>FUFK010110964.1_pt1 | contig 21780 bp, 37 predicted proteins | sample 1021851 | NCBI WGS metagenome assembly FUFK01 (sample SAMEA51879418, study PRJEB19060) | metagenome
TAGGTATGCTTGGAAAGGATTCTGACTAATGGCTGTTATAAGTTTAACTGTAAAAAAGATTATATCTAGAGTAAGGCAGGCTTTTCCAGATGCGCCTGAAACTTATATTTTAAGCTTAATAAACGAAGCATTGGTAGAAATGGGTAAGTACAATACTAAAGTTGAATATGCAAAACTTAGCACTGTAGCTAATCAGCAGTGGTATACTCTTAGTGATAGCAACGCTGGTGTAGAAATAAACAAAGTATATCGTGTTGACTTTATGGATTCAGACGGAACATACGTAAAGATACCAAGACTTTTAGATAACGAAATACCAACAATGGATATAGACTAATGGCAAGTACATACAATTACCCAGAAGATTATATTACATGGTTTATAAAAGGCAATCACCTAGCTGTAGTTACACTTAAGGGTGATTCAGAAGGAACATATCACAGTAAGTATGGGCAATACAAACCTATTGATGAAGCAGTTACTAATGGATTGCTACTGCATTATTACGCAGAGCCAAATGCTGTTACAGCTATCACTGACACCCCAGATGTTGACAATGTGTTTCATACAGCGATTGTTGATTATGTCAAAGCTCGACTATATCAAGATAGAGCTGGTCAAACGGGAGATGCGGGTTCGGCAGGAGTAAATTTAAATTTAGCAAGCGTACACGAAGCAAAGTATAACGAAGCTGTAAAAAGAAACGGTATGCAAAAAAGAGATAAAACAGGTGGAGACAGGCGTATAATGATGGCTGACTTTACTTAATCATAGGATTTTATTATGGCAGATGTAAGAAAATATCAAACCGATGAACTTTTAAATAAAGTATTGAACTCAGGTGAGGATGCGTTAAAAGTTGATATCGATAATGTTACGCTAACGACAGAAGGTGGTGACGTTGCAATAGATGTAGCTTTAGATAAAGCAAATGATAGTGTAACCATATACGCTAATACAGCAGCCGATGGGTCTGGTACAAGTACCGTTCCTCTAGTAGATGCAGCGGGTCATACGCAAGTAGATATAGTATCGTCTGCTTTGCCTTCCGGTGGAGCTACGGCAGCAAATCAAGCTACTATTATTGGTCACGTAGACGGAGTAGAAACACTATTAGGAACTATTGACAGCGATACTAACGCAATAAAAACTGCGGTAGAGTTACTAGACAATGCAGTAGATGGAAACTATTTAAATGTAAATGCTAACATNGCAGGAACTGATTTTGTTGGTGGGGCTGGAGCAGTAGCGGCTGGAGTACAGAGAGTTACGTTAGCTTCTGATGACCCAGCGGTTACGGATTTAGCAGCTATAGAAGTGCTGTTAACCGGTATGGATGCTGATACAGATGCGATAAAAACTGACATAGCAGCTTTGGAGGTTTTATCAACAGCGGCAAATGTAGACCTAGCTGCAATAGAAGTTGCAACAGAAGCTTCACAATCAGCATTGGAAAAGATGTTGTACGGTACGGCTTTAGCGGTAACAGCAGTACATGGAGGTTCAGACCATTCTTTAGGAGCTACCTACGAAGCGTTCTACATAGGAGTAGGCGGAGATATTAGCCTAGACTGCGCTACCAGTGGTGCTAACATAGTATTTAAAAACGTAGCCAGCGGTCAGATATTACCTGTCAGAGCTACCGTTGTAAACGCAACTAATACAACAGCTACTAATATTGTAGCATTGAAAGCATAGTATGCCTTTAGGTTGGAAAAGAACAGGGCTAAACTTTTTACGGTCAATATATGATGTTATTTGGAATATCACTCAGCTTAACTGGGAAGAAGACAATGTTAAGTGGGAAGAACACACAGGATAAAAAATTATGGCAAGCTTAAACGGACAAACAATAGCAAGTAGTTACGAACAATTATTGCATACCGATACAGATGGTGGCGGTAACGGAAATACTCTAGTTACTATAAAAGACGGTGATAACGGAACCATATTTGGTTTAAAATTAGCGACAAACAAAGTAGAGGTAATACCATCAGCTGCTGACGATGCAAATGCGTTTGAAGTATCAAAGAATAATGGCACTGCTGTATTTACAGTTAATACCAGTACCCCGGGCGCTACCCTTGTGTCTGATGAAGAAAACATTTTAAGGTTGGATGGGCTTCAAGGTAATATAGATTTTAGATATGGTTCTGATATAGAGTTTGACAGAGCAGGGCAAGTTTATATTACAGCCAACAATGGTTCTGGTGAATTAAACTTTAGAACTGGCGGGCAAAATACAAGAATGCACATAGACAGCTCTGGCTCGGTAGGTATTGGCACAGACAGTTTTAGCTCATTTAATTCAAACGCTGACAATTTAGTTATTCACGAAACTGGTGATTTTACTGGTATTACTCTATCTGCCGACAATGACCAAGGCTCAAATATATATTTTGCTGACCCCCAAGATGATAATGTAGGTGGTATTACTTACAATCATTCAAGCAATTTTATGAATTTTAGAGTTAATGGCGCAGAAAGAATCCGTATACTTTCAGATGGTCGTGTCGCCATAAAAGCTACATCACTTCCACAAGACTTTGGTGGTGAAAGAGGACATCTTTTAATATCTTCAACAGATAACGCAGGTGCTAATAATTATGGNGTTTTACAATTACAAGGACATAGTATTGCTAATGATGCAGCTATTGGCGGTATATATTTTTATGACCATTCAAATAGCAATGCTATAATTCAAGCTGCAAGAAGTAGTGATACTGATGATGCTCGTCTTGCATTTTATACTTCTAATAGTGGTGGCTCTCCAAATAAACACATGACAATAGAAGCATCAGGCAGGATGTTTTACCAAGCTGGTTCTAATTTTAAAACAGGGTCAATTGGTAGTGTAGACAGACTTGGAATGATTGACTTCTATGATGACGCAGGGTATAATCCAGTTCTTCACGTTATGTCTGATAGAGAAGACCCAGACTTTAGTCCTTTAAGGCTTACTGGTGGACATAATAATCCAAGTTCTGCAAGTCAATGTATTTGGATTGATTTCCATGATGGGGATGGCACACACAGAGGTGGTATTCAGAATGGTAGCACACCAGATAATCCAGAATTTTTTAATGGTGGTTCTGATGAAAGAATAAAAACCAACATTGTAGATACAGCAACCAATGGATTGCAAATTATAAATGGATTAGAGCTTAAAGACTTTACTGTACAAGAATGGTACAATGGATACAGTACAGATGTAACTTGTGATTTTGTAGCTCAAAACGCAGAAGAACATTTCCCTGCTATGGTTAGTGAACACAAAATGAAACCTAAAAGAGAAGAATTTAGGCAAGATTTTGTTGATGCAGGATTAGAGGCAGTAGAAGTAGAAACTGCACTTGGTACTGAAGAAATGTTCCCTGTTAAATGTATATCGCATGGTGCATTGATTCCAATACTTGTTAAAGCTTTACAAGAAGCAGATGATAAGATTGATGCACTAACAGCAAGGATAGAAGCACTTGAGGCGTAAACTAAACCAATGGGCAAACTTTGGCAAAGCTATAAACATGCTAATATTGTTTATGTTTGCGTTTGCTTTTGTGTTTAGCATCATCAGTTGTGAAGATATACGCATTGGAAAGACCAGAGAAGAAATCAACAGAGATTTATCACGCACTATGTTTGAAGTGGACAGTATTATAAACCATATACAATATCAGCTTGATTCAACAGGCGTAGATGGAACGTATTACCTAAATATGCAGAGGATAAACAATGGTCATAATTAGGGTTCTATTTGTTCTGTTCGTATGGCTATTTATTATAAGCTGTTCAAACGCATCACAAGATTTGATGCTTGTAGACTACAAGGGTGCGAAGCATTTTCATACGTTAACCAGAGTAACCAACATTGGTGAAAGCGTACGATTCTGCGAATTGCACGATACTTGGGAATATGTGAGTAAAAAATGACTAAACCCATAGGACAAGATTCAAGCCTCAATATATCATTGCCTATGCTTTTTCAAGCAGTGGCAGTAATTGGTGCTATGGTTTGGGGTTATGGCGAGTTAAATGGTCGTATATCATTTCTTGAATATCAAGTAAGGATAAACGAAGAGCATATAGAAGCTATAGAAGAAGATGCTAAAGAAAGTCAAAATGCAGAGATTCCTGCTGACATTAGACAAAATGAAAAGATTAGAGTACTTGAAGAAGAAGTAGAAAAGCTAAGAAATGCCAAACGCAATTAGTGAAGATGCTCAGATACATATATCGGTTGCTTTCCTTATCAAAGCGATGGTTGCTGTTGCGCTTGTGGTTGGCAGTTGGTATCAGGCGCAAATGAAGTTCGCAGAGCAGGAAAGAAGAATCAAAGATTTAGAAAGCAAGGTTACTGTATTAAGTGCATCAATAGAAGGCATAGAAACGCAGCACATACAGAAGCTTGAAGAAGAGAACAGAAGCCTAATGCAACGGCTTGGAATTAAAAAGTAACAGGAGTTAACGTGACTAAAAAAGAAAATAAAAAAGAAAACAAGTCAGTAGTAGTTCTTGATGACAAAGAGTATGAGATTGAATCAATGACAGACAATCAAAAGTTAATGGTGTCTCATATTGCTGATTTAAATAGAAAAGTAGAAACCGCTACATTTAACCTGCAACAATTACAGTTTGGTAGGCAGGCTTTTATTGATGCTTTGAAGAACGGTTTACAGGAAGATACTAAATACCCTTACAATAAAGAGGAAAAAGAATAATGAAAACTAAAATTAATACTATTGATAGGGTGTTAAGCGAAGGCGATTTAGCAGACGTTTGCAAAACAGTGCATTACTCATTTATTAAAAATGAAACTGTAGGTGAAGGCGATGATGCGGTTACTTACTCTGTATCAAGCATCGGTACTGTAGGCTTGGATGCACCAGACTCTGAAAACTTTACAGCTTATGCCGACATTACAGAAGAAGATGTTCAGGGTTGGGTAGAANCTAAGATAGGTNCAGACAGACTTGCAGANATTGAAGCNNGNTTAGATGCACANATNGCAGANCAGAAAACACCAACNAAAGCNACNGGAANGCCTTGGTAATAATATGAAGGGCGTAAAACACTACAANAAAGATGGAACNGTGCACAAAGGCGGNTCACATAAAATGCCTAACGGACAACTACACTCTGGTAAAACCCATTCCAANAGCAGTGTAAAGTTGTTTCACTATGGAGAATTAAACAAGAAAGCGCAAGCTAAAGCAAGGAAAAGCTGGAAGAAAAAATGATTGAAACCTACGCAGAGTACGGGGCGATTGGTGTCATAGTCTCACTATTTGTAATGATGATAGTGAACCTTATGAAAAGCCAACGGGCTCAAAACGAAGACTTAGATGTCATTAGACAAGAAATGACTAAGATAGAATCTACGGTAGAGAACGTAGAAAGTATTGTCATTAAGCTTATTGAAAGATGGAACAAGTCAGACGATACAAGTGCTCGGCATAGAGAGGATATCGTAAAAGAATTAAATGATGTAACTGATGATTTAGCGTACCTAAAAGGACGTATCAATGGAAAGGCAAGTTAGTTTTATGATAGATTCAACAAAGGCTGTTTTAAACGGAGCAGTAGGAGTTGGAGTATGGTGGACAAATTTGCCAATGATACTACAGATGGCTGTATCAGTTGCAACTTTAGTGTATTTGTTAATAAAAATAAAAAATGAAATAAGGAGCTAATATGCTACAGAAAATGGTTATGGAATATCTATTCAATGAAGAGAACAAACAAAAAGTTATCGATGAATTGAACAAGAACGTAAACGTCCCAATCATCAACGAGGACACAGAAGAGAAGATTATCTCTGCTATCTATGAAGTCTTTGAAGATGTCATGGGAAAAGTATTAAAGAAGTAATGCCTAGATTTAGCAAGAGAAGTAAATCAAGACTGGACACGTGCGATAAGCGTTTAGTAAAACTATTTGAAGAAGTGGTCAAGCATTATGATTGTACGATTATCGAAGGCCATCGCGGCGAAGAAAGACAAAACGAGGCGTACCGTAAGGGAAATAGTAAAGTTAAGTACCCTAACGGTAAGCATAATAAAAATCCGAGTATTGCTGTGGATGTTGCGCCGTATCCGGTAGACTGGACAGATAGAGATAGGTTTCACTACTTTGGTGGTTATGTACTTGGTATNGCAAGTCAGATGGGGTTAAAGATAAGATGGGGCGGCGACTGGGACATGGACACCCAGACCAAAGACAATCGTTTTGATGACTTGGTACACTTTGAAATTAAGGAATAATGCCTAAGCAGTTTAAGACATATACACGTTTTGATGGCGGATTGAACACAAAGACCAATGCGCGTTCTATTGCTGACAATGAATTAGCACAAGCTAACAATGTCATTATAGACGAGTTTGGTATGGTAAAATCTAGTGGTAAGGCTATTGATAATGATACTAACTATACTGACCCTAGTCTTGGTGGTGCACAACAAGCTGGTTACGGTTTGTTCCAAGCGGTTATGGATTATAAGTTAGACGGAACCAATAGCCCTACCGTGTTTACATTTTTAGCTGACCCTAGCTCTGCAACAAAGATTGACATAGCAGAAGATGAAACACCGTTCGTGCAAAGCGGTTCCTTTACTGCTAATCAAATAGATTTAAATGTAACAGATGTTGTAAGTGGTACAGCAAATGGGGCTGCTGTATATGATATAGCAGACGGCGCTGTAAGAATATCTGACGCTAACTTTGGAGCAACTAACACAACAAAAATATACCAGTTTGTCAAAAGACAACTCTGGAAAGATTCAGATGGAAACCAATTAAATGTTTCGGGTGGAAGCGCTCAGACAGTATCTGAATACGTAAGCACGTTTAGCGGACTATATAGACCGTTTGAAAATCCTTTTATTACTGGAGCAACAATAAATGGGTACAATTCAAGCAATGCTGTAAACGGATTAGTAGGCGAAACATTAGGAGTAAATGGAACGCTAACTGCTTCTACTTCAGGTTCCAGCACTACTGTAACATTTTCTGCTGGTACACTACCAGATGTCTTAGATGACTCTATAGATAATGGAAGGTTTTTATTAATAAATAAAACTGACGGAGCAGAATCTACATTAAGCACTCGCACTAACACTACAACTGTAGTTGTTACGAGCGCAATCAATATTAGTAGTAAGTCTATGTTGGTTGCCCCTGAAGCTGGCTTTGGTTTTAATCTTGAGGTAAAACAGCCGGGCTCTGGAACAATGACCGCTGGTACGTATGAGTTTGCTCAAACTTTTATTTACGATGAACGTCAGGAATCCTTACCAAGTCCTATGGTCGGCACAATAGATATTGCTGCTAGTAAGTATTTACAATTAGGTATTATTGCTACGCACGGATACAACAAAAGAATTAGTGGTGGTAGGTTGTACATGAGAGACAGTACAGTAAAAGGTGAGTACGAACTTATAGCTGACATAGATTTTTCTAAAGGATGTCGCACAACCCTAGAAGGTGAATACACAGGTTGGGCTACAGCGTATAGCCAATCTAAAGTTTTAAGCTGTACAGTTAACATCGCAGCAAATAATGTCGATACATATGAAACATTAAATGGTTATACATCTGACATATTAAACAATCACATAGCAACTAGCACTTCTTCTGGATATAAGACAAGCGTTATAAGTAACCGTAGGAAGTTCATTGCAAACGTAAAAACAGTGGACACGACAGGAACAGCAGTGCACCAACCAGATAGATTGCTATATAGCGACATAAATAAGTTTGATACTATCTTGCCAACTAACTTTATTGACATTGGTGTTAACGATGGTGAAGAGTTTGTAAAGCTAGAGTCTTACGCAGACAGACTTCTCGCTTATAAGAACAGAACATTATACATAATAAATATTGGTGGTGGTTCTGACACTCAGTGGTTCTTAGAGAGCTCGCATCAAAATATGGGTGTGGAGTTTCATGCAGCTGTAACTAAGACACCTTTTGGTGTGGTATGGGCTAACAAGAACGGTTTGTATATCTATGATGGTAGTCGTATCACAAACCTACAAACAAAGATTATAGAATCAGATTGGGAGAGTTTTATAGACACCGATTCTATGGTCGCATATGAACCAACTCACAAGCACGTAGTTGTTATACGTAACGCTAGTGATGAATCAGGTGACAATGGTGATGCCTACATATACAGCTTTATTACAAAATCATTTACATTTGTAGAAGACTTAGTTGCAGACAATGTAAAAAGCAACCCAATCACGGACGTATACAATAAACTCACGATGGCAGTGAGTACCAACGAAATAGTATCTTATGATGGCGAGCCGGACGCAGGCACTACGTTTGACATCAAACTTAAAGACGATGATTATGGATTGCCTAATGTAGTAAAGAAGATATACGGTGTAACTGTAGAGTATGCAAGCGATAACGATAACTCTAATGGTCTAAAGTATTTTTACACAAACGATAGCGGTACTAAACAAGCCGTAGCTAACGGTGGTACTCTATCAGATACTAATAACGATTTAGATGTAAATAGAGTTACATTTAGTCCACCGCTTTTAGCGTCTTCATTTCAAGTACAACTTGATTTAGATGGCAGTAGTGTGCATAAAGTCAATAACGTAGGCGTAGAGTATCGTCCTATTTATAAGAGAGTTACATAATGGCTATTGACAGAGAAAAAAGATTTTTATATAATACTAAAGGTATTAAGACAAAACTCCAGACAGGTGTACCAGCACGTAATACTGGTAACGATGGAGAAGAAAGAATAGTTAAAACAAGTGACGGCAAGTTACGATTGTATAGAAAGCAACTTGGCGCATGGTATTTTTTAGAGTTTACGAGGTCGTAATATGGCAAACAGTTTAATGGAATTATATGGCGGTGGTATGGTGGGTAACCGTACTAATTATCAACTTGGCGGTAGAGTGGCTGCTTCACGTAGAGGTAGAGAGTACGCTGGGGAGCGGAGAAAGCTTAGAGAAGCAGCAGAAAGAGCAGCAGAGCGTAAACAAAGAGCTGGTTTGCTAGGTAGCGTTGGTAGTGTTTTAGGCGGAATAGCAGGAGCGGCACTAGCTCCCGCAACTGGTGGTTTAAGTTTAGCTTTAGCAACAGGGCTTGGCTCTGGTTTAGGTAGAGCTGCTGGTGAGAGCACGTACAAAAGAGAAGATTTCGGTGGTGGAAAATACTCTAGAGAAACAAGGGGAGAGCTGAGAGAAGCTGAAGATGACTTTAGGAGAGGTATAGGAGAAAGAGCTTTAATTACTGGCATACAATCAGCGTTATCTCCATCGTTTTTTCAAAAAGGAGCAGAGGGTTTAGGTAAGACAGGACAAGCTTTTAGAGAAGCTCAAACATCAGCAGAGTTATTTGGGTTAGGTGAAGGTATAAAAGAGTTTGGTAGAGAGTTAGGTGTTCAGTTTGGCGGTTCAGCCCCTATGCAAATGCTATCTGAATCTATGTTAGATGCACCAACAAGGCCTACAGTACCTATAGGAACAGCAGAGTTAGGAGTGCCATTAGATATGCCCCTAGATATGGAATTACAAGGAATGTCAGGTACGTCACTAGGTGATTTTAATATATCAAGTTTGCCAGAACAGAATAATTTTGATGCGTATGCTGCATTAGGTGGATTTGGCCCATTTCAAATGAGGGGTGGCGGACTAATCAATATGATGCCTCAGTACCAATATGGTGGTTTTGTAAAAGAAGCTGAAAAAGAAAGATTTGATGCTATGAATAGGCCAACTTCTTTTGGTAATCAACCAAATTCAGCTGGTGAAAATTTTTATTTTGGGCCTAACGCTCCCTCGCCACCTACCCCACCCTCACCACCTGCGCCACCTCCTGCCCCATATGTTTCCGGATACGGTACAGCTACAGATGTGCAAGGTGCTCTAACTCAATTAGGCATGGAAGACATATATAACGACCCTAGGTTTGCTGAATTTGCTGGCGATTTACCAGATTTCCAGATGGGATACGCTCAGCAAATAGGTGACATCTATGCTGGGGGACAACAAGCAGCTAGAGGGATGAGAGCTCAACAAAGGCAGGCAGCAGGACAAAGAGGTTTTGCTGGTAGTGGAATAGGGCAAAGACAAGCCCAACAAGCCTTTGGTGATTTGAGAAGTGATATTGCAAGACAGCGCAGAGGTGTAGTTGAAGGATTTCAAGCTGACCTACTTAGTGCTATTGAAGACATAGAGCGTAAAGGCGAGTTTGAGTTTGGCTCACAACCACAAGAACAAACGGATTTTGGTAGCGGGCTTTCTGGAATGGCAGGACGATTAGGTAGTCAGTACCAAGAACAATACATACAGCAAGGCCAAGATGCTATGGATAGAATAAGACAGACTATGATAAACCAAGGACTGTTACCAAGCGGTTAAAATAAATTACAGGAGATTAGACAATGCCACCACGCAATAGAAGATACCAACCCGGCGAATACTTTGAACAGTTTCTTAGTAATCTCCCTGCTCTTATACAACAAAGAGAAAATAGACAATTACAAAGGGAAAGGTTTGAGTATCAAAAACAAAGAGACCAGCAGGCTTTTGAAATAGACGAACAGAACAGAGCTCTTAGAGAACAGCAATTAGCAACTGCACAAGCTCAAGAAAAAAGAATAAAAGAAAGCAGCGAAAAGAATCAAAATTTCACTGAGTTTCAACAGCTATACAACTTTTTAGGCTCTTCTCCTGAAACTCAAGCTATTTTAGTAAAACAGCACCCTTATCTTAAAAACAATTCAGAGCTAGTAGAAAAGTTTCAGGAAGAAATAGATATTAAAGGTGATATTAATCAAAACATTGGTAGACTATATAGCATGAAACCCTCAGAGGGAATACTAGAAGCGCGTACCTTAGTTGAAAGTCAGTATATATCTCCTGAGCAAAGAGAAGAGCTATCTACATATATTACAAATGCTGAAAAGAAATTAGATGTGACCATACAGGACTTGCAAACCATGCCGGGTTATATAAACGTAACCAAGATACGTAATGACATTCAATCTATTACAAGCGGAGAACTTGACTTTGCTTTGGGTCGGAAAGCAAGAGATTCCGGTCAAGACTTAGGAGCGTATAAAAAATCAGTTATAGATAGCTTATTTAAAGACTTAGAAGGTGAAATCCAAAAACTTCAAGAAAAAGGTGCGGTACCTGTAGGTAGATTCCCTTCTGATACCAGAGTTGCCCCAGCGCTACCACCTGAAACACCCAAGAAGACTGGTAGCCAGACACCTAAAACAGGTGCAATCAATCAATCAAAAGACCAGCTTTCTTTGGACACTAACGCTAGCGTTGGTATGGATGCTCAGTTAGCAGATGACAAGATTGTGGATAATATATTACAAGGAATGATGGATGACGATTCAGCTGGAGCTATTGATTTTACACAGCCATTTGAGATGTCGGTTATACCTCAACAAAGCCAACAAGAAATCATGCAGCAAAGAGCAGCTCAAGATAGGGAAAGTTTCTTAAACTCTTTTAGTGCGCTTGATTAATGAGCCAGTTCAAACTTAAAAGAACTGCGCTCGATGAAATACTATACGATACCCCTGAAGGTAAAGTAGATAAATACAATCAGGATACGTACGGCTCAGAACCCGGTTGGCTTACTAAATATAATTGGGTAAAACAAGGCTACAATCAAAGTCTTCAGGGAATGGTAGGCCAAATAAGAAAAGGTCAGCCAGTATTTAAAGTCGACGAGGACTATGACCCAAATATATTAGAAGATATTGGCTCAACTTTAATTAGTGCAATTATGCCATTAGACTTAGGTACTTTAGTTATTGGTGGTGGACTTGGAGGGGCAGCTGTTAAAAAGATAGCAGTAGATAAAATGGTGAAAAGCGGTCTTTCTAAAACGGTAGCGGCAAGAGCGGTAAACATGAGCTCTAAAAAAGTAATGAATCAAGCTAGGTCAAGAGCTCTAAGAGGGGGAACTCAATTTGGATTTTACTCAGGATTATCTTCTGCTGCTGGTCAAGATATAACGCAAGGAGACATTGACTTTTTACAAACTTTTAAAGATGCAGCAATCGGTGCAACTCTAGGAGCTGTAACAGGAGCTACTGCATCTAAGGTTTCGAAGATAGCTACAGAAAAAAAATTATCTCCAATAAAGGCACAATCACTACAAAAAGGAGCAGAGACCTTTGCTTTTGGAACTACGCAACCAATACTAGAAGGTAATATGCCAACCTTAGAGAATTACGCTCATGCAGCAGGTATTATTGGAACTTTAACAGCAGCAGGTATAGTTGCTAAAAAACCAGCCTCTTTAGCCGTTGATAAAGTTACACAATACCAGCAAAGAAATGCTTTACGAAGGGCCGCAAGAAAAGAAGCAGAAGCAATAGCTAGAAGAGACAGAGGTAAAGAAACTTGGACAGACGGTAAGAAAGAATACAGAATTATTAGCGATTATCTCAAATACGATGCTGATAAAAAACATATACAAGTAGAGAATGTATCTAATAACAAAAGAACTTCAATAAATCGTAAAGAATTTTTTAATAACTTTTCACGTTCTAGGGATAAATTTGGTGATAACTTTGAAAGCAAAAGACAAAAGAGAATATTTGGTATTGCTAAAAAAGATTTAAAGTTAACAGATAAGCAAATTAAAGAAGCAGTGGATAGGGTAACAGGAGAAGATGGCCCTCTTGTCAAGAGTAAAAAAAGTGGACGTCAGTATAAAACAGGATATGATAAGCTTAATAGCGAACAAAAGAATCGTCTTATGTTTGAGATGGAGATAAGAAGAAATACACAAAAGACGTTACGTAATTATGATAAAGCCGGTATAAAGGTTACCAACACATCTGGCGTATCACTTGCCAAGCAAAGTTTACCAGAAAATATATACAATATTATATCTGGCAAAGTAAAAAGAACTATTAAGAAGGCTGGAGAAAAATTTGCACCTCTTGATGCAGTGATAGACAATCCAACAGGGCGCTCATTACTTAAACTGTACGATAAAATAGATGTACAGAACGCAACAATATTCTCAAGATTAAATGCTCGTTTAGAAAAAGCCAAGTACATTACCCCAGATGGTAAAGAATTTACCTTTAGAGAAATTACTCAAGGGTTTGTTGGAGCGGCTAAAAAAGGATTAATTACGGGTAAGAAAGAATTAAGAGAGCAGCTGGCTAACGATTTAGAATCTGGTACAAAAGATGCTAAACTAAGAACGCAAGAAATACGGTCTCTTATGAATCTTACTTATAGGTCAGCGCGTAGAGCTGGTATTGAATTAGCCCCATATGTAGAAAACTACTTTCCTAAGATTATAAAACCTAAAATCTTAAAAAAGATTTATGATGACCTTGATAGGTTTATGGATGATGTACCTATATCCATAGCGGATGACCTTCAAATGAAACCAAGATTTATGAGAAGCCTAGAACGTGCAATGGGAAATGACTTTTCTCCTGAAACTAGACAGGCTCTTGACCATATCGTTTCAAAAGTTTTAAGAAAGCAAGGCTCTCCAATGGATTACGCGCAAGCTTTTCAAAGGCTAAGAAATGAAGTAAATAGCGAAAGAGTACAAGTAAATAAAATGCTTGAAAAAGCGCGCAAGGAAAGCAGTTTACCTAAAGAGTTTTATGAAAGAGACGCTGGGTATGTGCTTACAAACTATGTTTCTCAAGCTGCAAAAAGAATGTCTTATGTAATGAACGCTGGGAAGAATGGTGAGATTGTATATAATAAGCTTAACGCACTAGGAAAAACACCGGGCGCTGGTAAGCAGGCTGAAATGATGCGTAAAGCTTTTGATGCTTTGACCGGTTTGATAGAAACAGATAAAAATTATAATTATAGCGCTACAACAAAAAGCGCATTGAATAGCTTTGTAAATATAAACGTAGCAACAAAGATTGGATTAGGATTTGCGACAATACCTAACCTTACTCAAACATTTATATCTAGTGCACTTTCTTTGGGGTATGGCCCAATATTTAAATCTGCTTACAGGGCTTTAACAGATAAAGCTTATAGAAAAGCAATAAAGGATTATTCTGGTGCTGGCAACTTAGAATTGCATCAAATATTATCTGGTTTTCAACCACTGAAAACAAGTTTAACATCTAAAATTGCAGATGGAATAACACGCTTATCGCTGTTCCAAAGCGTTAATAGAATGAATAAATTTATATCTGCATCAGCGGCTTATGAATCTTTAAAAGTATGGCAAAAACTAGCGACATCTAAACCTCAGACTGCTAGACAAGCTCAGCGTAGAGACTTTGCTATACAGAACATGAGGCAAATGGGTATCAAAGATGTTAATAAAAAGATTACTGTAAAAAATGCAGCTGAAGCTATGTATGCCTTTTCAAGAGATAGTCAATTACAAAAAAATATTATTCGCGAGCCAAATGCTTTTTCTAGTCCTAAGCTGCAACCATTTTTATTGTTTAAGAGATTTGGCTATAGGCAAGCAGAGTTAATTATACGAGAAGCAAACAAAGCTAGAAAAGAAAGAAACTTTGCATTTCTTTTGCGTTTAGGAATAGCAGGATTTGCAGGAGGCACAGCTGTTAATTTTGCAAAAGATGCGCTAGAAAAATTAATAACAGGCGTAGATATTTATGATAAAAATTATAAATTTAAATTCAGTGATACTGAAGATGATTATACCCTTACAGATTTTATTGATGGTTTAGGGGCTGTAGGTGCCGCTGGATTTGTCAGCGACATAATTGCAGCGGAAAGTAAATGGCGCTCCGCTGAGTTTTTTCTTAAACCAGTATTAGTTGCTGATGCTCTTACAATGTATTCTGCACTTCAAAGAATATATAAAGATATTGACGAAATTGGATTTAATTCAATAACAGCAAGGCGTTCAGTAAAATACACTTCTCCATTCTTAGGCTCGGTAGGTAGAAGATTTGCTCAAAGAGCTGAGACCCCTAAACAAAGACAAGATTATATAAGAACTAGACTTGGCGCTGTTAAAAGAGAAATATTTGATTTGATGGTTAAAGAAGATTACGCCATGATAGAAAGAATTATTAGAAACTTTAACAGTAGCTTTCCTGAAAGGCCTATAACTGGAGACGATATTGGGCCAAGTGAAATAAACAGATACTTAGAAAATAAATATTTACGCAAAGAAAAAGAGATGGAGTCTATCTATCCAAAGAAAATGAAAAGACGTGATGTATTTAAAGACTCTCCCTTTTAGCGACTTACTAAGTTAAGAGCTTCGTAGTGTTTTTTAGTTTGCTTACTAAAAGAACTCTTTTGTGAGTTCGTCATCTTCTTCCAACAATCCGGTAATTTATCCACTCTATTTTCATAGCCACTTACTAATCCACAAACTAAATGTTCTTCTTTTTCATGCCTGTCCATAAAGGTATTGTAGGTAGATTTAGCGCAGAATCCACATACCTTGTCTAATTTAGGACAATAAACGAACACCGAGTGATTTTCCCCTTGATTTTTAAATTTACTCAAAAAAAGTACCCCTAATTTAGCGTATATGCTCTTAAAAAAAGTTTTTTAATACAATGTATAGCTTTGAAGGGAGACGAGGAATATAACCCCTTCTCCCCCCAAATGGCAAGAAATTTAGAATCCGGGCTTAGAATCGCCTGAACTCTTGAATTTGTCCGATGGTTTCTTCCAACTCATGTACATATAGTCATTTCCATTGGAAGATTTCTTTCTCCAAACAGCAAACTCCATTAAATCATCACCGACTTTTCCCTTACCGGTAAAGTCTGGCTGATTGTCTTTTGTTTTCTTGTCGTTAAGAAATACAGTAGCTGTATTTTCTCTATGTTCGTATGCCATTAGTGGCTCCTTCTTTTTGTTAAATCTTAGTGAGCGTTACTTTTTCAAACCTAGCCTAGGACACAAACCCCTTCATATCCTAGTTATTAGTTTAATTGCCAACCAACACTCACTAAATCTTTTCTTGTACCATAGCCATTAAAAATAAATAATGGTCTAGTGGCACTACCATATAAGGCTGACCTCTGTCCTCTCGTATCACTACGCCAACCTCTTCCTTTTCTGGCTTGACCCAAGTCGCTATACTCTTTCTGCGCTTGCATCCATAGAATCTATTTTCAATCTCAATGTCGCCCATCTCATGTTGGGCTCCACCCCTATCCCTGTTGTGGGCCTCTAGGTTGTACTCCTTTGCCATCCTCACTGCTTGCCTTTGCAGCTCCGCTCCCCTTTGCCTGTTCCGCCTGCCTCTTCTTTGATTCTCTTTCTTCTTCTTTTTGTAAGTATTCTGTGAATTTTTTGACATCTTTCTTCCATATTAAATAGTTCTCTAATAGTGTACGTACCATACGTATCTCTTGTGAAAGTTCATACAACGACTGAAACAATATCGTTAACTGATTGTCGCGTTCTTTGTTCGTTACTTTATTTTTATTCTTCATCTGTGTTTATTGATAGTTGGTTATTGAATAGTATATNTTTATTTACCAGCTCTTCTATTGGTAGCAGTATCAGCTTAGAAGCATAGTTGTCTCCACCGGTTATGTCTCTACCTTGTACTCCTAGATACTGCCTGCACATCTGCAACAATACTCCAGTCTTAATAAAGAACATAATCTTATCCGTCTGGTCTTGGTCTACAAGAATGTATGCAACATACTTAGCTTTAGTTTTAGCTATACCACTAGGCTTTCCGTTACACTCGTACTCTACAGCAATGTTTCCTGTTCTCCAAGCTTGATAGTCTTTCTTTACTTCTATCGTTTCAAGTATCTCTGCTATGTTGCTTTCAGATAGCTTGCCCTCAAGTAAGTTTATATCAAAGCGATAGTCAGCGCCCCCCGCATCCCGAGCTTGTTTTGTAATAGAGTTGAGTTGGTCTGTTGTAAGGTCTATACTTATCTTATTCATTGGTCTTGTCCATTGGGTTGGTGCTTACTGCATCCGACGAACCAGAGCCAGTGTCTTGATGTGGCTTTAGTTCTACTTGGAACCCAAGGCGTTCTGCTTTTTGATAGACCCATTCTACAAAGTCGATTATATCCTGTTTGGTTGTTTTATCCGATGGTTGAATATACAGTTTATCCCAGTGCATTAGAAAGGTGCCTCCGATTTTTTCTTTATAAGAGTAGCTACAGGATAGCTTACTTGTGTGTGCATCTCATTTACAAATGTCTTGTAACTTAAATCAATAGTTACTGTCCATCCATCAATGAGACCGAAGCTCAATGTATTGCCCTTATTCTTTGGTATGTCAAGGAGTTGGGTGAACTTGTTATAACCCCAGTTACGCTTTGGGTTATACTCATATCCTTCTTTTTTCTTATAGCGAAATACTCCACTATCTTTGACTACTACGTCCTTAAACTCTTCATCTATGAGCTTGTATTGTGGCTTGAATATATCTGCTATATGCACTCCGCAGTGTACATCTTCAATAATATCAAGACCTACAATAACAGCATCGTAAGTACCTTTCGGTGGTTTTATCTTCTCGTCTTGAGTGTTAGCTTCGTAGTAGCGCTTCTCAGTCATCGTTCTTATACGACTCTCTTATTTGTTGTATCTTGTCAAGGGAAGCCTGCACGTTGTCTCTGTTTATCTTACCGCTTGCTAGAGCTTTGAGTACCCTGTCTCTGTCTGGGTCTTTAAGACCATCTGCTTCTAGCTCTACAATCTGTTTGATATAGGCTTCTTCGTTGGCTTTCTCTACCTCTTCTACTTTATCCTTGATAGGAACCATAGGGGTAGGCTCTGCCTTTGACCCTTCGTTAGGCTCTTGATACTCGACTCCATCCATAACGTAATCAACAAACGCTTCTATCTTACCAAGCTCTGATGGCGTTAAGTCTTTGCCTTTTTTATACAGCTCCAGTGCGAATCCATAACGCACCTTGCCTCTATTGACCTTATCCCAGTCTACATTATTGTCCATATGTTTATCCTTGTTTTGTTTCTTTAATACCGCCACCACAAGGCTCGTAAAACGAGCAATACTTAGGGTTACATTCCCACTCCTCTACTGGGGAAAGACCCTTAACTACTGGTGGCAAACCTTCTTTAAATAACTCCTGTACCTTTGTCCAGTACCGTTCAGCTACATCAATATATGTTCTAGGTACGCGCAACTCTTTTACTCGAGAGTTATTCTTGTTGTAGAATAATAAAGACATCTTCTTGATTGGTGTCTTCTTCTCTTTGAAATACAATCCATACGTACCAAGTTGAATTGCATAGTTCTGTGGTGCTTCTTTACTGCCGTATCTACCAAAGATAGACTGCCACTTATAATCATTGCACGTCTTTATATCGTACAAAGCACCCTCTTTGACTACCATCGCATCGATAAAGCTACGTACGTTCAAACGTGGTATGGTAATCTCCTTCTCAATATAGACATCCACCCCTGTCTTATCTGAGTAACGCTGTAACGCATCTTGCATATCAGTATGCACAAGGTCGCCTAGTCTAAACAAACGCATGGTATTNACATCTTTTGGTTTNGATGGTAGCTGTTCTACCTGTGCAAAGTAATGCTTACGCATACATAGACCGGCTCCAGAGGCATGGTACCACGTGTCTTGTCCTTCGTATCTAGCCTCTTGGTTCTCTACACGTAGCTCGTCTATGTAGTCATCATAGATTTTAAATAAATCTAGTATACCTTGTTCTCCTTGATATCTTGATATAATAGATGTAAATTACTTGGCTTGATTCGTTTGATACCTCTGTTGTGTGCACTCTGCACCATGGCATCAAGTATATCACCAAATACATCATCCATTATATTCAGTGTCAAAATATTGACCTGTATTCCGTCCCTGTGGAATCGTTTCATTATCGCACTTTTATTAATCAACATAATAAATCCCTGTATAATTGGGATATTAAGAACTTTCTTTAAGAATTTCAAGAGAAATAATATCATGTCAATCTTTAAATAAGTTGCATTGGTCTTCAGACCACTTGTCTAGCTCGTCCAATTCACTGCGTATGCGACCAGATACTATGCTCATAGCCTTGTATAGACCGGCCATATACATTGTATTTTCTGCGTAACGCTCTTCTTTGTATTTCTTGTTCTCATCTCGCGTCCTATCGACTTCTGTTCTAAGGTCGTCCATCACTTCGTTCAGTTCTCGTATCACTATTTACTCCTATAATATCTTACCTATCAATACACCTATCAGTATACCAATAAGTTTATCTTTGTGTTTTTGTGCTTCATACATAATGAATATCAACATATCCATTGCTATCTTCTTATACTCACTCATCGTTATTTTGTTCCTTTCTTTCTTTAATTAATGCACCCACTAGCAAACAATAGTTTCGTATATCCCTTAGTCTGCCTTCAATAGATTCATTACTAGCTTCAATACCATCCAGTACGTAGTTGCGTACGCTGTCCATATGCTTCAGTAAGTACACCATCGCTACGAACTCCGGCTTACACTTCATACGTTCGCCGATTGATTTGAAGTTCTTGAGCTTATCAGCGTCCGATACCGTGTACTCTTTGCCTTTATCTCGCATCAAGGTCATCTCAATATCGAACTCTTCCTTGGCCCATTTAAAAAAGTCTTCTACTAACATTGTTACTCCTATTAATTAATTCTTAGGGGTGAGATAAAAACATGAAAAACTCACCCCATATGCGTAGGTGAAAGGAACGGGTAATGTCTCCCGAAAAAACCTACGCTATTTCTTAACATCCTTTGAATAATTGTTTATGTATTGCACTGCATATCTTTTCAAGTGTTCTCTCAAGTTACTTGCAATAGCGTTATTAATATCAATCATTTCTCCATATACGTAATTCTCCGGTGCGTTGTTCATCAGCCAATGATGTTTGTCTGCTATCAGTTGTAATGTGATTGCATCCTTTGGCACCACCTTGTCAAGTATGAAATCAATACCACGTTCTTTGTATCTGTACATCTTTAAGGACGCGTGTCGTTTATCTACATACTCACGTATCTCTGCCTTGAGCTTACGTATCATAACATTCCTTTCAAAAATCTTGTGAGCCTCTGTGTTTGTTTTTGTATTAGGGTGCACATCCCGTTACGAGCTCGGTTCACTCCGAGATTCCAAATACGTTCACCAAGTATCCGAAATAATAGAGGCTCAATACTAGAGGGCTTGGCGTAGGCGTTACTTCGCTGTCCGATACCAAGGAGAGAGAGAGGTTTTACGGAACAACCAAGCCCCAACCCAAAGATACGTACGGGGGTCAGACTCCCCCTGTCAGGCATACTTAGACTGCCCTTCCTGATTTTTAATAGAGGTATCTTTGAGTATTTCATATTACCTATAACGATTTAGTCGTTAGAAAGTTCCATTTTATTAATTTCAATAGTTTCCAAGATACTTCCATCGGCTTTATCTACTTTTATAATTTCAAAAATATCTTCTTTTGATACGGAAGTTAAAGTTAGCATTTTATTTAAAGCATCTTTTGGGGTGTTTTCAAAAATAATCTCCATCTCAACATTATCTTGATTATCGTAAAAGGCAACTGCATATTTATTCATTTTTATTTCCTTTGTTTATGGGGACGGGTTGCCCCGCCCCCGTTGTCATTTTATTTAGAGTAATACTTCTTGTATTGTTTCTTGAGATGGGCAACCACTTTTCTTAATTCGTTGCGTTCTCTAATTGCACTTTCACCACCTTCTTCTATTTCCTCTGCGTGCATCCAACCACTTCCAATAGTGTATCTACCTAATATCTCTTCTACTTCTTGGATAACTTCTTCAGGGCTTTTATTATCCCACCACTCTATGCCTTCCTTTGTGTAGCCATCAATCTCAAATTGATGTTCAAGTTCTCGTGAGTATGGGCTTCCTTCTAACATTACTTCCCAAGGTTTTTTATTTGTTGTTTTGTTTTTCATTATTATTTCCTTTTTTTGTTTGTGTGTGATACCCTTTATACGCACAGGGTTTCAAAAAGTTCCCAATTATTTTTTCTCCTCTAATTTTTTATCGCTGTAAAATTCTACGAACGCTTCACATTCTTTACACGAAAGNGTAGCCACGATTCCATCGCCTTCNANTCCGTAGTCCTCGTAATCAAAGTCGCATCCCCAAATCAGTTCTCCGTTACAGAACCAACAGATATGTTTATTCTCTACACTCAAAATTTAAATCCTTCCAATAGTTAAATTGTTTATACGTTCTAATCTTGTGGCAGTTCCGACATAATACTTCACACTTATCAATCTCTTTCTGTATTCTTTTCCATGCGTATCCATCTCTCACTAGCCTCATAACCCCCTCAGTCTTATCGGTCTTTGTTTTNGTACCCTTGATGTGGTCAAATTCTAGCACTCTAACGTCCATATTGCCACATACACGGCATCCTTTTATAAAATACCTATTCAGTATCCTCTTAAAGTGTTTTAACGCTCTCTTGCGTTTATTTTTNATTNTCNNTTTTGTTTTGTCCGATTTCATCTGATGGTATAACCCCTTGAAGATACCACCAACCATTTCCATTTTCCATAAATAATTTACGCCTTTCTTTTAGGTACTTTGGGTCTTTGATTCCCTTGTACGGATACTCTGCTCTCATCCTTTTACGATTCTTTTCTCTGTCTGTTGTAAATTTATCTACCATATTCTTTCCTCTTTGTTCTTATGTAATTCATTAGAGCTGTGATTCCTCCTAAGCCTAGCAATATGTGAAGTAATCCGTGTGGCTCTCCACATAGACCTAGTAAATGTTTTATCGTATCAATCATCTGCTTCACTCTGCCAATACACTTCAATCTCCTCTTTGATTGAGTCCGG
>FUFK010066582.1_pt1 | contig 21771 bp, 31 predicted proteins | sample 1021851 | NCBI WGS metagenome assembly FUFK01 (sample SAMEA51879418, study PRJEB19060) | metagenome
AGTTCTGACAATCTTTGTATAAAAACCATAGTAAAGTCAGTTTGAAAGGATAAAAGCCATAAGTCTAGTTTATTACAGGCAAACCATTCGTTCATGGCGACACAAGCACTTTCAACTTCTTCGTATGTCTGTGTTCGTTCCTCTTCTAAACAAATAACAACTGAGTGATCAGGACTAAACGACTTACATTCTACCGCTATCTTGCTCCATAGCTCTTGTCTACCCTCACACTCGACAACCTTTAACCTGTCATCCTTCAGCGCCTTTTTTGCAAAAGGACAAGGAGCATACCCCACATCCGGGTCTACTAAACTTAAATCATTGTGAACCCACTCCTCTATGAGTTTACGCAACTTATCTTCCTCTTCTTGGCATATCCATTGCGCCAGCCTCTAGTTTACGAGGAGCACACATAAACTTACCTTTCTTTGCTTTTACAATCTTGTCGCCCTTTTTCTTCAGAACCCCACGTTCTACAAGCAGATCTTTCTGTGTGTAAACACCATCTCCGGTAACATCTTTACGGCTCATTTTTTCTTCCTTCTCACTGCTTTAACACGTCTCGGCTTACCCGCTGGCTGACCTAGACGTTTCTTCTGCGCTATTCTACTACGCTTTTCAGCGGCTGTCATTTCGCTCCCTGTTTTGGGAGTTTTAGAACTAATGCGTTTGGAGGGGCGGCAATATGGAGTACCCCGTTTTTCACCCTTGCGACGCCCACACGGCTTGCCCGTCCGAACGTCTTTCCAGTCCTCCTTGAACCACCGCTTGAGTGCCGCACCTTTTTTAGTCTTCCTTACCGCCATTAGAGCCTACCTTGATGATGCAGGATCAGAGCTACAATCGATCCGAGTATTGACAGACAGAGAACTATAAACAGCCCAATAAGAGTTCCTTCGACGATCTTCTTGCGTTTTCGCGCCGCAGCAATCTCTGCCTCTCTTCTTGCTACTCTAGCCTTCGCTTGAAATTTTTGCCAGTCTCCCCACAATCCGGGGCGCCCAGCATAAATCATAATTTGCTTCAGTTGTTCTTCCTGCTCTCTAATCTTCTCGAGTGCCATGAACTCTTCGAGATCCGAGCCGCCACCTTTTTTCTGTGCCTTCTGCTGGAGCTTTTCTTTCGCACCAACAAACTCTGCGATTGCACTACCGGCAGCGGCAATATCTTTACCATTCGATACAGCTTGCTTAATTACTGCAAAAGCTGCGTTTGCTGCCGCCAATTCTGCTAACATCAGTACACCCTCGTATCCTTATCAACCAGCCGGGGCACACAGTAGGCGGTGATTTTCTGACCTTGTTTGTGAAGCTGTCGAGCAAAGTATGTGCATTCGTTAACATTTCGAAAGTACATGTCATTACTTACCAGCTTCTTCTCTTCTCCTATCCCAACGAACACAAACAACAAAAATACATGGATCATTGCTAAGTGCAGCGTGTCTTTTTTCGCCGTCCGTTCATAACTCCGCCGCAACCACGAGCAACCACTTGGTTTGAGTCTAGTTTGCCTCGGAAGGGACGCTTGGCTTTTTGCTCATGGACTCCACCAGTAGCTTTTTTGGTCTTGTTGCCCCAGTTTGCGGCTCCAACCTTGCGGCACTTGGCGATGGCGCCGCTTGCGTACGCCGACGGGAAGACTTTATATCTTGCCTTAACTTTGCGATAGCATGCATCTTTAGGCATTCCTTCGTTTCCTTCTACCAGCGCAATGCGCTCTCTCGCTGAAACCACGAGGGCGCTTGCAGTTCACTTTTGATTTGCGGGCCTTGCTCCACTTTCGCTTCTGCGGCGGCTTGGATACCTGCTGCCGCATTGATCCGCGCGAGATTGCCATCACCTTTTCTCCTAATGAAGTCTTCCCACAGCGGCGTCAACATAGCGTGGTTCGATTCCACCTTCGTAGCGATCACAGCCGTGCGCTTGTCCACCTCGATCAGTGTCGTGAGGATCCAAACCACAAGAGAAAGAGCCACCCCGCCAAGACCAACAAACATGGTTTTAACCAAGGTCTTTTCATCTAGCATTTCCATCTCCGCCGTGCCTGACGCAGTCGGCTGTTCGGGTTCTTCGCAGCCTTGGGAAACTTTTTCATCTGACCAGCAGACCTGGCGCAGAACGACTTGCGCCGCTTCGCATCCTTGCTGCCCTTCTTGACCTTGCCCGTAACTGCCGTTTTTAACTTGCTGCCAGGGTTAGCACGTCGATACGCTTTAACTCCAGCCTCGGTCATTCCCGCCCCAGACTTTGTGGGGCGGAAATTCTTTTTGTTTCTCGGCGGCATCTTTGACTTTTTGCGCGCCATGACGACTACCCAAAGAAAGCAGTGATCGAGCTTACGGCTGTAAGCGTGACATGACAGCCGTCTTCGAAAATAATTCCGTGGTCTGGAATTGTAATCTGCGTGTCGTCACCAGCTACAAAAGTCATAGTCAGCAGAGTCGTGCCGGATGCGCCGCCGCTTCGAAAGACGGCAGCGGGACTCCCGCTGCCGGCACTTCGAACAACGAACGACTTGAGGCGAGTCCTGCCGCCAATCAAGCTGCCTGTAGATGTCGCTGTCTTGGCAATAATCGAACTAGCCATTGCGGCCTCCTATTAGCTATCGGCGAATGGTGTTACGGCCTCACCGGAACCAAGCAGCATGCCCTGCACGAGGTACACATTGTCTTCGATAGCGGTGATCTCGACGTAAGACCCCTTGTCGCCACCCGTGGTAGTACCGTTCATCGAGATAACATCGTTGGATGCTGCGGGAGCGTAAGTCTCTGTCAGACCAGATGCTTCCATAACAGAAAGCGAACCGACAAACTTGTCAGTGCCGTCAGTCTTGATGTCACAATCGGTACAGTCAGTGCCTACGAAAAACACGTACTTCGCACCGAGGGTATCGTTCGAGATGGTTGGAAGAGTGATTGCGCCGTCAGCATCGTTGATCTTGATGATGCGGCCAACGTGATCAGCATAGGTCAGAGTGGTCTCTGCCGTGATGTTCACGATTGCGTTGGTGCCAGCAGCGGTGAAACCACGGTTCGACCGCACCGGACCCGAAAAGGTCGTTTGAGCCATTAGGTACTCCTGTCTTGGCTAATGTCAGACTCACCATGAGTCTGTCAGGGACAAGAGCATAGTACCCTAAAAAAAAGGGGGCCGCAATCGCGGCCCCCAGTCGGGGAGGAACTTTCCCCTTCGTTACGCGCCGGGCGAACCGAATACGCAACGCGGGTCTGAGAAGCCGAACGAATAACGCTCACGAGCCTTGAACCGCATGTTGCCGGTGTCGAAGTCCGGATCCATGTTGGTTGCCAGAGGCATACGCTCGAAGTGCTTGAGGCCGTTCGGGGCGTCCGTCTTGATGAAGAACGCATCGGTGTCGGTCAGGTAGTCGTTGACCACATAACCTTCCGGCAGCATGCCCATGCTCTTCAGAGCATTGACATCGTTGTCGGCGGTTCCGACACGCAGGTTCGACACCAGCAGACGCTCTGCAACGAACTGAAGCTGACGCGGAATGATCAGCTTCATGCCGCGCAGTGCGATGACCAGACCACGCTCATCGACGAAGCCTGCGATGTTGATCAGCGCATCTTCGAGCGAAGTTTCGTTCAGGTCTGCCGCAGTGGACGGCTCGTTGGCGAAAGTGCCACCGCTGGTGAGCGGGTGCGAAGCATCACAAAGTGCTACACCGTCGCCGCCGGCAGTTGCGCCTGCGGTGAAAGCGTTGTTAAGGACGGAAGCGGCCTTAACTTGCTTGGTGTGTGCCATCGAACGAGCGAGGGCACGGGTGTAGCGAGATGCCAGACGGTCGTAGAGGTTGTCCTCAACGGCTTCCTCGGTGATCGAGAAACCCATTGCGACGGTCTCGTGGGTATACCGTGCGGTATACGCCTCGTTCGCGTCGTCGAACGAGATTCCAGCGCCCTCGTTTTTAACGGGTGCAGCGCCGAAACCGGACAGCATGACCTCTTCTTCGAATGCTCGATCTGAGCCTTCGGTGTCGAAGATTTCAGCATGCTGGCCCTCGTAGCGACCATATTCCATGCCAAAGAGGGCGTTGAGGCCAGGCTCAAGCTCTTTGGCGAGTTGTGCGCGAGAAATAGCCATAACTCACTACCCTCCTTACGTGATGGTGCCTTCAGCAGATCCGCCAGTGGCAGGTGCTGTAAGGGCATGGTTGTTGATCATCACAATCAGCGGAATACCGGCAGCGGTAAAGTCAGCGTTTTCCGGATCGTCCATGATGCCAACGATCTTCAGCGGATGCGAAAGATCGGAAGCGTCCACAGTCGATACATCAAGCTGTGCAGCCGAGATGCCACTGGTCGTGCTACCATTTGCTGCGCCCTTGCCGGACTCAGCCGAGAACTCTGCGTTCTCAAAAATGGCGGCGATTGCAGTCGCCTTGTCGGTAAGACTAGCGTCCGAACAAATGACAAAACGCTGCATCGGGTTGTCGTACACATTCGCAATGATGTCGAAATTTGTGTCCGCGCTTCCCGATCCGGGCCAAGTGTTCGAAAACTTCTTCTTACCAGTGGTTGCGTCTACGTATTCACAGCCAGCGAAAACGCCAATGAATTTCAAAGTATCACCGGAAGCAGAACTGGAGACAGCGATGGTGCCGTCGTTAGTTGCGATTACCGGAGAACCTTGAAAGATCGCGCTTGCATCTGACTTAATGTGATACGCATTAGTACCGGAAGTAGCAGGAGTGCTACCAGCGGTATTAATGGGCTTCATTCCGAAGCCAACATTGGCATTTGCCATTGCTCTACCTCATAAGTTAGGAGGAATCTTTTCCTCCGAAGGTTACACGACTTTGCCTATCGTTGTGGATAGGCATTGAGGGGTGTTGTTCCCTCATTAGGTTTTCGTCAACGGAACGCATCTGGTTGCGGGTCTGTTCCCGGTAGTATTCAGTTCTTTCTTCGACCGTTTCCTCTGGAATCCGGCACAGCATCAAGCCGCCTACGCCGATAACTCCAGCATTCTTGCCTTCCTCGATCACTGGATAGCGATCTCCCATCTCGGGGTACTCGTCTGCACGTACTGGTTCCCACCCCTCACGGAGCTTCGAGTGTACGTTGGGCTTGTCGTCATCACCACGAAGGTGAGTCCTGACCCAACGATGCTGATAACCAGCGGGTGCTTCGGGCGCCTCTAGCTTGGAAGGCGGGGTCCAGGGCTTACGCCGCTGGGTGGTTGCGCGAGTGGTTGCTTCGCGTGGTTTTCTGTTCGCCATAACTTACTCCTTCACGTACTTGGCATATTCCTCGAGCGGAACATTCAATCGCTTCGCAATCGCAATCTGCGATGGAGTCAGTTTGACTGTTCTGCGCCCCTTTGACGACGACTTGGAAGCCGTGGACCCAGCAGAAGCGACTCTAGGTCCAGTGTCGCGTTTCGTTTCCGCAAACTTATGCGGGAACTCCGTGCGAACACGTTTGTCAAGTTCACTATAATACTCATCGGAAGANGGGTCAAACCCCTCNTCTTCAATAAGNTGCCGATGAATACCGAAAGCGGCATATGTCATGGTCTGATCGTTGCCGAACCACTCGTTCTTCGACGCCCATGCTTCAGCCTTTGGGTCAGGTTGTTGGACCTGTTCTTGTTGAGGCTGTGATTGCTGCGGCGCTGGGTCAGCCACAGGCTGCTCCTGACGCTGCTCGTTCCGGCGTTTGGCTTCTTCATACCGAGCCTGCTCCAGAGCGATACGACTGATGCGCTGCTGTGCCTCAAACATACCGTCAGCGTCACCTTCATCGTACGCTTTCTTGTACGCTTCTTTAGCAGCAACAGCATCCGCCTCTACACGGTTGCCGAACTCGCCAACATAGGACTGATCGAGCTTGTCAATGCGGGCACGAAGCTCTTCATTCTGCTTCTTAACCGCTTCGGCGTACTCAATAGCCGCCTGACGCTGGCGTTCTTCTTCTCGAAACCTGTTCGTCAGCTTCGAAATACGTCGCTGAACAGACTCTGAATATTGCTCTAATTCATCCGGTTTCGCTTCCTGCTCCGCCGGAGCGTCTTCAGATGTTTCACGTGAAACATCTTCTGACTGCTGCTCTTCTTCATCAGCCGTGACGATCTCTACGCCTTCTTCTTCCTTCTCAGCAAGATTGTTTTGCATACTAGGCTCCGTATGTCTTGATATCATCGGGGTCGATGATGGTTGCAATGACTTCGTCGTCATTGATGATGCGAACCTCGCCGCCTTCAATCTGGAAGCGCGATCCGGCGTACCGACCAATACAAACCCAGTCGCCCTCTTGACACCACGGCTTGCAATCAGGACCAAATTTGTCTGGATCCTGATAGGCTAGTGGCCCAAGACGAACCACATATCCTACAACGGTAGCTCGTGCTTCGCGATCTTTAGCTTGGTCGGGAACGTACACTCCACCCTCAGTCTTGGCCTTGCCCTGATAGGGCATGACAAGAATCCGCCAGCCGGTGGGCTGCGGGATCCTATCTAACGCGGGTTTTTTGGAGGCTTCTTCTTCAGCTTTTTTCTTGGCTTGCTGCTGCCGGAGGACGTGGTCAGGAACTAGAAGCGTCGTCATAGTTTACCTTTTTCAGCAGGGCGCGTAACTCCTCGAGTGCATAGGTGATCCCCTGAATCTCACCTATCATCGCGCGATAGTGCTCCATATCTGATGCGCTACCACTTGTTACCGATAAGCTAATATCGTCAACACGAGTTTGCAAGGTTTTCTGATACCTTGTAAGAAAATCTACAACGTCCACTATTGAACCTCAGTAATCGGTCCGCCGGGTTCAAACGAAGAACACGAGTTGCTGGCTGCACACATGAACTTGAGAAGCTGACAATAGCCGATATCACCCGATTCATCATCCATGCACTTCTGCATAGCGGGCGAAATGTTGTAGTACGCACAGTTACCGCAGGACTGTTCCGGGTCCATAGCGGCACCGTACTGGAATTCCTTTATGGCTATGCGCTTGCTATCTTCATTCTCTTGCGCGTCTTGTGTGGCTACCGGGCATGAACCGTCATCACCATCTGCATCGACCATGCGGTCAATCGGAATGCCGTCTTGAATCTCTTTTGCCAGATCGAGTCCGTCTGGGATTAGTTTGATTTCGATTTTCATGTTAGCCACCCACCTGCATTCTGGCTCTCGCAAACGCCAGTGCCGGATTCATTCCTTGCTGTATGTACTGAAAACGTAACGCATCGATATCTTGCGCTCGTTTGTTCATCCGTGCGACATCTTGCGGACTAAATGTCGTTACATTAGCTGCCGTGCCGCCCGCAAAGTCAAACGTGCCCGACGTGCCTGGAATGCGTCCAGTTCTGGGATCCACCTCTCGTCGCGGCTCTCCAGAAGAAATACTATCCATCACACCCGGCAGGATGGTGCCGTCAGGAGCTAAAATGTCACTCAAAAGATTAACCGGTTCATCCGGTGCGGTTATTACCGAGTCCGGTCTCGAAGCTGGTGTGCCAAACCTGTTAAAAGGAAGATCACGTCCTGGAAGAGGGTACGTCGCNGATGGACCTTCATCGTCAGCGTAATATGTTGCACCCTCGCCACTGCTTCGACGGGTAATCGTCGCACTGCCCGTGTCACCTGTTCCAATGTTTTGAATCACAGTGTTGCCAGAGGGTGTTAGCTCCTCGTTTAGTATTATTTCAGCAACTGTCGGCGGCGCAGCACGTCTTCGATCCAAACGTGACTCAAGATCATAGGTGCTTTCCGTCGAGGGAACAAGAGAGTCCTCCTCTGTAGCGCGGCGATTCACTTCGAAGTCTTCTTCGATAAGGTTCCGCTCTTCCGGATCTGTTGTAAACAACGGACGGAAGGTGCTTTCAGGAACACTTGCCGCATCTCTCGTGGGTGCTGTGGACGAAGTGAAATACGGGACACCCGGCGGCTCTGTGCCGCCGCCCACTGCCGGTCCATCCATTAAGTCAGGCAACAGGACATTCATATCATAGCCGGGAATGCGCGCTTGTTTGGGCATAAGACTACCCAGCGGAGTGTTCTCAAAAAGACCGGCAATCCCTTCTCGTTGAGACTGGACTGCGGGGCCAAACACAGTTAAATCGCCCGGTTGTACGCCGGATCGTGTTAGTCCTAACGAAGCATCCGCTCCCATAGTGGGACGACCAAAAGCATCCACTTGAGCAAACGGATTCAGAAACCGGTCGTACGCTTGACGTTTGACATTCTCAATCCCACGCGACCCAAGGTTGTTGGTGTAGTCGATTTTGCTTGGATCAATTCCAAACACTCGACTAAAAATGCCGTCATTGCCGTAAGGATTTGTGTCAGTCATGCCCGACACAGCTTCAAACTCGGAGCGTGACATATAGCCGGTGCCCTCACGAGTCGGAGCATTCATGCTTTCGTAGCCACGTCGCACGTCGCTAACACTTGCGCCGCCATCACTAATGCGGTTATCAACTCGTCCGCCTACACGATTAAAACCAGCAGCCCTCTCATTAGCAGTGAACCCGCCGCGATCAATATCGCCCGCCTGCACAGTGACGCGGTTATCATCGCTGATTACAGTTCTGCCATCTGCGCCAGTGCGGAACGTCGCCATTCTACTTTACTCCAGTAAACTTGGTGCCCTGAACGGCTTTACCACCACCACGGCACATGTACTTGCCGTCGGCAGCATAAACCTCACCTCTCCTGCCACGCGGAGGCTTGGGTGTGGGCTTCGGCATCCTTTTCTTAGGCTTCATGCCCTCTGTGTTCATCGGATGATCTGGATCAATCAGGCTCCGATTGCGCCGGACAGCGTCCTTGTAATCTTCCGGGATGTCAGGGTCACCCATGTAATCCCGATACCTCTTGTCTGACTCTGAAAGAGGTGTAGGCCGCGCCATCTTCTTGGTGCCGCCTTTTTTGTAACCGCGCATTTTGTTCATGTTGGTTTCCAATACTTGTGAGCCACCGTCTCTGCGACCACGGCCTTTTTCGATAAGGTTCTTGGCCTCATCATAACTTATTCCCATGTCGCCAGCAAACTGCCTGATACGCGGTCGTGCCATTGCTTAGTCCTTCCTGCGACCAATCTTTCGCTCGAGTTCCCAGATTCGCATCTTAATTGTCAGGATCAGGTCGTCCCACTCTTCGCACGTTCGTTCCATTACCGCCGTCCTTCTCGTGACTCAGCCACACCGCAAATGCACCGGTCATGGCCCCCGTGACTACACTCACGAGTCCCGCCTGTGCTGGTGTCGGATCCGGCAGGGTCATGAACCATTCCACCACTCTCCACGCCGAGATCGACATCATTACCATCATCAGACGCGGCAGTATCTTCCACCGCAGGAATCTTTCCATCGTTACTTCGGCCACGATTAATCCTCGCTTGTTCCGGCGTTGTGCGATTGTGCATATCCCACATCGGACCGGGCATCACTTTTTACCAAAAAACTTGGTAGCTGAACGTACGCCAAAAGAAGCAGCAACAATAACACCAAGGGAATATTGATACCACGTGGGCATCTTATCCAACTGCTCGAAGCCATTGGCAACGACCCCTTCCATGCCCGGAACAAAACTCAGTATCAAAGGCACCGAAAACAGAATTACCAGCCACTCATCTTTCCAAGACGACTGGCTACCACGAGCCATTTCCAGATCCCAATCGATCTCGCCCGTAGCCTTTTTTTCCATAATCGTAGCTTCAGCTTTAGCCTTCGCAACTTTCGCTCCTGTTTCAGCCTTGGTCTTCTCGACCTTGCCCTCGAGCCATGTACCAGCCAGAGAGGCAATGGGTCCAATCAGTGCTTGAATCATTTATTCCTCGACAGTGCAGCTTGTGTATTGATGCGGTATACGTTGACATCGTTCCGTGCTTCAGCAATGTCCGACTGTAGAGCCTGACGCTGCTGTGCTAGTTCGTAAGCCTGTTGCAACTTGGCCTGATCGATCTGGAAGTCCATCTGGTCGTTCATCATCTTGCGCTGAACTTCCATCTGCGAGTTCTCCAGTTCCTGCTGGCGGATAGCCACCAGCGGATCCTGCTGCTGTGCAGGCTGGAGCATCGGCATGATCTCACGCATGATCTGACTGGTCTGCTGTGCCACAGTAGACTCAACAAGATCCGGTGCAATCTGCGGCACCGGCTCACCTGCGGCCATAGCCTGCTTGGCAGCTTCTTGGAAGAACGCGGTAACCTGATCACGTGCCAGCATACCAATGTGCTCCTGAACGTGTGACAGCAGCAGCATGAACGCCTGCGGGTTGGCGGCGCCAACCTGTGAAGACAAGAACATGGCATGTGTCATGATATGCGCTTCGTGGTCCTGATCCGGGAACGCCTGAAGCGGCATGCCCTTCACAGCGTTCGCGTTCTCCGTCGCCGGATCAATAGGCTGCGGCGGTTGCGGAGGCGGCAAGATAGCGTCGATGTTTTTCACATCCAGTGCATCGTACATGCGCCGATAGGCTTCGTACTGATTGTGAAGCTGCGGAGCTTGCGCTGCCAGTTGCATCTGTGTCTGTGCCAGCGACAGGCGCTGCGACATCGAGAAGATCGACGGGTCCGACACAGGCAGAATGTCCACACGGCCATCGAAGTCCTGCTGCATGATCTCCGGCGGGATGTTCTGCCCGACGAAGTATGGGTATGGCATCGGATTGTCGGCAAACACTTCGGCGAGGAGGCGGAACTCCTGCTTCTGCCCGTAGTGAAGACGCTTGTGAATCGAAGAGATGATCTTCGATCCCTGCTCGATCAGTGCAACTGTGGTTCCGACGGGAGCTTGTGCGTTAGTGTCCGCGATCTTTGCGTCGGCGACTTGGGCAAATCGTCTTCCTGAATCGACGATAACGCCCAGTAGTTGAGCAAGTGTCCCAGAAGGTTCCTTGTATGGAAGGGGCATAAGAGCATTCCGAAGGTCACCACCGGGAGCATCAATATCACGNAACTCGCCAGGAGCAAGCGGCTCATCGTCATTGCGAATACGAACACCACGAGCCTTGAAACCAGCAGGCAGGTTCGAAAGAGTGCCTGCATCGATAAGCTGACGAAGAATAGAAGTCGCTGCACGGGACAGTCCACCTATAGTATGAAGCAGGCCAAAGCCATAAAAGCCAAACCCAGGCAGAAACTTAAAATGAGTAAAGTACTGTCGCTTTCTCCGGAGAGGGTCGGCTTGTCGATAGTTTCGCACCACCGAGAGAACCTGTCCTGAATCTTCATCCACAGTGACAATGTAAGGGAGTTTAACCCCCGTAGGCTCACCAGNCTCGTCAATGTCCTCGAAGCCCTCCAGATCGATCTCTGTGTGGATTTCAAGTAGTGTGTGAACATCGTCACCATATGATGGACGGACACCTTGCAACTCGTTGCCAGTTTGCCTAATCGAGCTATCATCGTCTTCATCTCCTGCCTGAAGCTCAATGTCCCGATACACGCCAGCGACCTGTAACTTGCGAAGCTCGTTCTCGGTCATACGTACTACATGTGTGACACGCTCGGCAGTGTTCAAGTCACTCGCCGAGTACGGAACAATCAGATCCTCCGCCGGGACAAACTTCGAAACAGCCCGCTGCTTGCCGGCGTCGAAGTAGACCTTCTTGAATGTGGAACCCGTCAACGGCAGATAGAACAGCATCTGATCCGTGTCCGGGTCATACTCCTCCATGATCTCCGTAATCTGGTAGTTCATGAAGTCCTTGACGCGCTGCGCCTGATCTTCAGTGACCTGTGTCGCCGCACCAATAACCTGCGTCTTCACAGGACCGCCGGCAGGCAGCATTTCCTTGTACGCCTGCGCTTGGAACTGCGTTACCGCCTCACTTAGCAGCGGATGATGCACACCACTCGCGCCAAGAAACGGCTCGTTGCGCTCTTCATAGTTGACACCAAGCAGCTTCAAGCCCTTGGCAATCGCCTCTTCCCAATCCTCTCGCGACTCCTTGTCGTCGTCAACCTTGTCACGAAGCTCGGAAGACAACGTGCCAAGAACAGAGTCGTCAAGAATCTCCGCAAGGTTCGCGTTGTGGTCGTACATCTCGGCCTGAACCTCGACCATCTCTTCCATGCCGGCAAGTTCAATGCCGTCGGGGAGCATGTTCTCCTCGGGAAGTTCAACCATCAACTCTTCAGGCATCTCGGTCGCCGGACCACCGGCTCCCATCGCCATATCAACCATCTGCGGAGGAAGTGCCATTAAAAGATTCCTTTGAACGTGCCGCCACGGGATTTCATCACAGCACCGCCACTGGCTTTGTTCATAAATGACATTTTCATGGCGTACTTCTTACGTGCTTTATCTCTGACCTTTTTCATGAAGGCACGTTTTTCACTAAAGGTCATAGTCTTATTAGCCTTCTGCTCTGCCTCGGCAAGGGTACGTCCATATTCTGATGCAGCATTGAGTTGCCGACGTTCTTTATTCAAAGCACCATACACCTCCGCATCTTTTTGCGAGGGTCTATCTTCTCCGGTTATAAAGTTACCAGTACGTTTTGATTTAGGCATCAAAAGACTCCTTTAAATCGTTGCGGACGAGCAATCGGGCTGAAACCCTTGACCATGCCACCCTTTGCTTTACGGGGGCCAATACGCTTGATGTACTGCTCAAACGTCATCTGCTCGGAATAATCAGTCTCACCCGGACCGGGATCGTAGAACTTTTTACGAAGCTCCTCGAGTTCCCTGTCCTCTTCTTCAATTTGTTTGTTTTTCAGCTTGCCCATCACATCACCTGTCGTGCCATAGCGCCGATGCCGGAGTGTACCAGCTTTTTAGGCCGCAAGTCTACGGGGCCACCTTTTGCACGGCGGATGAGCTTGTCATCAAAGTCCGCGCCCAAGGGTCCAAGGGTCTCTTCGTAGGTTAGTGTGTCCGGAGTCGGGCGATCTTCAGGGCGATAGCGACGTGTGCGAACACGATCACCTCCAAAGTACACAGCACGAGCAGATCTGTGCGGGCGTCCTGTCTGTTTGTGCAACAGATCTTCCTGACCGACCTTGATAGTAGGTATTTCCACCACATCTTGCCTGTCTACAGCCTGCGACAAGCCCTTTTTGACGTGTGAATCATAGATTTCTTTCACAACTTCTCGACTCGGACGGCCACCCACATCCTTCATGTCTTCCCAGTTCGGGAAAATGACGCCGTCAAGCCCCTTCTTTCGGGCTTCTGCCAAAATCAAGCGCGGAGCGAACTGATAGAAGTATACATCCGACTTTTTGCCAGAGAACGGAGTGCCGGGGCGGTACGCCTGTGGGTCGTTCGGGTTGTTGACGGTGGTAATCCACCGCTCAAAGGTTCTCATCAACTCTTCTTTGCGCTCCTCCGACACAGCCAAGCCGTCAATGTAATCGTCCATGTCCTGCTTGCTGACATCTTCGGGTGTGCGTACCGGTATTTCCCTTTCAAGCGCGTCGGCTACGTCGTTCATGATACGGTGCTGCATGTTTCGACCGACCATCGCGGGGATAGACTCGTGCGTTGCCTGCATTGGCACATCATCAAATGCCTCGGTTAGGAAGCCGAACAAACCAGGATCCTCTCGCACAAGGCTAGTCGCAGTTGTCCTTGTCCTGCGTATGTAGTCTAGCGGCTCTTCGCCGTTCTCCACTGCTGTGTTCATGTCTCGATAAATAACTGTGGCGAGGTCTTCACCAGTTCTAAGTGTCGCCGACGCTTCTCTAGTCGCGTTGCGGCCCTGTGTGGACCAGTCCGTGGTGGCGTGTTGACTAGCTCGTTTCTTCAGCACTCTGTTGAGCGTGGCAATATCTTCCGCATCCAACAGGTCTTCAATGTTTTCTGCTTCCAGCAAATCTGTCAAACGACCAGTTCTATTCGCCGCCGGGCCAAGCTCCGTGCCGCCTGTGTGACCAATCGTGAACTCTCTAAGAGTTGTGTCAACACCAGTGCTGTTACTTGTCCGACCTGTGCCACGCGCATGACTCAACAGATCGTTCGTCAACAGCTTTGCAATCGCCCGCTGCATTGGAATCAGGTCTGCGGTAAGATCAAGGCCGGTAGGCACACCAGTCGGCGCACTGTCGTAGATCGACTCAAGAGTTTCAAACGTCTCGTCTGCCGACGGCGCTGGACCGCCGATAAGCTGAAGATCGTTCTCCATCCTGTCAGTGGCGTCCTGACGAAGCCGAGCAAGTGTGTCTATCTGTGCACTCGCCAAGTCAGGCTCCAGCATCCGCGAGTTTGCTGCCTCATCAAAAATTGCAAGACCTTCCGAGGTGCTGCGAAGCTCGTCGATGTTGTAACGCTCTTCACCCGTCAAGAAGCTATAGGTCGTGTCTTCACCTTTCGCGAACTTCCGCTCTGCAACCGTCGCGTTAGACTGCATTTCCTGCACAACAGCAACCCTGCGGCCCTGATCGTCCGTAATAATTTCCAGACGAATGTGACCGAAGTAACCTGGAACACCCGACTCTGTAGTAGTGCTGGTGCCCGGACCACCCGAAGCACCCAGATTATGGTCCGCGATCAAGCCATCACGCATACCATAGCCCGCGTAAGTGCCGCCCCGCGTTTGAACCGTAGTACCGTCCGTGAACGGGACCGTCGAGTTCGGGTTGCTGAGATAAATGTGCATTGGTTCCCCGCCCGCCGACGACGGAACAGAGTTCTGACCGTAATCAGTCAGAGAACCAACAGGAGCAGGGATGCCCTGCGCGGTAGCTTCATCAAGGTCAGTCTGTGTGAGAGTCTTGACGCGAAGCTGCGGGGTGTAGTCCCGATAGAACGCCATCACCTGACCACGGTACAACTGGTTCGGTGCGTGTTTCTCAAGGAACTCTACAAACTTGGATCCTTCACGGTCCCTGTTCACACTTTCCCCGAAACCACCGCGCAACGAGTCAAGGACTTCTTCCTTCGACATCGCACGGTTGTCCGGCAGGCGGTCGATAAGCTGATAAAATGGCGAGTAATCTACAATGTCACCCTGACGATCTATGCTGCGCGTCATCACACTGTGGCGGGCAACCTGCGTATCGGGCGATGCTGTTGCAGGCATGACCTTGTCAGTCGGGATCAACGGCATCTCTACTACGCCGGTAAACCCTTCCTGCGGAGTGTCGGATACAACTGAAGTTTCGCCGGGACCGAAAAGTTCCTCGTATTCGGCATCAATAATATCTTCTGCGGTCGTCGCCGGTGGCGGAGTCGGCTCCTCACTGGCGCGGACCTCCGGAGTAACAACCTCACCCGTGGGCTGGGGCCGTGGCGGGCTGTTGTGGAAAAAACTGAAAAAGTCGTCCCTCAACTGTTCCGGCCACGCAACACGAGTACCTTCAGGAATACGACGACCAGTAAGATCGTACATGTCCTCCGAAAACTCGTAGTAGTTAAAAGGACGCTCGGTACGAGTCCCTGTAGTCAAATCGGCGTCACTCAACCCAGGAACATAATTGAAGACAGTTACACCGTCCCCACCGGTAGGCCCACCCGGAATGATGTCCGGATTGATGCTGACCACACCCGGCCCATTCAGACTGTCAATCAACTCCTGCGTCGTGTTCGGCGCAAACGTGAAGTCACCGTCAACCGAGTCGATAAGACCTTCGTCAACCGCTGCTTCCTCCAAGGCTTGAAGTTGAGTCTGCCCCGGCTGCACATCTAACGTGCGATCCGGATCCGTAAGCTGCAACCGCTGCTGCGCGTCAGCCTGTGCACCAGCAAGCTGGCGATCATACGCCGCAACCGCCTCGTCAGACGGNCCCAACGCCTTCAGTGCCTTGATACCCTTGAACGCCGCAAACGGATCGGCAACAAACTCACCAANAAACGCACCCTGCCGGAAAGGATTGACACCCGCTTGCGACAACGCATCAGGACTGTCGCTCGGCGCATCCATCTTCTCGCCGTAACCCATGCCACGCAAAATTGCTTCAGCACCGGCAACGTCCTGCACCTTGGTCAACGCACGGAAAATGGCATTCTCGTCCTCGGATAGCGGCTTGCCCATCACATATTTAGAGAACAGCATCGGGGCATCACGGCCCAGTAACGCCAAAACATCTGGAATAAGACCACCAACACCGGCTACCGCACCAGCACCAACGCCCTCCAAAACATCCGCACCTTCAGCCATGCGTTCGCCGAAGGTACGCCCGTCGGGGCCGCGACCACGAGTGCCCGCAAACAGTTGAGCCAGTGCAGGCTCACGATTTGCCATCGTACGTTCAACAGGAGTCGGCTTGCGTTGTGGAAGGGCCATGATCCCCGCGCGCCGGCCCACGGGCGGGGGAGTAGGAACGGTCATCGGACGACGACGGGGGTTTGGTTGTGGAGTCGCTACCATCAATAATACTCGCGTTTTCTGCCGGGGAGCATGTCTTCTAGCTCTTCACCCTGTAGACTGATAAAACCACCCTGACGGAAACGCATCAGAGCCATAGTCATACTATCACAGAAGTCATCATGGTCACCATTTGGAAACGAAGCGACTTCTTCTATTACTTCCTCCGCGAACTTCTGGGCGGCAGGATACCAAACTTTTCCTGATTCGAATATAGGAGAGGCCATATGCATACGTGTGGTCTTGTCGATTCCACCCCCACCCTTCCGGCGCCCCGGCGAGAAGGTGATGACAGGGAGGTTCAGTAACCTCATCTCGTCAGCCAGTGGCATACCTGTTGCTTTGGCCTCAATGAGCATCATGTCCGGCTCCCAGTATTCGTTCTCCTCGATGGCAATCTGTTTCAACTCCGGGAAGTTCCACCGCCCACGCTTGGCATCCAGCATGATCAAGTGCTGCTCACCATTGGCATGTGGCTCAAACACACCCCACGTCGTGATCGCCGAGAAGTCAGCCGTTTCTTTCTTGGAGTATGCCGTGTCATACGACTGAATGATGTAGTCAAGCTGCGGGATATCTTCTTCCGTCCACTCGTTCCACCACTCCCGCTTGATGACGGCGGTCTCTTCCGACACAGGATTCTGTTGCCACTGAGCATTCCACTTGCCCAGCGACAGCGAGGCTTTCACCTTCAGAAGTTCGTCTTTTTTCCAGAATTCAGGCCAGAGTGGTTCCCCCGACGGCATGATCGCAGGAAACTCGACCACCTCCCACTGGTCGGCCATCATGTCAGCCGCCTGTGCTTGCAGTAACCTGCCTGTCAAGTCCTTCTTGGACCAACGTGTCTGGACAATAATAATGGCACCACCAGGCTGGAGACGCTGACGCGGGCCAGATGTGTACCACTCGTATGTCTGATCGTAGGCCGTGGACGACAGAGCGTCCTGCTCCGAGTGTGGATCGTCAATGATAAGAAGGTCTGCACCACGACCGGTCATCGCAGCACCCACCCCGGCTGCGAAGTATTCCCCGCCTGCGCTGGTCTCCCACCGACCTGCTGCTTGGCTGTCCTGCTTCAGGTCAGTGTCTGGAAAGACCTCATGGTAGACCGGATCGGCGATCAAATCCCTGACCTTACGACCGAATCTTACAGCAAGTTCGGTGTTCATTGTAGCCTGAATGATTTTCAACTTGGGATTTCTGCCAAGGAACCACGAGGGCATGAGGTAAGAGGCAAACTCTGACTTCGAATGTCGAGGCGGCATGTTGACTATCAAACGCTTCAAGTCACCCGATGCGATGCGCTCTAGCTTTTCTGAAATGATCTTGTGGTGGCGCCCGACGATGAAGCCGTCATACACGTGCTGAACGTACGACATAAATTTTTCTTGGGCTACGTCACGTAGCTCAAGGCGCTGACGCTGCTCTTCAAGGAGCAGCATCTCCTTCAGCACTTCTTCAGGGAGGAGGTCTAAGTTACCCGACATGCCCGAACGATATTATGGCTCATCGAATTTATCAACCCAGCATACACATGCTACGCATGTGTATGCTTCGCGCGCAAGGGGGGCAGGGGTTGCAATTTTGCAACTGCTTGTGGCGAATGTGCCACAGTAACCCCGAGTGATTGTTGCTGGTTCGAGAAAAGACTTTTCTCGAAATAGTAATAGACGGCATCACTTACTATCTGCTAATCTCGTTAATGGGTAATGATGCCCTGAAACTATGTCTTGTCATAAGGAGATTTAGACATGCCTAAGATTACCGTTCCTGTAACCATCACGCTGGACTTACCAGCAGCCGCCGAGTGGGCGGACATCTTCGAGGCTGTGGATAAGGTGAAGCAGCAGCCGGAGGTGACCAGCACCATCATCGCGCCAGCCTCTGCGAAGAAGCTGACGCCGATGCCAGCAGCCGTGATCGAGCGTCTGCTTCAGGCTGGCAATCGGTTCGTTTCCATGCGGAACCTGAAGAAGCATCTGCGGAAGCAGTTCCACAAGCGTGATGTCTCGAACGGCTCAGTGCACCAGTTGATTCATCTGCTGCGCGGNGAAGGCTTNGAGATCGAAACNCACCAGAAGTATGGCGGTGGATACCGTCTTGTAAAGGAGGCAGCGTGAATGGACATCGATCAGTTAGCGAAGGAGTTGGCGAAGATCAGGGCGGTGTTGTCACCGCCCCTACCCGCCGGATCCGAGTGCGAAGACTGCGCTGGAACAGGCGTGATCCTCACCACACGTTCCGTCGTCGATCCCATACGCGGCGGCTTTCAAGAAGAGCACGAAGAGCTTTGCGAGACATGTGAAGGTGAAGGGATCTAGCAACAACACAAACCTGGNCGGGCCGACTTTCGTCGGCCCGNCNTTTTTGCTGCCCGNTGCCNGCNNAAANAACCTGCGTACGCAGGTTGTTTGTCGAGGCGCAAGCGCAGGTTGCGCTTGCATTCTTGGTAATTGTATGCAACGCTTAGTGATCATGATCATAGGAGGATTAGCATCATGTCGTGTGGCAACCCTGCCTTTTACTACGTCGAGAAAGGTTTCAACTGGGTCGAGAGGGAGACGCGCTGCGGCTCGACAATCACCCGAGGAAACCACGTTGATACCGCGTTCTGCACTGAGTGCGAGAATGACCCGGAGGTCCAAGCGGACCACGCCCGGCGGCTGCGTCTGGCGGACGAAGACAACGCATGGCTGGCGTCTGCCGGCTGGGGGGAGATCTAGGGATCTCCCCCCTTTTCTCGATCCCGGCTAAAAAACCTGCGTTCGCAGGTTTTTTTTCGGGCGCAAGCGCAGGCTCCTCGAGCTACCCGGCAGGCTCTGACAACCCCGGGCCGCAGCCGCAGGCCGCAGATTTTCCCTTGATTTATTGGTGATATTGTGTGACTGTTAATCATTATTACCGTTGGAGGATTAACGATGAATGCCGAAGAATTGAAACAAGCGCGAGAGGACAAAAAACTATTGTCCAATGTCTCGAAGATGCCCGGCTTTAGTATCAGCCGGGATGCATGGCTGTGCAACGTCGGCAGCAGGCTTGCCGAGATCGAGGGCAGCACATGCGCGAACTGCTACGCCCGCAAGGGAATGTATCGCATGCCGAACGTCCGAAAAAAGATGATCGAACGCGAGGAATTTTTTAACGCGCCCGATTTTGTGCCGCGCATGGTTAACGTGCTGTACATTGTCCGCAGCGAATGGTTCCGATGGTTTGATTCGGGCGACGTGGCAGACGTAAGCATGGCGCTAAACATTATCGACGTATGCAGGCAGACACCAAACAAGCGCCATTGGATTCCGTCGCGCGAGTTCAAGGTCTGGACGCGCGCCCTACAGATCGACCGCCTGCCCGAAAATGCAGTTTTGCGGATGTCCGCGCACATGATCGACGGACCACGGTCCAAGGGATTCGTGCACACTAGCACGGTCCACAGCGGAACGCGGTCCCTCTACGATATCCCGCGCGGGCAGATCTGCCCGGCGCCGCAGCAAGGCGGCAAATGCAACGAGTGCCGCGCTTGCTGGTCAACGGACATTGTCAATGTCTCCTATCACCAACACTAATCCTCCGAGGAACACGGCCCGCGATTCGCGGGCCGTGTTTTTTTACGCCAGGTCGCCCCAGCTTTCGACAGCGCAGGCCCGCAGCGCCTCGCCCGCAGCCCGCAGCGGGCCTTTCCATACATACGCAGGCGCAGGCGCAGAGGCGCACAGGTCAATGGTCCGCGATTCATGGATCACCGCCGCTTTTCCACCGTCAAATAAAAATACATCGCCGGTCGAGGGGTCATGCACCAAGAAAAAACTCGCACCGCCACAACGTGTATGCGCCAAATGCCAAGCAATTTGCGAGGTTGATAAGGATACGCGATTATTTTTAATTATTTTCAATTCGCACCAGACCGGCACCCCATCCATGCACAGATATACGTCCGGCATCCCTTGCCCAGCGCGGTTTTCAATCCGCTGGAAGTGGGTCTTTTTCGGTAAATTCTGCTTCAAGGAGTTCCACAGGCTGCGNTCCGTCNTGGGCATCTTCGATCCGTTTCATGTTGTCGAATGCGTGGGGATATTCCTGCCGGATGGCAGCGAGTCGGGCGACGATCTCTTCACGCGAAAGCTGGTCAAGCTGGTGAACGTGTGTCGATTCCCGGCGGTCGATTGTCANACCACCAAGTGCGGACCTGATCTTCTCNGCNTTGATGGCAGCAGAAAACTGTCCGGCCTCTTCGGCAGCGATGGACAAATCCTCGAATCGCTTCAACTGATTCAGCAACGTGACGCCATACCGACGCTCCCGCGCTTGCCGCAGTTCCTTGATCAGTTTCGGCACCTCTGGGAATGTCTTGCCGTCGAGAAGTTTCGCCGCCTGCACGTTGGCACTGCCCTCGGCATAGCCCGCTTTTCTCGCGCATTCGGTGTTGCTGTATCTGCCCTCGACATAATACTTGGCAAATTCTCGTTGCCGGTTCGTCAGCCCGGCTGGTCTACCTACCTTGCCCATAGCGATATTTTTTGCCCTTTGCAGTTTGAAAAACCAAAAATCAACGTCCACCCCGACTCATAAGTGTTACAACGGTACAGAAGTGATACAGCTGTAACCGTTGCTCACCAAGGGTTGTATCGTTTGTACCGTTTGTATCACCATTTTCAAAAATTTTGTGTTGAATGCAACAACCCGGAGAAAATCGTTTTATGCAATGGTTTTCTTGTTGACTATCACTNACCATTTGTTACTGTATCTTATCAACCCTTGGTGATCCTTGGTCCGTGGACCGTGATCCCGCAACACAGGAGAAAAGATATGCCGAGATATTACGCAAAGCAACAGGTCTTGGACAGTGATGGCAAGTACGTCGCTGACCGTCTGGTGCCTGTGTGCGATTCGATTCGTGTTCTGGAGAAGAAGATAATCCGGAATCGGAATGTGTTCCCGCTAAAAGATGGGCAACGCTACGCTAGTCGGATTCACGTTTATCGTGTGCTGCGTAACCACAAGACAACGCCGCATGGGATTTATTTCGTGGACGGTGACAAGTTGAAGAAGGTCCGGAACACGACGTTCGTCGAGTTTGACATGAACAACTTTTTGAAGGGGCTTGAAGCATGGGCAAGGTAAAAAGCTGGCTGATGGGCATGGAAGAGGATGCCATGTGGATGAGCCGTGATTCGTGGGCCGCNGANCATGGCGCGATGAATCTGCAAGTTTACGATGATGTTCAGGGCCGGATGGCGGACAGCATCGAGTATCGCAAGATCGAGGCAGCGGAGCGTGAAGCCGACGCCTACATCGACAGGCTGAATGGAGACGNNTGATGANCAAGGTAGAGTNTNCGGCGNNCACTGGTGCGCCNAGGNTNNTTNTCCANNCGAANCCGNCATGGGATNNGTGGGNNGANATCTGCCGAGGCNGTGTGGGTCACNGCCTTGGAGGGNGGGTGCAATTACTGGATGGACTACATCCACATTCGCCACATTGAAACGAGCGCACCCTACA
>FUFK010110999.1_pt1 | contig 21771 bp, 17 predicted proteins | sample 1021851 | NCBI WGS metagenome assembly FUFK01 (sample SAMEA51879418, study PRJEB19060) | metagenome
TCCGGGTGACGGGTGCCCCTGCGTAGGCGCGGAGGAAATATGCGGCGCCCCGTCCCTGCTTAGTGAGGGGAGGAACGAGGACGGTCACTAGCGCCTCCAGCGCTCAGACAAACCAAATGCGGACTAGTCCTCGTGCGCAACCTTCACGGTCACGCCGTTGAGGGTCACGGTGTCGCCGGGGTGCAGCTGCTTGCCGCGTGCTTCCTCAATGTCGCCGTTGACCTTTACCAGGCCGTGCTGAATGACCTCGCGTGCCTGCGCGCCGTCCTCTACGAGGTTGGCGAGCTTGAGGAACTGGCCGAGGCGGATCATGTCGTCGCGAATAAAAATTTCTTCCATGCTCTCTAGTTTATCCCGCCGGGTGCATACTGGTGTCCGGCAAAAATGGGGGTGTGGTGGGCCGGGTAGGCATACCCAGGGGTGGGGTGGTGATGGTACCCTAGTGTCTTGCATCAAAAAGTGTGCATATTGCGCCGATGAGCGCGAATACGGGCGCCCCGTTCTGGGTCGCGTCCCTTATGAACCCGAACTCACGCACGTCACAGCCGGTGGCGGGGCAGAAGGAGTAACTATGGCTGAAAAGTCCACCCTCGATAACGTTATTGCGCTCGCGAAGCGCCGCGGCTTTGTTTTCCAGGCCGGTGAAATTTACGGCGGTTCCCGCTCCGCATGGGACTACGGCCCCCTCGGTGCAGAGCTGAAGGAAAACATCCGTCAGCAGTGGTGGCAGCGTTTCGTCCGTTCCCGTGCGGACATGGTTGGCCTGGATTCCTCCGTTATTCTGCCTCGTGCGGTGTGGGAGGCATCCGGTCACGTGGCGACCTTCACCGACCCGCTGGTTGAGTGCCTGTCGTGCCACAAGCGTCTGCGTCAGGATCACCTGCTGGAGAACTTTGAGGCGAAGAAGGGCCGCGCGGCTGAGGGCATGGAAGAGATTGCTTGCCCGAACTGTGGTACTCGTGGTGAGTGGACTGAGCCGCAGAACTTCTCCGGTCTGATGAAGACTTACCTGGGCCCGGTTGATAATGAGGAGGGTCTACACTTCCTGCGCCCGGAGACCGCTCAGGGTATTTTCGTGAACTTCAACAATGTGGTCACTGCTTCTCGTAAGCGCCCGCCGTTCGGTATTGGCCAGATTGGTAAGTCGTTCCGTAACGAGATCACTCCCGGTAACTTTATTTTCCGTACTCGTGAGTTCGAGCAGATGGAAATTGAGTACTTTGTGCACCCGGATGACGCTGATAAGTACTTCAACGAGTGGGTTGAGGACTGCTGGAACTGGTTCGTTGACCTGGGTATCAACCCGGATAACATGCGCCGCTTCGACGTTCCTAAGGAGGAGCGTGCACACTACTCGGCTGGCACTATTGACGTTGAGTACCGCTTCGGCTTCCAGGGTTCGGAGTGGGGCGAGCTGATGGGCGTTGCGAACCGTACCGACTACGACCTGGGCGTGCACAATGAGCACTCCAACGCGAAGCTTGAGTACTTCGACCAGGCTACCGGTGAGCGTTACGTGCCGTACGTGATTGAGCCGTCCTTCGGCCTGACCCGCTCCATGATGGCGTTCCTCGTCGACGCATACGTCGAGGACGAGGCACCCAACACTAAGGGTGGCGTGGATAAGCGCGTCGTGCTGAAGCTTGACCCGCGCCTGGCACCGGTGAAGGCTGCTGTTCTGCCGCTGTCGAAGAAGGCTGAGCTGTCTGAGCCGGCAACTAAGCTGGCGAATGAGCTGCGTGGCCTGTGGAACGTGGACTACGACGAGGCGGGCGCTATTGGCCGCCGTTACCGCCGCCAGGATGAGATCGGTACCCCGTTCTGCATTACCGTAGACTTCGATACCCTCGAGGATCAGGCTGTGACCATCCGCGAGCGCGACACCATGAACCAGGAGCGTGTGGCTCTGGATCAGGTGAAGTCCTACCTGGCTGCACGCCTGGCAGGCTAAAACTTTCATAACATGGTCGGCGGGTAGCCTCTTAGAGCGAAAGAGGCTACCCGCCGTCGTGTATTTGGGCTACCCTGGTTAGACTGATTGGCACGATTGAAGCGAGCGAAGGAAAGGTGCACGGATATGGCTGAACGCCTCAGCGAAAAATTTGAGATTCGCCCCTGGCAGGAGGGTGATGACCTTGCCCTGCTTGAGATTTGGAACTCTGCCCGCAATGAGGTTGAGGAGCGCCAGCGTGGCCTTTTCGGCCCGGATACGGACGCGCCGTTTAGCCGCACCCTGGTGGTGACTGTTTCTGGTGTGCCGGTGGCTGCGGGTACTGTGGTGGCTTCGTTGCTGCATCCGACGCGTTTGTGGTCCTATGTGGAGGTCGCGGCTGACCACCGCCGTCAGGGTATTGGTACTGCCCTGCTGGATGCGTTGCGTGAGATTGCGGCTGCGCACGGTCAGACCACTGCTTTGCGCGTGAAGCTGTCGCCGTTTAGTGACGGTGAGGAGTTCGCGCAGGCTGCTGGTATGAAGCTGATTCAGCGTTCCCGTATGGTACGTGTGGAGCCGGGTGCGATTCCTCCGGTGTCTTTGCGTGAGGATGCTGACGGTAACGAGACTCAGGCGATTGAGGATTTGGCGACCGGTTCGGTTGAGCTGACCGCCGCGCTGTGGGATTTCTACCGCCGCGCCCACGAGTGGGATGTTCCTGCTGAAGTGGGCCTGGGCACGGTGAACCGCTATTTCCTCTCGGATGAGGTGCGTGCTTTTGGTGCCGTGGTGCTTCGCGATCATATTCGTGAGGCTGCCGCAGAGGGTAAGAAGGGCCCGATTGTGGCGTTTGCGGTGAGCTACCACCCCTTCGAGACTGACCCGGAGGCGGCGCTGGTGGATGAGAAGACCGCCACGGAGTTGCTGCTGGGCTACGACTTCGATAATGAAGGTGCCGTGGAGGCAATCATGCAGGTGCTGTCCCTGCTGAGCGCTAAGTACCCGGTGCTGGTTGAGGTTGACGACGCCATGGAGGCGCTGGTTCAGGTAACCGACGTGCTACTGCGTGCCGGTACCGCTTCGGTGGAGGGCGACCCGACCTATATTTACGTGACGGAGTAGGTTCGAGAGTAGATTCTCGAGTAGGTTTGTAGGTTCCCAAATAGATTCGCGGTACCGAGCCTGCTGGCTGACTCTTGCTGAAAGGGGCGGGGGAGTGGAATGCTTCCCCGCCCCTTTTGTGTGCTGCCCCTTTCGCGTGCCTGCGCTCGCCGCCGCTACCGCCGCGGGGCGCCTCCAAAAAATCCGCCTGTGCTGTGCCTCTGTACCCCGTCAGCTGAGTCCGGTTCTCGATTTGCCCCCGTATGCCACAATATAGGGGTGAATTCTGAAGCACCCCGTCTTACCCTTCCGCCCCTGAAACTGGGCAATCTGACCGTTGATACTCCCGTGGTTCTCGCCCCGATGGCTGGCGTGACCAATAAGGCTTTCCGCCGCCTCTGCAGTGAATATGGCGGCGGCCTGTACGTTACCGAAATGGTGACTGCGCGCGCCCTGGTGGAGCGTAAGCCCGAGTCCATGCGCATTATTGAGCATGACCCGGACGAGAAGATCCGCTCCATCCAGATTTACGGTGTGGACGCGGTCAACGTCGGTAAGGCTGTGCGCATGGTCGTTGAAGAGGACCGTGCAGACCACATTGACTTGAACTTTGGCTGCCCGGCTCCTAAGGTGACTCGCCGCGGTGGCGGTGCCGCCCTGCCCTGGAAGACTGACCTGTTCACTGCGATTGTGCAGACCGCGGTGAAGGAAGCATCCCGCAACGATATTCCGCTGACCATTAAGATGCGTAAGGGCATCGACGATGACCACATTACGTTCTTGGAATCCGCCAAGATTGCGCGTGATGCCGGTGTTGCGGCGATTGCCCTGCACGGTCGTACTGCGGCTCAGCATTATTCGGGTAAGGCTGACTGGGATTCGATTGCGCAGCTACGCGAGCTGATTCCGGATGTGCCGATCCTGGGTAATGGCGATATTTTCTCCGCAGAGGATGCGGTGCGCATGGTTGAGCAGACCGGCGTGGACGGCGTGGTGATTGGTCGCGGCTGCCAGGGTCGCCCGTGGCTGTTTGGTGACCTGCAGAATGCGTTTGAGGGTTCGTCGGAGCGTATCCGCCCGACCCTGACCGAGGTGTCGGACATGATTTACCGCCATGCAGAACTGCTGGTGGAAACCTTCGGCGATGAGACCCGAGGCCTGCGCGAGATCCGCAAGCACGTGGCGTGGTACTTCAAGGGTTACCCGGTTGGCGGTGAGCTGCGCGCGAAGATGGCTCAGGTGCCCGACCTGGCGACGTTCCGTGAGCTGATTGCTCAGCTGGACCACTCGATTGGTTACCCGGGTGCCGCTGTGGAGGGTTCGCGCGGCCGCGCCGGTAGCCCCAAGCAGCCGCACCTGCCCGATGGCTGGCTGGATTCGCGCATCCTGGGGGACGCTGAGCGTCTGGGCCTGGCGGAGGCTGAGCTGGATATTTCCGGCGGCTAAACACCTGTACTTGTGTGCCGCGGCGTGCTGTTTGCGCGTCGCGGCGCATCCTTTTTGTGAGCCTGTTCGGGCGTTATTTCCCGCGCCTATAACGCCTGCGACGCTACCTGTTGACCCTCACCGTAGAATTGAGTTTATGGCTGGATTAATCCGCAAAGAAGACATTGACGAAGTCCGCGCCCGTACCGATATCCGCGAAATCATTGAAGGCTATGTGAGCCTCAAAAGCGCCGGTATAGGCACCTTCAAGGGGCTGTGCCCGTTCCACGACGAGCGCACGCCCTCCTTCAATGTGCGCCCGCAGGTCGGCTCGTACCACTGTTTTGGCTGCGGTGAATCCGGTGACGTGTACTCCTTCGTCATGGCGATGGAGCACACCAGTTTCGTTGAGACGGTGGAGCGTCTTGCCGCGCGCATCGGCTACACCCTGCACTATGAGGGCGGTAAGCCCGGCGACCGCTACGAGGCGGGTATGCGCCGCCGCTTGCTCGACGCGCACAAGATTGCCGCCGAGTTCTTCGAACGCAACCTCTACAGCGCTGATGCGCAGGAGGCGCAGCGCTTCCTCGGTGCCCGCGGCTTCGACCCCGCCGCAACCCGCAAGTTCGGTGTCGGCTACGCACCCCGCGGCTGGGACCACCTGCTCAAGCACCTTCGCTCCCAGGGTTTCACTGATGAGGAGCTGAAGGCGACCGGCATGTTCTCGGAGGGCAACCGCGGCCTGTACGACCGCTTCCGCGGCCGCATCATCTGGCCAATCCGCACCATCGCCGGTGAAACCATCGGTTTCGGTGCCCGCCGTCTCTTCGACGACGATCAGGGCCCCAAATACCTGAACACCCCCGAGACGCAGCTGTACAAGAAATCCCAGGTGCTTTACGGCATTGACCTGGCAAAACGCGATATGACCAAGACCAAGCAGGTCGTCATCGTGGAAGGCTACACGGACGTCATGGCGGCACACCTCGCCGGCATCACCACCGCCGTTGCCACCTGCGGCACCGCGTTCGGTCCCGGCCACATCAAGATGGTGCGCCGCATGATTACCGATGACGGTTCCGGCGGCGAAATCATCTTCACCTTCGACGGTGACGCCGCAGGCCAGAAAGCCGCCATGGCTGCATTCCAGGAGGACCAGCGCTTCGTCGCGCAGACCTTCGTGGCGGTTGCCGAGAACGGCATGGACCCCTGCGACCTGCGCCTACACAAGGGTGACGCCGCCGTGCGCTCGCTGATCGCTTCGCGCCGCCCGCTCTTCGAGTTTGCGATTGATTCGACCCTCGCCAAGTACGATTTGGCGACCCTTGAAGGCCGCGTGCTGGCGATGCGCGCTATCGCCCCGATTATTGCCGGCATCAAGGACCGCGACCTGCGCCCCGCCTACATGCGTAAGGTATCCGGTCAGCTTGGTCTGGAGCTCGACGAGATTCAGCGCGCCGTGGCGTACGCGCAGAACCACCCGAAGCTTTCTCGCTCCCAGCAGGCGGAGGCTACCGCCGCCGCGCCGCGTTACGAGCGTCTGAACGAGGGACCGCAGGGTGTGCCGGGCACACCGGGATACGCGGGCGCTCAGGGTTACGCGGGCACGCCGGGTTATACGGGTGTTCAGGGGACAGTTCATGCTGACGCGCCCTACGACCCCGCCTACGATGCACCGCCACCGGAAGACCACGCCGCACCCAGCGCCTACGCCGGGCAGAACGCAGCCGCGCACCCGCCGAGCAGCATTCAACCCGCCGCACCCCAGCCGGAGGCGACCGCCCCCGCCGTCGAGGAATTCCTTACCCCCGACCCGCGCGACCCGGTTGCCCGTATCGAAAAGGCGGCGCTCGAAATTGCCCTGCAACACCCCGAGCTCATCAGCGTGGAGCAGTGGCGTAACCTCGCCACCGTGCAGTTCCGCTACCGCACCCACCGCGAGGTGGCCGCCGGTATTATCCATGCCGCAACCGTCATGGCGCCCACCCCCGGCATCGAATGGATTAACTGCGTGCGCTCCGGCGCTGTGGAAGGCGTGCACCCCGCCATCGCGGAGCTCGCCGTCTCACCGCTACCGGTCAGTAGCGCCGAGCGTCTGCCCGGTTTCGTCACCGGTGCGCTCAATGCTCTGTTTGAGCAGCAGATTGCCCGCCAAAAATCTGACCTGATGATGCGCCTGGAACAGCTCAGCGCCAACCCCGACGACGAAGAATTCGAAGCGGTACAGCGTCAGCTCCTCGAATTGGAGATGCGCCGCCGACAGCTCGCCGCACAGCGCGGCTAGGTGCGGTTCCTTGTGAGAGCCCCGGCTGTCTGCTCAACGTTTTACGTTCCGCAGACAGCCGGGGGGGGGGAGTAGCGCGGGTTAACCGGAGCCCAAGCTCCCAATCTAAAGAGTGATACACTTCACGCTATTTCGAGTTGCGGAGCCCAAACAGCCCCGGTATAGTTATTACTCGTTGCAAGGGAAACCAAACAACAAAAACAAAATAATCCCCCGTAGCTCAATTGGCAGAGCATTCGACTGTTAATCGAAGGGTTACTGGTTCGAGTCCAGTCGGGGGAGCAGATATAGCAAGAACCCCGGAACGAAGTTCCGGGGTTCTTGCTATATACGTTACTCTGGCTCGAACCAGTAACCACTCCACCCTTCGTGAGCGCTGGGGCGCTCCCTTCGGGCCCTCGGGCTTACGCCCTCGGCGGGGTTAACGGTTTTTACTTCCTCGCGCGCTCGGAAAATCTTCACCCCGCTGTATCGAGTCCAGTCGGAACGTTCTCCCCAAGTCGTGAACCAGCAACCCCTTGGGCTTACGCCCCCGGCGAGGCAAAGATACTTCACCCTGCAAAAATGTACCCTGTAAAAATGTGAAATCTAACGCACCGAAAAGTTCCCCACCCCCACGCGCCACGCACCCACTCGGCGCGTAGCGGGGGAGCGGCGCATCGGCATCCTCTTACGCCTACTCCAGAGCAAATCCACAGGCGCAACCAAACCCAGAAAGCTACGCCTGCAGCTCAATGTAGCCTCCAGAAAGTCGAAAATACCTGAAGAGATAGCGCAAACCCCCACCCAAACGGTCACGCGGAGGTATCATAAGGGGCTAAACTATAGGAGGTGGAGTGCGAAAAAGAAGCCTCCAAAAACACGTCACGGAGAGGTGGTCATGACCACTACTACTAATCCCAAGGCACCTAAGCGTTTCTTTGCTGGCATCAGCGGGATTAAGTCCGGCGTCGCGAACATCATCGACGCTGGCAAAACCTTCAAGACCCTCGGACCCAGCCAGGTCAAGGACGAAATCCAGATTGCAAAGCACGAGCTGAAGACCAAGGGCATCGCCGTTGGTAAGGGTGCGGCCTTCTTCGGCGTCGCAGCAGTCTTCGGTCTGTTCCTGATCATTGCGCTGGTCGCCGCAGCAATCCTCGGCCTCGGCACCGTCATGCCCTACTGGGCATCCGCGCTGGTCTTCGCCCTCATCTTCCTCATCGTCCTGGCAATCTGCGCCCTGGTCGGTCTGAAGAAGGTCAAGGCACAGCTGCCGTTCAAGCCCGAATCCGCAATCTTCGGTCTGCTCTTCGACCTCGGCGTACTCAAGGAAGGTACCGCCATGTCCGCTGAGCGCCTGAAGAAGGAACAGGCAGAGCGTGCAGAGCAGAAGGCTAAGGAAGCTGAAGAGGCAGCAGAACGCGCCCGTAAGGAAGCTGAAGAGCGCAAGGCACGCGGCGAGGAAGAGCCCAAGCCGCCGACCTTCGAAGAGCTCAAGCAGCGCACCGCAGAACGCCGCCAGCACCTGGCAGCCCTGCGCGACGACCTGCAGTCCTACACCGGCGACGTTCAGAACAACACCCAGCAGGCTCTCGATGCTCTCAAGGCAGTGCCCTCCGAGGTTGCCGCAGGTGCAGCAGCTACCGGCCGCGGCCTGGCAGAGAACGTGCGCAAGCCCGAGGTTCTGCAGGCACGCTGGAAGTCCTTCGCAGCACTGGGCGCATCCATTGCAACCGTCCTGCACTTCCTGAACCGCCTGGTACGCCGCTAAACCCGGTACAGGATTAACGCCAAGCGTCCAAACGCCCCGATATTCGTATCGGGGCGTTTGTGCGTCTACGGCAGGTTCCGGGCGTCTGTCTCAGCGGTTGGTTTAGAGGGAACTCCCAGCCAAAGCCGCCCGCCACAAGTCGGAGAAGGACGCAGCTCACAGGTAGAATAGACAAGTGCTGTACGTACTGGACCCACCCGGTGCACGCGGCAGACAGAGGTAGAAGCGGCGCACCGTCGCACCCGAAACCCCAAAGTCACCGACACACTACACCCCGATGAGGAGCCCCGTCATGGAACAGGCAAAGACGATTCTGATTGGCGCAGAAACCTACCCGCCGGACATCAACGGTGCAGCACAATTCGGTCACCGCCTCGCCACTTCCATGCTTAAGCGCGGCCACTCCGTACACGTGGTCGCCGCCAGCCCCATCCCCGGCCCCAGCTACCGCACCGAGGTAGAGGGCGGCATCGTGGAGCATCGCCTGCGCTCGCACCTGCCCCCGACCCATGAAACGAACCGCATCTGCCTGCCCTGGGAGATCTGGTCCGAGGTCGGCGCGATTCTCGACGAGGTCCGCCCGGACGTGGTGCACGTGCAGTGCCACTACATTATTGGTCGTGCGCTGATTTTCCAGGCGAAGCACCGCGGTATCCGCGTCATTGCGACTAACCACTTCATGCCCGCGAACCTGGATCCGTTCCTGCCGTTCCCCTCTCCCGTGAAGCGCGTGATTGAGAAGGTGACCTGGAAGGATATGCGTTTCTGCTTCTCCAAGACCGCGGTCGTTACCACCCCCACCCAGATTGGTGCGGATGCGATGCGTGACCTGGGTCATTTTGACCGCCCGGTTATGCCGGTTTCTAACGGTATTGAGATTAGCGACTACGAGCTGGCTGAAGGCGCCGACGCCGGCAAGGTGCCTGGCGAGCTGCGTATCGCCTTCGTGGGTCGCCTTGCCGAAGAGAAGAACGTGGACGTTCTCATTGAGGCGCTCTCCCTGCTGCCGGATACCCTCGAGCACGTGGTGCTTGACATTGCCGGCGGCGGTGAGCTGCGTGAGGCACTCGAGCAGAAGGCACACGATTGCGGTGTGGCTGATCGCGTGATTTTCCGCGGCTTCGTTCCGGATGAGCATCTGCCCGAGGTGTACCAGATGGCTGACGTATTCTGCCAGCCCGGTACCGCCGAGCTGCAGTCTCTCGTCTCTCTGGAGGCGATGAGCGCCTCCACCCCCGTGGTGCTCGCGAACGCGCTGGCTCTGCCGCACCTGGTTGAGGACGGTGTGAACGGCTACCTCTTCGAGCCCAATAACGCACAGGATTTGGCGAAGAAGCTGGAGGCTGTGCTCTCCCTGCCCGCCGCCGAGCGTGAGCAGATGGGTCGCGAGTCCCGCCGCATCGTGGGCTTCCACAGCGCTGAGAACACCTGGCGTACCTTCGAGGAACTGTACGTGAGCGACGCTCCGTACCAGCGTTACCTGGATTCGCGCCGATAAGCTTCTTTAGGTGCTGAGTAGTTGATTGAGCGTTTTTCGTTCTCAGTCGCTGTTCAGGTACTCTAGAGGATGGTGCTGGCGCCCATTGCGCGCCGTCACTGCACCGGATGGGGAGTTAGCTCAGCCGGTTAGAGCAGGGGACTCATAATCCCTTGGTCGCGGGTTCGAGCCCCGCACTCCCTACGGCCCCGCCCGTCGACTTCACCCACTTGTCGGCGGGCGGGGCTTTTTCGCGCCCTATTTTCGTGCATGGAATGCATCAACGGTGATGAAAATGGGTAAATGACGAACGAAGACGCATCATAGTTCTCGATAGGGTAGGGTTGAAGGGTCTTGTCACGAAAGGCAGGGCGATGCTGCCGGTAGGTGCCGATTCTGCTGGCGGTGTTGCTTCCACACACCATACGAGAGGATCTCAATGTCGGAGAACACTCCCAACAACCCGTCGCAGGGTGTAGCCGGAGGCTACGGCTACGACGCCGGCGCACACCCCGCGCAGGACGCTTCGCTTCCGGGCCAGGCTGCTCAGCCGAGCCAGCCCGTGCAGTCGAGCCAGCCGGGTAATGCTGCTCAGCCTGCCGCACCGGTAGCACCTCAGCAGCCCGTTCAGCCTGAGCCCGTTCAGTCGCAGCAGGCGCCCCAGCCCGGTACTGCTCAGCCCGGTGCTGCGCAGCCGGGTCAGCCCGGCCAGGCAACCTATGCGCCGAGCGCACCGCATCCGGCGGTGAAGGCACTGGGTGCTACCTGGAACGCGTTCTTGGACGTTTTCTCCAGCAACCCGGCGACCGCGCACGCTCGCATCTCTTCCGCAGGTGCGTGGGGTTGGATTGTTCCCACGACTCTGCAGGCGCTAGTGGGCGCGTTCTTCTTCAGCCAGCTGGTAATTCTGGCGGCGGTTGTCATGATGTCCATGTTGGGCTACATGTTTGGTGGCCGAAGTGGTGCCGCCTACGGTGGTGCCTACGCCGCACAGGCTGTGCCGACCGGACGCATGATTCTGGCGTACGTGCTGATGGCTCTCGCCATCTTCGGCGTGCAGGTTCTGCGCGGTGTGCAGCTGCAGCTGACCGCGCGCATTGGCAAGGCGCCGGCGTCCTTCACCGCGAGTATGCATGCTGTGTCGGTGTCTTCTCTGGTGCTGATTCCTTCGTTCCTGCTGCTGAACCTGCTCGTGTTCTTCTTGCGCCTCACCCGTAGCGGTGACGGCGCGTTCTTCCTGACCATGCTCATGGTTCTGGTGCTTGCTTTTGCGGTGTTCTCGGGTGAGGCTCTGACCTACCTGGGCCTGAACCGTCTGGGCCGCTTCGCGAAGTCCCCGATTATCATGCACGCGGCGCTGAGCACCGCATGGGTTCTGGCATCCATGGTTGTTTACTACGTGGCTATTCGCCTGATGGGAGCCTAGAATGCACGCGATGACTCATACCCCGGCTGCACCGGCTCGTCAGCGCTGGATGTTCCTGGCGGTTCTGCTGACCATTGCAGCGCTGATTCTGAGTGCCTGCAGCGCGAAGATTGAGACCCAGCTGGGTCTTGAGAGCGCCGAGAAGGGTACTCGTACGATTCTGGTTTCCTTCAACATGAAGGATAACCAGGACAAGGTTAAGGGCGGCACCCAGGCGCTGGATGCGTCCGTTCGTAAGCACCTGCCCGAGGGCATGGAGTACGAAGGTATTCAGTCTGAGGGCGAGAAGGCTCGTGCGACCTTCAAGGTCTCCTTCTCCTCCGTGGACGAATACCACTCCAAGGTGACCTCTCTGCTGAAGGCTTCGGGCTCCGACATCAAGCCGCAGATCAGCATCATCAACTCTGACCAGGGCCTGGTGCAGGGTATCCAGGTGAAGGAAAACTTCAGCTCTGGCGACCTGCTGGGCTGGCTTCCGGAAGCGCTGGTCGTGGATGGTGTGGTGTCTGCTTCTAATAAGAACAGCGTCCTCAGCAGCAGCGATGAAACCACTGTGAAGTTTGGCGAGAAGGAAGTGAAGAACTCCGGTGGTTCTAAGATTTCTGCGAAGGATGTTCAGGACCGCGGTTTCCGTAACGTCATTCTTGACGTGAAGGAGAAGGACGGCGGTTACTCCGTGATGGTTTCCTTCGTCGCGAAGGAAATCATGAACACCGAGACCGCCTCGGCGGTCGACGCCTACCTGAACCAGGTCAAGCCTGAGGGCTCCGAGCTGAAGAAGGGTCTGGAGTCCTCGCAGGCGAAGGCATACGCTCCTTCCGCATCGACCGCCAGTGCGAAGGAAGAAGTGGGTCGTACCCTGACCTTTAGCGCTTCTTCGATTGAGGACCTGGGCAGCGGTCTCAAGAAGCTGTTTGGCGCAAGCAGCACCGATTTCTCCGCCAGCCGTGAGGTAGTGGCGAAGGACAACAACTTTACCGTTCAGAAGAAGATTTCGGGTCTGCTGGACTGCTCCCTGCTGTGCTCCCCGAACGGTGATGGCCTGACCCTGACCATCGTGGACAGCAACGATAAGTCCTACATGGTTGACCCCGAGGGCCGCGCTAGCTCCTCCCGTTCGGGCGGCAGCAGTACTCTCATCGCGGTTGACCGTGTTTCTTCGCGCCAGATCGAGATGAAGAGCATGAAGGTCGCTACCTCCCTGGGCCTGGATGGTTCCATGGAAGCGCGTTTCCTCTACGCATTCCCGACCGAGGATGTTGCAGGCGCTGAGCAGAAGCTCAAGGACGTTTTCGCAGGCGGCAGCAATGACGAGACCGAGGTCCGTCAGGACGGCGACTCCACCATCGTGAGCGTGAAGGTTCGCGGTAAGGACCAGAACGAGTTCAACCAGCGTCTGAACGAGTACCTGCCCGATTCGAAGGTAACCGTGACCCGCCCCGGCGGATACCACCCCTTCGGCTCCGACTACACGGTGACCCCTGAAATCAAGCTCTCTTCAAAGCTGGGTAACTACTACTCCGCTCCCTTCGAGTTCACCTTCAAGGCGCCGACCTTCTCCTCGCTGGACCAGCAGAAGGTAGATGCCGCGAACAGCCTCGCGAAGAACTCTCAGCACGTGCAGCTCACCGTGAACGGTGGCGAGCTGAGCGTCAAGACTGACCGTGGTGTCAGTAGCACCTCCGGTCTGACTGTTCCGGTGTCAGGTCTGAGCATGACTGACGTAATCGTGGACGCGGTTATTGTGGGTCTGCTACTGCTCATCCTGATTCTGCTCTTCCTGTTCCGCAAGAAGATTGCGGCGGCTCGTGCGAAGGGCCGTGAGCGTCGTGCCGCTTCGGCTGCTGCACTGGGTGCGGCGGCTGGTGTTGCGACCGGTTACGGTGCAACCCAGGCTGACGCACAGGGTGGTTACGCAGCTCAGAATGGTTACCCGGCACAGGGTGGTTACGCTGCTCAGCCCGGTTACCAGGCACAGGGCGGCTACCCGGCGCAGAACACCGCCTACGCTGCGGGTGACGATTCGCCGACTCAGGTATTCACCCCGCAGCACGGCCTGAACTACGGTGAGAATGAACCGACCAAGGCAATGCCTGCGTACGATGCGCAGGCCGCGCAGACCGCACAGCCTGCACAGCCGGTTCAGCCTACTCAGCCCGGTCAGCAGGTTCAGCCCGGTCAGACTGCTCAGCAGCCTGTACAGCCGAACCAATTCGGTGCTGATGACGGTGACGTCCTCCAGTAAGTAGCTGCCTCTAGCACCTACGCTAGTGAGCACAACCTAGACTGGCTCCTGTGGCCCGTTGCCTCCTTTTGGGGAGGTGACGGGCCACAGCCGTACCCAATGACTGCCAGCGCGAGTACTCGCCACCTAATATCCACCCGGCACGGGTAGCAGAATGCTTGGTTCCTTCGAGCCCAGCAGGCTCATGGGGTTGATGTACTCGGCTTCCTTGCCGCTGCCGTCCCCGCGGGCGCCTCCCTGGCGTACGCCCCAGTACAGGCACGGAGTGGAGCACCGCCGGTAGGGGCGCTCGCTGTTGCCGCCTGCCGTGACTGCGACGGTGCCGATGACCTCACCGGCTGCAACGGTGGTGCCGGCCGGGAGTGCCTCGTCCATGGGTTCGAAGGTGCTGCGCCGCCCATCCGGATGCGCAATGACCAGCACTTTGCGGTTGACGACCGTGCCGCTGAACACCACTTTGCCGGGTGCCGGTGCGTAGACGCGCCGGTCGTGTTCGGGCACGGCGAGGTCTACGCCGCGATGCCCGGCACTCCAGCGTTGGGCGGGCTTCTCAAAGGGATGGATTACCCGCGGTCTGGAGGTGGCGGTGGGGGAGCGGTAGCGTAGCCGGCTCACGGCGAGCTCAACGGTAGTGGGAGCCTCCGCACTGTCGGGAACATGCGCACTTGAGGCGGCACCGTCTGCAAAACCAGCCCCGCCCGTCAAGCCATCTCCACCCGCGCACACGAGCGCACCCAGCAGGCAGCACGCCACCAGCACCGCGTGCCGCAACGCGGACTCTAAACTTTTCATGTTCTTCTTCATCTTCTGAGCACATCACGAATCGCCCCGCCCCGCAGGGCCTCGCGAAAAATTGTGGATAACTCCGCCCTTTGCGCCTTAAAATCCGTTATCCACAGTGCCCCCGCACACACCCGAACCGCCCGCGCAGGTTTTAACCCCGATCCGGCGGATTAATCGCGGAATATACGGTACAATGTCGTATTGCAGTGTGCCTGCGCGGGTATTCTCCCTCTTCGAGGGGGTTCCGCACAGTATCACTGACGACGCGCGGCGTGAGCGGCATCCTCACACGGGGAGCCGATAAGGGACCTTCGGTCCACCCACACGGGGTGGTTAGGGCCTGAGCTGAACGGGCAACCGTGAACGCTAACCGCCGCCAGGAAAAACTGATAACTACTATGCGCGCGTTGGGCTAGCCCGAATGGGAGGTCCGCGCGGCACCACAAAAGGAGACGACATGCCCGTCGTAACTATGCGTGAAATGCTGGACTCCGGCGTTCACTTCGGTCACCAGACCCGCCGTTGGAACCCCAAGATGAAGCGTTTCATCCTGACCGAGCGCAACGGCATCTACATCATCGACCTGCAGCAGTCCCTCGCCTTCATCGACAAGGCATACGAGGCTGTTAAGTCGACCGTCGCACACGGTGGCAACATCCTGTTCGTGGGTACCAAGAAGCAGGCTCAGGAAGTTATCGCTGAGCAGGCAACCCGCGTGAACATGCCCTACGTGAACCACCGCTGGCTCGGTGGTATGCTGACCAACTTCAGCACCATCTCCAAGAGCATCGAGCGCATGAAGGAACTCGAGCAGATTGACTTCGACGATGTAGCAGGTTCTCGCTACACCAAGAAGGAACTGCTCCTCATGCGTCGCGAGTTCGAGAAGCTCGAGAAGACCCTCGGCGGTATCCGCAACCTGTCCAAGGTTCCCTCCCTCCTGTGGGTTGTTGACACCAAGAAGGAGCACCTGGCGGTTAACGAGGCTCAGAAGCTGGGCATCCCCGTTGTTGCTATCCTCGACACCAACTGCGACCCCGACGAGGTTGCTTTCCCGATCCCCGGTAACGACGACGCTATCCGCTCCGTCAACCTGCTCACCCGCGTGATTGCTGACGCAGTGGCAGCCGGCCTGATCGAGCGCAACGCTAAGAAGAACGGCAAGGCTGAAGCAGCTGAGGAGCCCATGGCAGCTTGGGAGCGCGAGCTCCTGGAGCAGCACGAGGCTGCAAAGGCTGAAGAGGCAGCTAAGTAAGCTTTCTTAGCCCACTAAGCTTTATGCTTTGTGGCCCCCGCCTGTGGGGACCACGTTCGGACGGCGCCCGCCCTGACCTGGGCGCGGCGCCGTCCGCCATTTGTACCACCGGGATGTCATCCCGATTTATTACAGCAACACAAGGAGTTCACAATGGCGAACTACACCGCAGCAGACATCAAGGCACTGCGCGAGAAGACCGGCGCAGGTATGCTCGACGTCAAGAAGGCTCTGGACGAGGCTAACGGCGACCAGCAGAAGGCTGCCGAGATCATCCGCGTTAAGGGTCTGAAGGGCATCACCAAGCGCGAGGGTCGCGCAACCGCTGAGGGCCTGGTAGCTGCACGCGTTGAGAACGGCGTTGGCTACATGATCGAGGTCAACTCTGAGACCGACTTCGTGGCAAAGTCCGACCCCTTCATCGCTTTCGGCCAGAACGTGCTCGAGGCTGCTATTGCTGCTGACGCTTCCACCCTGGAAGAGCTGCAGGCTGCATCCTACGAGGGCAAGACCGTTGAGGAGCTGACCACCGACGCTGGTGCACTGCTCGGCGAGAAGATTGTTGTCCGCCGCGTTGCACGCGTTGAGGGTGAGAACGTTGCAGTTTACCTGCACAAGACCTCCAAGGACCTGCCCGCACAGGTTGGCGTTCTGCTGGCTGTCTCCGGTGAGAACACCGACGAGATCGCACACGACGTTGCAGTTCACATTGCTGCAATGAGCCCCAAGTACCTGGATTCCGAGTCCATCCCCGCAGACCAGATCGAGACCGAGAAGCGCGTTGCTCGCGAGACCGCAATCGCTGAGGGCAAGCCCGAGAAGATTCTGGACAAGATCGTTGAGGGTCGCCTGAAGGGCTTCTTCAAGGAGAACACCCTGCTGGATCAGGACTTCGCAAAGGACTCCAAGAAGTCTGTCGCACAGGTTCTGTCCGAGGCTGGCGCAACCGCTACCGCATTCGCACGTTTCCGCGTGGGCGCATAAGGACTCGCTGCAGTTCTGCCCTCCCGTATTGCGGGTTCCCGGTAAGGGAAATCGTATGAGGTTGGGATTATAGCCTGAAGCCGGGTAGTCACCACTGGTGGCTACCCGGCTTTGCTGTATCCTTGATAAGGACTAGGCGGCAGGAGTCCGCCCCAATCACCCACAACAATCCCTAGGTAAGCCACTGGAGGAACCATGACTGAAGCGAATCCCCGCCCGATGCACCGTGACGAAACCGGCCGCCGCCGCGTTTTGCTCAAGCTTTCCGGTGAGGTTTTTGGTGGCGGCGAAGTTGGTATTTCGACCGAGGTCGTGCGCAGCATCGCTAAGCAGATCGCCGCAACCGTTGGCGAAGTTGAGACCTCCATCGTGATTGGTGGCGGCAACTTCTTCCGCGGTGCTGAACTCTCTCAGGCGGGTATGGACCGCTCCCGTGCAGACTACATGGGTATGCTCGGTACCGTGATGAACTCCCTGGCTCTGCAGGACTTCCTGGAGCAGGAGGGTATTGACACCCGTGTTCAGTCGGCTATCACCATGCCGCAGGTTGCTGAGACTTACATTCCTCGCCGCGCGATTCGCCACATGCAGAAGGACCGCGTCGTGATCTTCGGTGCTGGTGCGGGTCTGCCCTACTTCTCTACCGACACTGTGGCTGCTCAGCGCGCCCTGGAAATCCACGCAGATGAGGTTCTGGTGGCTAAGAACGGTGTGGACGGCATCTACACTGCTGACCCGAACAAGGACCCCAACGCTGAGCGCCTGTACAACCTCACCTACGATGAGGCAATGCAGCGCAACATCCGCGTGCTGGATCAGACCGCGTTCTCCCTGTGCCGCGACAACAACGTGACTATGCGCGTGTTCGGCATGCAGGGTGAGGGCAACGTGACCCGCGCAATTCTGGGCGAGAAGATGGGTACCCTCGTTACTCGCTAACCCCTAAATTTTTAGGTTTGGGCGTACGGAACGCCCCCTCACACTGTGACCGTGCTCGATAGCGCGGACTTATTCTGGACGGTACCGCGCGGGTAAGCGCTAAAACTCGCTTATGCCCGCCGGTACCGTCTAGACTTATATCAAATACGACGTTCTGCCTCTTTCCCGTCGACTTCGCCTTATCCTTACGGTTTTCGCCTCGGATGCGCCGCGAACCGGTAGGGAACCGTGAGGGCTGAACGCGCACCCACCGACAATTCTGGTACCCCAGAATACCGACAAAGGAGATCCTTTCGTGATCGAAGAAATCCTTGCCGAAGCCGGCGAGAAGATGGAAAAGACCATCGAAGCAACCAAGACTGAGTTCGCTAAGGTCCGCACCGGTCGTGTGAACCCCGCAATCTTCAGCGGCCTGACCGCCGACTACTACGGTGCACCGACCCCGCTGCAGCAGCTGGTGTCCTTCAACGTTGAGGACGCACGTACCGTCAAGATCGTTCCCTTCGACGTGACCGCACTGGCAGCTATCGAGAAGGCTCTGCGTGACTCCGACCTGGGTGTTAACCCCAGCAACGACGGTGCAGCTATCCGCGTTGTCATGCCCGAAATGACCGCTGAGCGCCGTAAGGAATACACCAAGCTCGTCAACCACAAGGCTGAAGAGGCTCGTATCTCCATCCGTAACGTTCGCCGCCACGCTAAGACCGCTATCGACAAGCTGGTCAAGGACAGCGAAATCGGTGAAGACGAAGGCGCACGTGCTGAGAAGGAACTGGACGCACAGACCAAGAAGCACATCGACCAGGTCGACGCACTGTACAAGCACAAGGAAGCTGAACTGCTCGAGGTCTAAACCCTAATGAGTGCACGCAAAGAAGCGAAAGAAGAGAGAAGCGCGCCGCCTGCTCCACAGCCGAGCCCGCAGACCGCTGCAACGCCGGTCAAGTCGCGCAGCGCCAAAGCTGGCCGTAACCTGCCCGCCGCCATTAGTGTGGGTGTTGGTTTCGGCGTGCTATTGGTGCTGGGCCTGATTTACCAGCCGGTTTTTGTTGCGATCGCTACCGGCGCGGCAGCGTTGGGCGCCTGGGAAATTGGGCACGTGCTCAATACCCGCCGCGGCTACGGCATCCCGGAATACCTACTGGGTGCCCTGTCTGGCGCAATTGTGGTGGTGTCCTACCTGTTCGGTTTTACCGGGCTGGGCATCGCCCTGGCGGTGAGCCTGCTGGCGCTGTTGCTTTCTTCTGCTCTCGTGCGTGCTGACCGTCAGGTCTCACTGGGTAAGTCTTTGAGCGGTAGCGCCCTGGCTCTGCTGTGGGTGCCGCTGATGCTGGGTATTGCCATGGTCTACTTCCAGACGGACCACGGCGAGCGCGGTATCCTCATGATTCTGCTGATGGCCATCTGCAATGACACGTTCGGCTTCATTGCCGGCGTGAATTGGGGTAAGCACCCGATGGCGCCGAAGATTTCCCCGAAGAAAAGCTGGGAGGGCCTGGCTGGTTCCTTCGTCGGCTCGGCGGTTGTTGGCGCTATCGCCTTGGCGGTCATGGGTTCGCCCTGGTATTGGGCTATTCCGCTGGCGGCGGTCATGGTGGTCGCTTCGACTGCCGGTGACCTGGTGGAGTCCGTGTTCAAGCGCCGTATGGGTGTGAAGGACATGTCGAATATCCTGCCCGGTCACGGTGGCATGATGGATCGCCTGGACTCGATTCTTTTCGCTGCGGCGGCTGGTTGCCTGATTTTCCGGTTTATTATGCCGCTCTAAAGCTTCAAGCTTTTATCGCTTATGGAGGCGGGGCGTTTCTTCCCACGAGTGGGGGAAGAGCGCCCCGCCTTTGCTGTACCCGCTTTCGCTGTATCCGTTGATGAGGGGCGTAAAAGGCTATATCTAAGACACCGCTCGCCCACCTTGCACCAGGTAGCCTGCGCATTGGTATTCTTAAAGTTCAATCGTCGAGAGGAGCCACCTTGGCAAGCACCACCCACGGAGGCGGATTTGCCCGTGCAGCAGAAACCGAACCCGGCTACAAGCGCAGTGAAGTAGACCGCCTGTTCACCCGCCTCGCCGAGGACTACGAGAAGCTCAGCGGAGCCGCCGAGCTACCCGAAGACCTCTACACCTCCCGACGAATCCGCCAGGTCGTCTTCCGTGAAGAACCCGGCGGCTACCAGCTGGATGTGGTCGACCGCGCCCTCGAAAAGATTGAGGAACGCTTCGCCAAGCTCGAACGCAGCCGCTACATTGAGGCGTACGGCCTGGACAACTGGGAACGCTCCCTCGTAGAGACCGGCGAACTGCTCGCTGGCCGCCTGGAACGCCCCGCCGGTGAGCGTTTCCGCCGCCCCAGCAAGCGCCGCCACATGGGCTACTTCGTTGGCGACGTGGACGCCATCTGCGACCGCGTGTACGCCCAGCTCAACAGCGAGGAGCCGCTGGACCCGTCCGTGGTGCGCCACGCAAAGTTCCGCCCCGCCTCGGGCACCGTCAGCTACGAGGAATCCCAGGTGGATGCTTTCCTGGACCGCTGCATTGAGCTGCTGCAGGATCTGCTCTAAAACGTGAAGTGTTGAATTCCCCGCCCCGTATGACAGGGTGGGGGATTCTTCTGCTCTGGGGTCTTCTAAGCTGGGGCTCATCTATTCTGGGGTTTATCTATGCTGAGGCCTTCTAAGATGAGAGGCGGCGCCAGTACCCGAACGTACCCGCGAGCTCATGAGACACTAGAACCATGAAGTTTGGATCCTCAGCACGCGTCGGCGGCAGCCGCGACCGCCTCACCGACGCCCTCACAGAACTCACCCGCGCACCGCAGCGCGTCACCCTCCTCGGCTCAACCGGCTCCATCGGCACCCAAGCCATGGAAGTCATCGACCACCTCGCCGCACTCAAAGGCACCAGCGCCTCCGCCGCCGACGCACCGCTGAAAGTCGTCGCCCTCTCCGCAGGCTCCCGATCCCTCGAACTGCTCGCACGACAGGCAGTGCACGTGCGCGCCGAACTGGTCGCCACCAGCGGCACCGCCGACGACGCGCAGCGCCTCCGCGAACTCATCGAAGCGGCAGCCTCCGAAGCAGGCGCCACCGGCTACACCCCGCAGATCGCCCACGGCGCCGAAGCCTCCGTACAGGCGGCAGCACACCCGGCAGACACCGTCCTCAACGGCATCACCGGCTCCATCGGCCTGGAACCGACCCTCACCGCCCTCAACAGCGGCTACCGCGTGGCACTGGCCAACAAGGAATCCCTCATCGCAGGCGGCCCGCTCGTACGCGCCGCCGTCGACGCATCCCCCCTGAACACCCCCATGGTGCCCGTCGACTCCGAACACTCCGCCCTCGCGCAGGCGCTCGCCTCCGGAACCGACGCAGAAATCGACCGACTCATCCTCACCGCATCGGGCGGCCCGTTCCGCGGCTACAAGCGCGAACAGCTGCACGACGTGACCCCCGCGCAGGCGCTCGCACACCCCACCTGGGACATGGGCCTGGTCGTCACCACCAACTCGGCAACCATGGTCAACAAGGCACTCGAAGTGCTTGAAGCGCACCACCTGTTCGGCGTGGACCTGGACCGTATTGACGTGGCGGTTCACCCGCAGTCCATCGTGCATTCCATGGTGCAGTTCGTGGACGGCTCAACCATTGCGCAGGCGTCCCCGCCGAGCATGGTTCTGCCCATCGCGCTGGGCCTGACCTGGCCGCACCGCATCCCCGGTGCCGTGCCTGCTTGTGACTGGTCGAAGGCTGCATCCTGGACTTTTGAGCCGCTGGACGAGGAAGCATTCCCCGCCGTGCGCATGATCAAGGACGCCGGTAAGGTCGGCGGCACCCATCCGGCAGTGTTCAACGCCGCCAATGAGGAAGCCGTGGCAGCATTCCATGCGGGCGCGATTCGCTTTACCGACATTGTCGATTCGGTCGCACGCGTGCTGGAAGAGCACACCGGCAGCGCTGAGGCTGTCTCTGACGCTGATTTGACGCTGGAGGCGGTGCTGAACGCGGAGCGTTGGGCTCGTGTTCGCGCGAATGAGCTGCTGGGTATGACCGGCAACTAGCCGGTTCTGAGGGCGGTACTCGCATTTCTATGGGATGGGGCGTGGAGGGGCTGGTGTTCGTCCTCGTTCCTACAGGGGCACCCGCCCTCGCTTCGCTTCGGGCACCCT
>FUFK010043094.1_pt1 | contig 21763 bp, 37 predicted proteins | sample 1021851 | NCBI WGS metagenome assembly FUFK01 (sample SAMEA51879418, study PRJEB19060) | metagenome
AAATTAAGATTTGCAGCAGGAGCATCTACTGAAGAATTAATAAGACAAGCAAAATCATTGCAACANGNNNCNANNTTTGGTGATGAAGCAATTATACAGCAACAGGCTTATCTTGCTTCTATTGGAATGTCTGAACAACAAATAAAAGAAATGATACCTGTAACTCTTGATCTGGCTGCTGCAACAGGGATGTCCTTAGAATCTGCTGTTAAAAATACTGCTAAAACATTATCAGGTATGACAGGTGAACTTGGTGAAAGTGTTGGTGCATTAAAAGATTTAACTGCTGAACAGCTTAAAGCAGGTGAAGGTATTGATTTAATGAGAGATATGTTTAAAGGCATGGCTGAAGAAGAAACTAAAACTATGTCAGGATCATTAACTCAACTTTCAAATAGTGTTGGAGATATGGCAGAAGAATTTGGTGAATTATTAGCACCTGCTGTTTTAAAAGTTGCAGGTGCATTATCAAGTTTTGTTGAAGGAACAAGTGCTTTTTTAGAATGGGCTAATGGTGTTAATAGTGCTAAAGAAGCACAGGCAGAATTTGACAAAGAGGTAGGGGAATCACAGACTTTAATAGATGATTTATCTGCAAAATTTGGCTTAACTACTGATTCATCAACAAGTTTAACAGAACAAATGTTTAGCTTAAAAGATCAGTTAAAAGAATTATCTAAAGATGATTTGTTTCAGGGTACTATTAATCCTGCAATAGCAGCACAGAGAGATTTAAGGTTACAAATTGAGGATTTGCAGATTGCAATAAAAGATCAAATAGAATTGTCAGATAATCAGGCAATAAAGCAAGAAGAACATACAAAAAATTATTTAAAAAATGTTAAAAAGGTTAAAGAAGGTGAAGAAACTATTGCAGATGCTATTAAATTTTCAGATAAAACAAGAGAAGATGCCAGAAAAAAAGAATTAGAAGGGATGATTCAAAGCACAGGATCAATACAAGGAGAAATCAGGAAACAGATTAAGGCTAAATTTGCAAGTATGATAGCAGGNATATTAGCAAAAGAAATAGGTACAAAAGGTCTATTTGGTTTAGCACTTGCACCAATAGCAGCAGCAGGTGCAAGTCAGTTATTTGATAAACTTGTTCCTGCCTTTGCAACAGGTGGTGATTTTGTTACAAATGGTAAACAGATGATTATGGTAGGGGATAATCCATCAGGTAGGGAAAGGGTACAGATAACACCTTTAGGGGGTGATCCTGCACCAGATGCACCATCAGGTAGCAATATTACTTTAAANATATCTGCACCACTTGTTGATGAAACTATAGTTGATACAATAATACCTGCAATAAATGATGCAGTNAGAAGGGGTGAAACACTTGCAACAAGTTAAACAACTATTCCAAGTATTTACAANTAAAGAATTATTTATAGAATGGCTACTTGCTGTGAATATTTCTATTGGTAAAAAGTTACTTAGAAAAAAAGCAGAAATTGAAGTAGAAACGTATTCAGTTAATAATAAAGATATTGATATGAGAACTGCACCACAAGCTATTAAAAACAATATGATNTATGATGCCAATGTATTGCAGGAAAGATGGGATATGTGTAATGGTTGTGAGTTCTTAAAAGATGATAAATGCCTTAAATGTGGATGTTATATGAGGGCAGCTATAAAACTTAAAGGCAAAGCCTGTCCTGTTGGTAAATGGGGTAAATATATAGAAGGAGAGCAAAATGGCATTGTTTCTACCATCTAAATTTGCACAAGATATACAGGGTAGAAATACTAATTTAGTTCCTATTGTAGTTATTGAAGCACCAGATAGTGCAGATAATTCAGAGCATAATATACATCTATCAACTACTTCAATATCTTTAAAAAATGCTAATATTTTGTTTCAATATCAATTAATCAATAATTTTTTACCATTATTATTAAATGTTCCATCTGTAAAAGAATCTATTGATTTAGATAAAAGAAAGCATAAGGTTAATACCATAACCTTGAATCTATCAAATATGCCTTATGAGGGTAAAAGATTATCAGATAGGATTGCAGAATCAGATAAAATAGCAAATACACTTAAAAATACAAGGGTAAGTGTTCAATGGGTTTCACCATCTACACAATATTACACAGCAATTTCTGATTTTCAACTTTGGTCATCTTTATTAGAAGATAATACATCTTATTATATAAGTGAAAATTTGGCTTTTATGGCTTATTCTGGTGTTTGCACTAAATACACACATGATGATACAAAAGTTACTTTAACAATAGAAGATAGAACAGAGTTAGATTTTCATCAAGACTTACCTATACAAAATGATACTAATTGGCTTTCTACAGATACTTCTGTGCCTGAAAAATATAGGGGTAAGCCGAAACCTATGGTGTATGGCTTTGTAGATAGAAGTCCATGTGTATTAGATGCAAATGGTCAAATAGTAATAGATACTAAACCTATATCTCAATTAGTAAAATTATCTAATAGTGTTTTTGGAGAATATGAACCTTTATATATGGCATCAGGTGATACTATGATGTCAGTCTCTAAAAAGGTTGAAAAAGATTTAGGCACAATGATTGATATAGAAGATGATGATCTTGAGGATGAAGTTTTAGTAAGTGCAATAGGTCAAGATCAATGGTCTCATAGTAACAATGAAGATAATGAGCCTGCTGATAATATTATTCAATTAAATGTTGCAAATAGCTTAATTTCAAATAAAGTTTTACAATGTGATGCAAGACATAAAGCAGCTTCTATCTCATTAGTAGATAGACCTGATTTTGAGGATAATTTAATATCCAATGATGAAATAGCATTAATATCAGATGGTGATAATTCAACAGGTGTAAATTTAAATCATACAGCAGATTATGATACTTTGGGAGGTGTAAATGACTCAGGCAATGCAGAAAGATTTCTTAGAACTTATCATAAATTAATTTTATCAGTTAAGCCATCTATTTCTGATTCTTTATCATCAAGGACAAATCAAGTTGCTATAAATGGTGTTTTACTGCCTAATCCTAATTTAGTGTCAGGTAATAATGGGACTTTAACAACTGATGATGAAGGAAATATAGTAACTGCAAGTAGATTATATATATATCCTATAGAACTTGGAACAGTAGGTGTTGGTAGTTATTCAAATGTAGCAATAGGAACACCATATAGTTTACAAGATCAAGGGTATGATTTAAGGAGTTTATTTGGGTTTCCAAACAAACATAATGTATTTAGTTATAATTATTATTCCCCTAATGGATCAAAGTATATAGATATATATAATACTGCAAATTTAAATGGTACTTCTCTATCTGTAGACCACTCTGACACTTTACCTGCATTATTCTTCTATGATTTTTGTGGAATGAGTGATGCTAAAACACAGGTTAATAATGGTGAATATGTCATTTATTTTAGGCTTCATAATTATATTAGTTCATTATCAGAAGGTGATAATTTTGAATCAAGTGTTGAACTTAGAAATGCTAATATTAATGAAATAGATGTTAAAAGCTATGTTGATGTAGAAAATATTTATCAAAAACAATTTTTAACAACAGTTAGGGGTAGGGTAGGAAATGATCCTGTAAATGGATATTTAAGACAGCCAACAGAAATAGTTACTGATATTATTAGAGAAGTAAAAAATGATCCTAATTATGAACCAGAAAAAAGATTGTTTAATAGTGGATATGAAAATGGGTTTAGTGGATTTATTAATGATTTCACAGTCCATAAAAAAATAAGTAGTAAAAGATTAATTGAAAATATACTTTCAGCTTCACCTTTTATTGGAAGATTTGCTAACAATGGCAAGTTTGTATTTAATGAGATACCAAAATCAGGTGGAACACCACTTTATACAATTAAAGAAGAAGATGTTATTAATTTTAGTTTTACAAAAACAGAAGATGTATATACAAAAGTAATATTAAAATCAAAAATAAATTATTTAACTGATGAATTTGAAAATATAACAGAAGCAAGTGTGGAAGATTTATTAGGCTCTCAATATGATTATAGTTATTATGGTTTATTAGATGATAATAGTCAATCTACTCTTATTGTAGATGATGATAGAGGTAAATATATAAGAAATATAGATGCTGCTGAAAGATTAGCATATTGGCTTTTATCTTACTATGCAAATTCACATCTTAAATTAAAAGTTGATTTAGGACTACATTATTTAAATGCTGAAGTTGGAGACATAATTAATTTTAACAAATTAATACAGGGAATAAAACCTTATGGTATTAACTATGTAAAAGATGGTGAAATGCTTAATGGTCAAGTTATATTTCCAACTTTTATTATTACATCAACAGTAAAAACTTTAGATAAAATTACTATTGAGTGTGTTCAAAATCATGCTTTAGCAACTCAGGGATGCACAGAAGGTTTTGATTGCTTTGGTATATGTGGAGGAACAGCAGAATTAGATGTTTGTGGTGTGTGTGATGGTGGTGAAACTGATGTTGCAAATTGTGAAGTATGTCCTGAAGAAGCTATAGATTGTCTTGGTGTGTGTGGTGGAACTGCTGTTAGAGATGCTTGTGGCACTTGTGAAGGAACTTGTGATGGTACTACTACAGGTGATTGTGATTATGAATGTGGCTGTGCAGATATTCCTGAAGGTCATTGTGATTGCAATGGTAATGTAGAAGATTGTAATGGTGTTTGTGGGGGTGAAGCCTATATAGATAATTGTGGTAATTGTGTAGGTGGTACTACAGATGCAGAACCATGTCTTGATGATTGCTTTGGTGAAGCAGGTGGAAATGCAACTGTAGAAATATGTGGCTATTGCACACAAGAAGGAACAGATGTAGATGAATGTTGGAATGAGTTTTATATACAGGTAGGGGGTTATTATCCACTTAATAATTTACACTTAAAAGAATTAGAAATTACATTTAGCACAGGTAATATATTAAATGTAAATAGTATTGTAGTAGAAAATGGTGAAATGCAAATACAGCAGCCACCTAATTTAAATTGGCAAGTTCCATCAGAAAGTTTTTTAGAAGATAAAAGATTGTGGAAAGGTTATTATTTACAAGGTGGAGATTTTGAACTACTACCTGATGAATATAGAACTTATGATGATGGTGAAACTAAAATAAGTATTGATGTTGGTGAAAAAATAACATTTAGGTTTGAACATCCTGAACTTATTTTACAAGCAGGAACTATTGCACAACATTTATTTAGATTTCCAAAAACTGAAAATAGTACAGAAATAGAGATAGACTCTGTTAAAATAGTGCATGATACAGGTAGTGATGGATTAATTAATTTACATGATATTCCAGATGCAATAACTTTTGAAAAAACACAATCTGCACCATCTTGGTCATCAACTGAAATTAATAAACATATAATAGATGTAAAAGTTCCTGATGAATATTCTAATGATGGTGGTATTGTTGTAGGCGATCTTAATAATGATGGTCAATTTAATGTATTAGATATAGTAAATCTTGCAAATAAAGTATTGACAGGCGATCAATATACTGCTTCTGGAGATATGAATGGTGATGGTAGTTTAAATGTTCTTGATGTGGTAACACTTGCTAATTGTGTTTTAGCAGGAAATTGCACAGGGGAAGTTGAATGAATAAATTAATATATGGTAATGGTAATTGTAGTATTTCATCTAATGAAGATATTAGAGGGATAGAAATACACTATGCAGGGGTAGTATCTATAACAGATAAAACTCCTGAAGGATTTAATATTATAATAAGCAATAATAAAATTATAATCTTTCCTTTAGGTGAAGGTAATCTGACAGAATTATTTGACTATCAGGGTGAATTTAAAGTTATAAGAATACTTGTAGCAGATAAAGATGGTAATCAAGTTCCAACATCTATTAAAAGAGTTATGGACTATGCTGAACTATTAGATACAAAAGCTGAAGCTATGACCACTAACAGCGAGAAATTAAATGCTACCTATAGATATGCTAATAAAGTTAAAAAAACATCTGTAAATACTAAAATTATCACAAATTTAAATACTAACAACTATACATTGACACTATTTAGGGAAGATGGTAGTGAATATACAGGCAAATTTCATATTCATAAGGCAGATAATAGAATTATGTCAGGTGAAAAACATAGTGAAGCATCAGAAGAATTATTTTATAAAAAACAAGGTTCAGAAGAATTATCTGATATTAAGGTTCGACAAGAATCTACAAGAACTGCTACAGCAACTGTATCAGCAACATCTCAAACTACAAGTGGAGGATATTAATGGCTTATCAAAATGTAGGCAAACCAAGAATTTATATAAATGTAGCAGAATATTTAGCAGTTAATGGGGTTATTGATATTGATCCTGTGTTTAGAACTTTACCTGTAGTTATAAATACAGTACCAACAACTACCCCAACTATGTCTGGAATTGATTTAACTAATCAATATATAGCAATTTTAGGTTATAATGGTGATGCAAAATTAACTGATGGAACTACTGAAATAACAACAACTCCAATAGTTGGAGATATGACAACTACAGGTTATGTAATAGCAGATATAAGTGGTGATGTAGGCAGTATTACAGATGCCACAGATACCACAGATACTACAGCATCAATTTCAGCAGGATCAGTTTTATTAGGAACATATTATGACTTCCCAACAAGTCCTGATTTAAATTTATCACTTTCCTATGAGTATGATGGGGTAACTGAAATAACTACTAAAGGTGGTAGCACACTAACTAATGCTAATTATGTTAAACCTCCTAATTGGGGTACTCTTGGTGCATGGGAATTTGGAGGTGGAAATCCAAAAATATCAAGAAGTGGTCGCAGGGTGTGGAACATATCTTTCAGCTATATGGCAGATAGTGAAGTATTTCCTACTAATTTAGCACTAACTAATAATGATACTAATAATAGCACAACTGATACACTTTTGCAAGAGGATACATTACAAAGAGCAATCCATTTAACAAATGGGCATCTACCATTTATATTTCAGCCAAATATTGATGAAAAAGTATTTGCAATAGCTAAATTTGACCAAAGAAGTTTTAATTTTACCCAAAAAGCACCTAATATCTATTCAGTCTCACTAAAAATCAGAGAAATCTGGTAACTCTCCTCACTCTCTCTCCTGATCGATGATAGCAAGGGGTAGGTTGGCTCACCTGCCCCTTTTTTTTATATATTTCTCCTCTATTGTAAACAAATAGTTTGCAAGTTAATATTAAACTATATTAGATTTAGGGGTGCAAATAAATAAACAAATAAAGGAGTTAAGAGTTATGAAATTTACAATTAGAGATTTAGCAACAGATATAGAATATACAGATACAATAGAAAAATTAATTGAATTTGTTAATAATAATAATGATACAACAGCAAAAGATTATGAAATAATTAATGGTTCACATATTAATTCTATTAATCCAAACCCAACTTTTAAATTATGGCTATCATATAGAGGATATACTTTTAACAGATGTGGTCAGATAATTAAGGAGGTTGCATAGATGGAAGGTATATTATGGACTGATGGTATTTATTTAAAAGAAATGCCAAAGAATAAAAAGCCACAAAAAAATTCAAGATTCAGTAAATTAGAAAAACTAGCAAAATCTAAAGGATTACATCTTGAAAAGTTAGATTCTTATTATGATGGTTTAAAATATGAAGTATGTGCTATTGAGACAGATAGTCAAGGAACTGCTTGTTGTAAAACTTTAAATGAAGTTGAATCTGTAATATTAAGTTGGGAGGTTGCATAAATGATATACTACATTATAGATTATAAAAATAGAAAAGGTGAGTTTAAATTTGTTGAGTATAAAAAATGCAATACTAACAATGCTTCTACAATAGGAAAAATAATACATTTTTATGACTATCAAGAAGCCTGTCAATTTACTTATAATTTAAAAGGTTGTTCTGATATTAGAATTATACCAATAAAAAAGAAGGAGGTTGCATAAATGGAATGTGAACATAAAAATACTGAATGGATACCTGCTGAACCAGAAGTAAATGTAGGTGAAGATGTATTATGTGATGATTGTGGTAAATCTATAATTGATGAACTTGAGCCTTATGAATCAAAAATATCAATTATATTAAGAAATGATATTGCAAAGAAAAGAAGAAATGCTAGACATAATAGATAAATTGTTGGAGGACATGGATAGGACACCTGCTTGGTTATGCAGACAGGCAGGTGTTCATCGGTGCAATTATACCCTAATTAAATCAGGGCAAAGAAAATTAACTGAAAATATGAAAGATAAATTCAGTAAAGCATTGGGTATCAGGAAGGATATCCTATTCAAACAAGAGCAGAAACAGGAGAACTAAAAGTGAAAAAGATAAAAATACATGGTAAAGAATATATCATGGTGAAAGACAGGGTAGCACATTTTAATAAAGAATACCCAAATGGAAGTATCAGAACAGAACTTATTGAAATGACAGATAGGTTTATAATAAAAACAACTGTAGTACCTGATATGGAAAATGCAGGTAGGTATTTTACAGGTCATGCAGAAGAAGTTATTGGTTCGAGCCAAATCAATAAAACTTCAGCATTAGAAAATGCAGAGACTTCTTCAATAGGTAGGGCATTAGCAAGTATGGGTATTGGTATTGATGATTCATTTGCAAGTGCTAATGAAGTTGAAAATGCACAGCATCAGCAAAAATATTTTTACCAAAAATCAGATGGTGAACTTGCAAGGTTTGATGAATTGTTAAAGCATGATTATTTTTCTGGTAAAAGAAATGATGTTAAAAAACAATGGAAGAAACAAGATACAATGACTAAAACAGTTTTATTTTTACAACAAATGAAACAAAGAATAGATAATTATGAAAAGGAGTTAGATAGTGAAAATAGATAGAATGAATAAAGGTGATTGGGGTAAAATCAAAGCATTTTTTGATCTTATTACAACAGATGGTTTTACAATAAAAGGCTTTAAATTGGTAGATGGTGCAAGTGGTTTATTTGTTGGCTTTCCAAGTCAAAAAGGTAATGATGATGAATACTATGATACTGTTTGGGCTGATAAGGATGTAAAAGACCAATTAAATAAACTTGCTATTGAAGCATTTCATGGTGAACCACAAACTGCAACACTTAATGAGCCACCTTTCTAATGGAAAAGAATAAATACAGAGCAACAATATATGTTGATATATATGATAAAGATATTCAATCAGCATCAAAGAAATTAAGTGAATATTTAGATACTATTCCTAATTCTTTTACTGATGGTATATCAAAACTTCCACAAGTGGAAACCGAGCCAACAGGCTCTTAACTCGAGAACGCACAAGGGGGTAGGTCTAACTCACCTGCCCCCAAATTTTAAGGAGATAAAAATTGAAAGATGCTTATTATTTTAGCCATGATTCAAATGCCAGAAATGACCAAAGGCTTATGAAAGTTAGGATGAAGTATGGTATGCAAGGTTATGGTATTTATTTTGGGATCATAGAAATATTAAGAGAAACACAGGATTATACTTTAGAATATACTGAAAGCCTTGAAAGTATAGCATTTGATTTAAGAGTAGATATTAAGATAGTTCAGGATATAATTACTAATTATAATCTATTTGTAATTGATGATGATGTATTTTATTCCAAATCACTTAAAAGAAGGCTTGAATGTTTAGATAAAAAGAAGCAAATCAGAGCAGAAGCAGGTAGGAAAGGTGGTAAGGCTACACAAGCAAAAGCCAAGCAAAAATCAAGCACTGCTAAAGCAGTAAATAAAGTAAATAAGAGTAAAGTAAATAATATAAAAGATATTAAAAGTTTAAAATCTATCAATAAAGAATATTTAAATGAATTACAAAAATTACATACTGATATTGATGTAGTATTTCAATTTGATAAGTTTAAAAATTGGTTAGATGCTAAAGGTAAAAGTTATAAGGATTACAGGGCTGCTTTTAGAAATTGGCTAACAAGTGCATGGTGTGAAAAGACTAACCATACAATTAATAAGAAATTACACTTTAAGATGCCAGATGGTAGGAACTACTTAGGATATTGTTCTAAATGCTTAAAATCAGATTTTTATGAACCATTTAATTTTAATCCTGATGTAGTTGAATCTAAATGCTGTAATTCAGCAATCTTAAATGAAAGACCTGTAAGTGCCTGATATAGCAATATTCATATTGGGCTGTTGGTGTGGTGTTATATGGTTTGTTTTAATATTAGCACTATTCAATAAAAATAATAAAAATGATTAAAATAGATTATAAAATGGTTAAATATTGGTTTGATTTAAATACTGAATCAGAAGTTATAGCAAGTTTTAAAGATTTGGCTAATGGTAAATATGCAACTGAATTATTAAAAAAAGATATTATAGAGACATGGCAAGGCAGAAATCCACAGCCTATTAAAAAAGACAGGAACTCCTAAAAGGTTAGATAGGCATAGAGGTGGAGGAAGGGGGTAGTGTCGGATACTGCCCCCTCAAATTTAAATAAAAAACAAAAAGGAATATATGGCAAATCATAAACAGAGTTTTGAAGAAAGAAATGAAACAGGTGTAAATATTGCTGAAGAAGTTGCAAAAAGTTTCTACACAAGTGGTTTATATCTTAAAGAAAAATATTACATGATGAGGTCTGGACTTGATTCTTTAAATAATGATGCACCAATCAAGGCTATTTTATCAATACCGAGATTTATTAGAAATATACCTGATTTCATTGTGATGAATAAAGATACTGCAATCTTTTTAGAAGTTAAAGGCTGTACTGATGAGGCTTTATTTAAAGTAAAAGATTTAGAAAGTTATCAGTATTGGGATAAGAAAATGCCTGTGCTTATGTTTATTTATTCAAGCACTTTAAAATATATCTACAGGATTAAATTAACTGAATTAATAAAACTTATAGAGGGTGGTAATTATCCTAAAGAATTGATTGATAATACTAAAGAAATGTATAAAATTCCTGTTCAAGACTTAACACTTACAGGATGGGAACAAGTTAAGGAGAAGGTTCAATGAAAAAATATATATGGTTTTTAATAGGTTATATAGCAGCACTTTCTACTATTTTTATGGCATCTTGCACTATATCACCACTTGAAGCAAGTAATAGTGAACTTGGTAGTAGTAGATATAACCCAATGTATGTAATCTGTATAGATGAATAAAAAGAGTGCAAAAAAGTATTGGCGTGCAGTTGAGTTTATAGTTGTAGATAATGAAAAATTTGATAATGGTACTTATTTTAAAGAATTAGATAATTTTTTTGATAAATTTTTTACACAAGGTTGGGATGATGATACCCCTATTGAAGATATGGTTTTAAGAGAAAATAAAACTTTAGAACAGTTCAATTCAGAGCAATTTAAATATCTTGAATCAAAAGGTGTAATTATAGTAATCAAAAATGATAAGGATAAAAACTAAATGAATAAGCAGAGAGGAAATAAGCATAAAGGTTGTGAGGGCGAATTATATGCTATGTGGGATGCCTGTTCTAAAGGTTATATAGTAGCCAAAACAATAGAATCAGATTTATTTTCTTATGATTTTATTATGGATGATGGTGAAAAACTTTATAGAGTTGAAGTTAAAACAAGGGATAGTGGTAGGAAAAGTTCATCAACAGGTACTATGTTCAATGATAGAATAGTTTTTAAAAGCCAATTTAAAACAAATTGTGGCTATAAAAAGAAATATGAATTTGTAGATTGGTTTGTTTGTTATTGCTCAAAATGGAATAAAATAGCATGGATAAAGCAAGAAAATATGAATGGAGATATAACTATTTATAAAAAAGATTTTGAACACTTCCAACTACCTGTAAATAATAAATTAAAAGATTTAATTATAGAAAATGATGAAGATGATAATAATCAGGAGTGTTTATTTGATTAAATTTACTATCATAGGAAAGCCAAAGGCATTAAAAAGGCATAGACCATCTGCAAGAGGTGGCTATTATGATCCATCATCAAAGGATAAGAAAGATATAATGTTGCAAATAGCCAAATTTAAGCCAAAAAGACCACTTGCAGGGGATATTATACTTTCTATAAGGTTTACTATGCCAAGACCAAAACATCACTTTAGAACAGGTAAATATTCACATTTGTTAAAAGACCATGCACCTAAGTATCATAGTATTAAGCCTGATCTTGATAATTTAGTTAAGTTAATATCTGATGTATTGCAGCCTGATTTTTATGTTGATGATAGCCAAATATGTCAAATATATGCAGAAAAGATGTATGGGAAACAGCCAAATACAGCAATAATAATAAAGGAAATATGAAAATACTAAATTTATATGCAGGAATAGGTGGTAATAGAAAGTTATGGGGGGGGGATATTGAAGTAACAGCAGTAGAATTAAACCCTGATATTGCTAAAATATATCAAGATTTCTTTCCTGATGATAAGGTTATAGTAGGGGATGCACATCAATATTTATTAGATCATTTTGAAGAATATGATTTTATCTGGTCATCACCACCTTGTCCTACACACAGCAGGATGAATCATTTATTAAGTGTTAAAGGTAATAAGATTAAATACCCTGATATGGGGTTATATCAAGAAATAATTTTATTAGAAACATTTTTTAAAGGGTTTTATTGTGTTGAAAATGTTATGACATATTATGATCCATTAATACAGCCAAAAATATCAGGAAGGCACTATTTATGGTCTAATTTTTATATAGGAAATATGGATATACAAAAAAAAGTAAGGAATGATAAAGGCATGACATTAAATAAGAAAATGAAAGAAATGAACATTCATATAAAAAATTTTTATAATTATGATGGTGATAAAAGAACATTAATTAATAATTGCATAGAGCCAGAACTTGGTTTATATATATTTAATTCTATGCTTGGAATAAAAACAAAATTAGATACAGAGCAATATAGTTTATTTTAATTTCATAAACAATTTATTTTAATAATACAAGTTATTTATTATAAATTAACTCCCAAAATTATGGGAAAATATGGATCATAAAATAATAAGCAAAGATATTGATAGTTTAATCTTTGCAGAATACAATCCAAGACAACTTACCAAAGATCAATACAAGCACCTNAAAGATTCAATAGATAGATTTGGGCTTGTTGATCCAATTATAGTCAATAAAAACAAAGATAGAAAGAATATTATAGTAGGTGGACACCAGAGGGTAAAGGTGGCTAAAGACATGAATATTAAAGAAGTTCCTGTGCTTGAAGTAGATTTAACCTATGATAGGGAAAGAGAATTAAATGTAAGATTAAATGCTAATACAGGTGAATGGGATACTGATATACTTGCTAATATGTTTGATATAGATGAATTGCAAGATTGGGGCTTTGATGATATTGATTTAAAAATAGATGATGTTAAATTAGATGAAGAAGAAAAACCTAAAAAGGATAAGATGATAGAGTGTCCTGAATGCACTTTTAAATTCTATAAATAATATGGCAAGACCTAAAAAATATAACATAGATACAGAACAAGTAGAAAAGTTAGCAGGATTNGGATGTACTAATACTGAAATAGCTTCNTTTTTTGGATGCTCACCTGATNTNATTGAAAAGAGTTATTCGGAAATATCTTGTAAAAGGCAGAGAAAAGGGAAAAATTAGATTAAGGCAGTTGCAGATGAGGGCAGCAGAGAAGGGTAATGTTGCTATGTTAATCTGGCTTGGTAAACAGATGCTTGGTCAAACAGATAAGCAAGAGATAACAACTACTGATTTACCTGAAGGATTTAGTGTTGAACTCCTTTAAACTATTTCAACATCAATTAGACTTCTTGATGTGTAAAGATAAATATCCTTTTTTGATAGGTGGATATGGTTCAGGAAAGACTTATGGCTTTTGTTTATTTGCATTAAATCAATGTGCTAAAAATGCAGGTAAAACAATATTACTTGCAGAACCTACATATCCTATGATAAGAGATGTTTTACAGCCTACCTTTGAAGAAGTATTAAAACAAGCAGGTTTTGATTATGATTATAGTGCTACTGCTACTAAATACAGGGTATATTGGAAACAAGGGTGGTGTGATGTTATTATGAGGAGTTGTGAATCGGCAGAAAGATGGAAGGGGTTAAATTTGGCTGCAGGGGGGATCGATGAAGCAGATCAGTTGAGGGATGATAAGGTCTGGAAAATTCTTCTGAGCAGGTTAAGAGATGGCAATACACTTACAGCATTTGGTAGTGGAACACCAGAGGGCTTTAAGTTTGTGTATAAATATTGGGGTGATAATCCTAAAGATGGTTATAAACTAATCAGGGGTAAAACAGAAGATAATACAATGCTACCTGAAGAATTTATTAATAGTTTAAAAGATAACTATGATGAAAATCTATTAAAGGCTTACCTGAATGGTGAGTTTGTAAACCTACAACAAGGTGCAACATACTATCAATTTACAAGGGAGAANAATGTCAAAGAAGTCAAGTACAATCCAAACTTACCAATTAAAATATCAATGGACTTCAACGTCAGCCCAATGGCAGCATCAGTTTTCCAAACCTATCAGCAATCTCCAAAAGTCAGGGTATTCGATGAAGTTGAATTACATCATGGTGGGGGAGATGAAATCTTAACTGAAAGAATGGTGCAAGAAATAAAAGCAAAATATCCTAATAGGGAATATGTTGCATATCCTGATCCTGCTAATCAAAGACATACATCTGCATTACATACTGACCATGATATATTAAGACAGGGTGGCTTTAAGGTTAAGGTAAAACCTAAAGCACCAAGAGTAGTAGATAGTGTTAATGCTGTTAATAAACTATGTGAAAAAGATTTAATTATTGATCCAAGATGCAAGGGATTAATAACAGATTTAGAGCAAACTGTCAATAAGGAAGGTACAAGGGAAATTGACAAAAGTAATAAAGATCGCACTCACTTTTCTGATGGGTTGCGATATGCAATAGACTTTGAATATCCAATTATTAAACCATTAACAGGGAGTATTAATAGATGATACCATCAACAGCACAGTTAGCAGTAGAAAATAGTAAAATAGCATATCAGGATGCAGAAAAGAAAAGATGGCTAAAATCAAGAGATAAGGCTTATGATTATTATAAAGGCAGAACTGAATCATATACTAAAGGCTACTTTTCTAATAGTCTGGTATCACAAATACCATGCCCTAATGTCAATATAACTAAAAGAATTATTGATAGAATTAGTATGGTTTATATGACNAATCCNNTCAGGGAATATTCAAATGAAGCAACACCTGATTTCTTTCATCATAAAGATTTTAAGATGCAAAGGGCAGAAAAACTTTGCAATCTATTAGAAGTTATACTAATAAAACCAACTTGGAGGGAGGAAAAGATAGAATATGACATCATCAGAGATTGGGAGTGGATGTTCTTGGATGGGGATGATCCACTTAATCCATCAGCTATTACTTATCCTATTTCTGTTAGGAGTAGTGTCATGGATACTACTGCTGAACTGTATGCTTACTGGGATTCAGATAATCACTTCCTATATGAGAAAGGTACAGGTAAAAAGTTAGTAGCAGAAGATAATCCTGAAATGATTAATCCTTATTCAATGCTACCATTTGTTGAATGTTATTCTAATGGTAAGCCTGAAGCATCACTATTTGATACAGATGCTTCACTTGATTTAGTTGCTACTAATGAAGCAGCCAATGTAGCAGAATTTAATAAAAATGCTAACATTATGTTCCAATCATTTGGTTTTGGTTATATTACAGGGAGTAACATAGAAAAAGAGCAGATAGAAATAGGTCAGGATAAGTGGAGTTTCTTAGGTCATGATGGGGTGTTAAATATTGCATCACCACCTAATAGTGTTCCTGCACTTACAGATTCAATAGAAAGTTCCTATAAGATGTTAGCACAGAACTATCATCTATCTGTATCATTTGTTGAAGGCAGTAAAGAAAGTTCAGGTGTAGCACTTAAAATTAGAAATCAGGAATTGATGGATAACAGGAAATCAGATGTGGAAAGATGGAGACAGATAGAAAAGAAAGTATTTGAAGTTGAAGAAAGAATTATTGCAGTTGAACAAGGTAGGGATGCAGGTCAATTACTTGGTATTGANTATGGTGAATCAGTAGATGTATTATCAGACCAAGAACAAAGAGATAAATGGGATTGGGAACTTGCAAATGGCTTAATAGATAGGGTTGATATACTGATGCAAACTGATCCTGATAAATTCCCTGATAGAGAAACAGCAGAAGATTATCTATTTGAAAGATCAGGNGAAGTTGTAGATGATGAGCCAGAAGTATCACCATTACTTGAAGCCTTAACTACTCCTGTTTGATGGCAGAATATAGAGGTAAAACAGTAACACTTAATAAGCCAAGAAGGATAGCAAAAGGCTCACCATCTTATGGAAGAAAAAAGTTTGAAGTATTTGTTAAAAACAATAATGATAATATAGTCAGAGTTACATTTGGTGATCCTAATCTAAAGATAAAAAGAAATGTTGATGCAAGAAGGAAGTCATTTAGAGCAAGGCATAAATGTGATAGTAATCCACCTAAAGATAAAACAAAGGCAAGATATTGGTCATGCAGATTTTGGGAAAAGGGCAGATCAGTATCAGACCTATTAGATGGCTGATATTAGTGATAAATTAGATAAGATAGCAGGGGAATTTGCAACTAAAGTAGATTTAGCAAAAGATGAAATTGTTGAATCATTGATGGCTTTTGTTAAAGGTAAAACATCAGAAGAAGCACTTGAAATATTATCTGGAATTAATATAGAAAAAGCCTTAGAGTTTAAACTTGCACCTGCATTTGCATCATTTGAATCAGGTGCAGTAGATATACTTAAAAACACATTTACCACAACTACAATATCAGAAGCAACACTACAATTAATATTAAACAATGCTAAAGGAATGATAGCAGATGAGGTAACAAGGCACTTATCTAAAACTGCTTTACAAAGTGTGATAGATGGTATTGCATCTAAACAAACACCATCACAAGTTATAGCATCATTAAGAAATAAAGTGCCAAATGTAGAAACACTTGTTAATACTGCTTATAGTCAGTTCAGTAATACTATTACTAACATGACATCAGAGAAATTACCAGATAATACAAAATATATTTACATTGGTGCTTATGATGAAAAAACAAGGGATAGATGTATTGAAAAGATTACAGCAGGTGCATTAACAAGGAAAGAAGTTATAAGTAGATTTGGTGATATGAACAATGAAATATATAATTGTAGGCATAAGTGGGAACAGATGAGTGATAGCCCTGAAGATCAGGGATACAATCCAGAGGAGTTTAAACCTAATGCTTAACAGAAAATTCTTTTCAAGTATTGCAAGTAATGTAGTTGCAAGATATAGAAAGCATATTTTTGATCCTGCAGGTGGTGGTAAGAAAGCAAAACAGGTAACAGGTAGACCATACCCAAGTGCATATTCAGATAAATATTCTATTGCAAAAAAATCTGCTAAATTAAAAAGAAGTGATTCAAAGTTTTCAAAAAGTAATGCACCTGTTTTAACAGGAGATTTATTAAGGGATTTTCAAGGCTTTAATCTAATAAGTGGTGGCTTCAGGTTTGGAACACCAACACAAGGTGGCAAGGTTCAAAATCTTACAAAATTAGGAAGGGTGATAGCAACAGATAAAAACCCACTACCTAAACAGGTAGAAAAATATATTATGTCTCAGGCAGATAAATATGTTAAAAAAGAACTTGGTAAAATAAAAGGTGGAACATTTAATATATAATTTATTAAATTAAATCATAACTTAACTCACAAAAGAGGATAATATGTCAGAAGAAAAACAAGGTAATACTCAACAAACTGAAGGAAACAGTGAAACAAATCCAAGCACACAAGCTGATAAAAATGATGTGCCTTATGGCAGATTTCAGGAAGTAAATCAAGCAAAGAATCAGTACAAGTCAGAAAATGAGGGTTTAAGGGCAGAACTTGACAAGCTAAAGATGGCACAGGAGGAAGCAAGGCAAGATGCACTAAAGAAGAACTCTGAATTTGAAACTTTATACAATGAATCAGATTCATTAGCTAAAAAACTTGCTGAACAGAATAAGGCTTTACAAGGTGATTTAAATTCATTCAGGGATGGGCTTGTTAATCAAGTTCCAGAAGAAAGAAGATATATCACAGATGGAATGAGTATTGCTAACTTGCAAAAGTTTGTTTCAGAAGAACAAGTAACTGCAAATGCAGGTAAGACAGATTCATCAAGGGCAGGTAATACTGCTAAAGGTGATTTTGGTGGGTATAGTTCATGGGCAGAATTTGCTATGAAAGACCCAAAAGGTGCTGAAAAAGCATTAGAATCAGAGACAAGTAATTATATAAAATAACCCTACTTGAAGGCTTACCCAAGCAGTTGATAGAGGGTAAAATTAGAGGTGTACAATGGCAAATACAGATGTCGGTGTTGCAGCAGGTGGATTAGGAAAAACCATAGCAGCAGCAATAGTTCAATTCAATAAAGCAGCAGTAACTCCTGCCACTCTTTCAATGGCAGCAGCAGTTAAAGGCTCAAATGTAGTACAATTCCCTGTTTATGCAAAACTTGGTGTTTCAGATGTAACTAATGAAGCAACAGGTGATGAAGATACAGAAGTAGCAGCAACAAGTATTACAACAGCAGCTACAAGTGTTGAGGTGTTAAGAAATCACATCAATGCAAGAGTAACAGATTTGGCTGCTCATGGTAATGCAGATGCTTTAATGGTAAATGCAGGTCAAGTATTAGGTAATGCAGTAGCAGCAGAATTTGATGCTAATGTGTGTGCTTTATATGATGGTTTTGCAACATCTAAAGGTACTGATGATTCTTTAAGATTCATTGATATTATGGATGCTTTAGCATCATTAGAAACAAATGATGCACCAAGACCATATTCAGCAGTATTACATCCTCAACAAATGTATGGATCATTTGGTTTATNAAATGATTTAGCAATCACTCAAACAAATTCATCAACAGGTGCTTTTGCACATGGTGGTGCAATGTCAGTTGGTGAGCAATTCTATAATGCAGGTTTTGTAAGTAATATAGCAGGTATTGATTTCTATACTTCACCACAAGTAATAGATGGTGCAACAGGTAGAAAGAAAGGTGCTATTTATTCTAAAACTGCTATAGGTGCAGGTTATATTGATTTTGGTGCAGGTAATTTCATAGAGTTACGCACAGAAAGAAATGAACTTGGTGCTTCAACTAATATTGTGGCTAATGGCTATTGGGCTGTTAGTGAATTAGTTGATTTACATGGTGTTGAAATACATACTGAAATATCATAGTAAATAAATAAATATGAGGGTGGGATTTCGAGGTCTTGCCCTCATATTAAATAACAATGTCAGATAAAAAAGATATAGGTAATTTAAATAATAAAGATTTTGGTTGTGAACTTGATCCTAACAACAATTTAAAACTTGTAAATGATAAGGATAAAGGGCAAAAGGCTTATTATAAAGGTAAGCCTATGAAATATATGGATTATATGCAGGAAGTTTCTGATAGGATTATAAGAAATAAGCAAGGCAAAGGTGCAGATAATATAGGAATGTTTGCAGGAGTAAGTTTTGATAAAAATGGTAATATTACTAAAGGGAGAAGTTAAGCATGGAAACAAAGAGTAAGGCAATTAAGAAAGATGCAAAAAAGACTACTAAAGCATCTACTAATTACAAGATAACAAAACCTAACAATAATATAATCTTTAGAGATGCTTTAACTGATGCAGAAATCAAAGCATATAAAGCAAAAGGTTGTAAAGTGGAGGGCAAATAATGGCAAGTGGAAACTATAATTTATTAGAGGTTACTCCAACTGTTAATACTGATGAATATGCTGTTGGTGATTGCTTATTTGTATCAACAGAAATTGAAGGTTTTTTTAGAGGTAATAATGATGCTGCTGAAATAAAAAGTGTAACAATTATAGATAGAAGTAGTGATGAGCCAGATATGGCTATTTATTTAACTACAAATTCTACAACATTGGGTGCAATAAATGCTACAGCAGATGCAGCAGATACTGTAGTAGATGATGTTCAATGTATAATTCCTGTAGTAACTGCTGACTATTTAGGTGGTGCTAATCATACAGATAATGCAAGTATAGCCTGTTTAACTGATCCTGCTAATGATGGTATTGGCTGTATTGTTAAAGCAGACAATAGCAGAAGTTTGTATATATGTGCAATATTGCAACAAGCAGCAGAAACTTTTGCAGTAGGTGATTTAACTTTTAAAATAGGGGTTAAATACCTTTAATGCCAGACTTTAAGGAATTAATTGAAAGAATAGCATCTAATGAAGGTTTTAGAAGTAAAGTATATAAATGTTCTGAAGGTGTAGATACTATTGGTCATGGCTTTACTTGGCTATCTGAAGAAGAATCATTACACATATTAACAGGCAGAGTATCACAGCTACACTTAAAACTTCTTGATGATTTAGATTGGTATGGAGATATGCCACCTGAAGTTCAGGGTGTTATTGTAGAAATGTGCTTTCAGATGGGATTTGCAGGTTTTTGCAAATTTAAGAAAGCCATATCAAATNTGCAAGATAATAATTGGAAAGTTGCAGCAGATGAAATGTTAGATTCTTTATGGGCTAAACAAACACCTGCAAGGGCTAACAGACTTGCAGATATTGTNAGAAATCATGGCTAATGGAAGAATGGATTGGAATAGCAGAAAGATTTGGGCTTCCTGTAATGATGCTTGGTGGAGTATCTTATGCAATGGTTCANTTATTTAAATGGATGGCTAATGATTTGATGAAACAAATNTCTGATAATCATTCAAGAATTGAAGCAATAATAATTAAGTTAATTGATAATAGCAAACAAGAAAGAGCAGACAACAAGTTATATTTTGAAAAAGTAGTAACAATGTTGAACTCAACTTATGATATGATGGCTAAACTTTATAAAGATGCAAAGAATGGTAAATAAATGACACCACCAGATGTAGATAAGATAAAAGCAGAAAGAGCCAGAGATGTTAGAATCATGCGAGACAAGGCTGCTGTTAATATTGCTAAATGGGCATTGCCTACTATTATTTTATTATTTGCAGGTCTTGTTGGTTCTATTGTATATATTGAAGATATGTCAGCCATTGCTATCATATCAGCAGCAACATCATCTACTTCAATGGCTTTAATTTCCATTTTAAATACAATGACAGGACACAANGANAAAGAAGACCCTATTGTATCTATTATTAAAGGCTATTCAGATCAAAATGCTGCCTTAATTGAATTAGTTATAAAAGAAAAATCTAAATCACAATCTATCAGGCTTGGTGATAAAGAGGTTAGCCTTACTGAAGGTTCTACTAATATTCATGTATCAGATGATGATGTTTTATGGGGTAAGGATAAGCCACCAAAAAAATGAGTGATCCTACTATAAATGAGAAAAGTCATTTTAAGATAAGCCTACCTATGGCAATCCAAGCAGTAGGATTAATATTAGTTTTAGTGTATGGTTACAGAGATTTAGAAAGCAGAATTAAGTTATTAGAAGTAGAAGCCAATTTAAATACAAGTAAGTTAAATAAGATGGAAGAATTGCAGGATGCACCTATACCATCTGATATAAGACAAGATGAATTAATTAAAATGATAGATGCAAGGTTAAATGGTATAGAAGATGATGTTGAATACTTTAAAAGACAATTATATAATAAATGACCGATGAAGCCATAAGATTAGTCCAAGAACTTGG
>FUFK010038986.1_pt1 | contig 21755 bp, 17 predicted proteins | sample 1021851 | NCBI WGS metagenome assembly FUFK01 (sample SAMEA51879418, study PRJEB19060) | metagenome
GTCTGCTAAATTAAGAAATGATTGGAGTGGAACAAAAGAAATTTTAGAAAAAGGAAGAGAATGGATAATCAACGAAGTTAAATCCTCTGAACTTAGAGGACGTGGTGGAGCTGGTTTCCCAACTGGTCTAAAATGGTCGTTTGCACCTAAAGAGGTGGGGTCTAGACCACATTATTTAGTTATCAATGCTGATGAGTCCGAACCGGGAACATGTAAAGATAGAGATATATTAAGATTTGAACCTCACAAATTAATAGAAGGATGCTTAATTGCNTCTTACGCAGTTAATGCCCATAAATGTTATATTTATATAAGAGGTGAATATTTTAACGAAGGGCAAAAACTTCAAACTGCAATCGATGAGGCTTATAAAAATAATTTAATTGGTAAAAATGCCTTAAATTCAGGATGGGATTTAGATATTTATATTCATTATGGTGCAGGTGCCTATATTTGTGGCGAAGAAACTGCACTACTTGAGAGTTTGGAAGGAAAAAAGGGTCAACCAAGATTAAAACCACCATTTCCTGCATTAATTGGATTATATGGATGTCCTACTATAATTAATAATGTTGAAACTGTTGCAGCTGTTCCTACAATTCTAAGAAGAGGCGCAAAATGGTTCAGTTCACTTGGAAGACCTAAAAATACAGGAACAAAAATTTATTGTATTTCTGGAAATGTTAATAATCCATGTAACGTAGAAGAAGAAATGGGAATTCCACTTAAAGAATTAATTGAAACTCATGCTGGTGGTGTAATTGGTGGATGGGATAATCTCAAAGCAGTAATACCAGGTGGTTCTTCAATGCCAATGTTACCTAAAGAAATTTGTGACAACATGAAAATGGATTTTGATGCATGTGTTGAGAATAAAACAGGACTAGGAACAGCTGGTATTGTTGTGATCAATAACGACCAAGATATTATTAAGTGTATGGCAAGAATAGCTAGATTTTATAAACATGAAAGTTGTGGTCAGTGTACTCCATGTAGAGAAGGATCTGGATGGATGTGGAGAATGTTGGAAAGAATGGCAGCAGGTGAGGCAACCCCAGACGAAGTAGATATGCTTTTTGATGTAACAAAACAAATAGAAGGTCATACTATTTGTGCATTTGGCGAAGGTTCCTCTTGGCCAGTTCAAGGATTAATTAGACATTTTAAAGATGAAATACTTGAAAGAAATAAATTTGACCCTGTTGTGAAAAAAAACAAAAATATTCCATACCTTGTTGATCAACATTTGTTAGAAAAGGAAAATGCCTAAATTAAAAGTAAATGATATTGATATTGAAGTTGAAGATGGTCTAACTGTACTTCAAGCTTGTGAACAAGCTGGAGCTGAAATACCAAGATTTTGTTATCATGAAAAACTTTCCATTGCTGGGAATTGTCGTATGTGTTTGGTTGAAATGGAAAAATCTCCAAAACCCATAGCTTCATGTGCAATGCCTGCAGCTGAAGGTATGGTTATTAAAACAAACACAGAAAAAGTTGAAAAAGCAAGAAAAGGTGTGATGGAGTTTTTGCTGGCTAACCATCCTTTAGATTGTCCCGTTTGTGATCAGGGTGGTGAGTGCGATTTACAGGATCAATCAATGTTTTATGGAATTGATAAATCACGATTTAAAGAGAATAAAAGATATGTACCTGAAAAATATATGGGTCCATTAATAAAAACTCAAATGACTAGATGTATTCATTGTACTAGATGTATTAGATTTGCTACTGAAGTAGCTGGAGTGCCAGAATTAGGAGCGATAGGACGTGGAGAAAATATGGAAATTACTACATATTTAGAGAAATCCATGGAGTCTGAAATGTCAGCTAATGTAATTGATTTATGTCCAGTTGGTGCATTAACTTCTAAACCTTATGTGTTCGAGGCAAGACCTTGGGAACTTAAAAAGACTGAAACAATTGATGTTATGGATGCTGTTGGGTCAAACATTAGAGTGGATACTTACGATTGGGAAGTAAAAAGGGTTTTACCAAGAATTAATGAGGAAATTAATGAGGAGTGGATTTCTGACAAAACAAGATATGCATGTGATGGATTAAAAAACCAACGATTAGACATCCCATATATTAAAAATAATGGAAATTTTGAAGAAATAAGTTGGCAAGATGCATACAAAAAAATCAAAGAAAAAATTTTAAAAACATCACCAGACAAAATTGTTGGTTTAACTGGTGATATGACAAATATGGAAACTATGTTTAGTGTTAAAAACTTATTTCAAAAAACTTTAAATTCTAGTTATTTAGACTCTAGAGCAAACCATACTTACATAAATTTTGAAAAAAGAAGTAATTACCTATTTAACTCTAGCATAGAAGGTATTGAAGAAAGCGATCTTATATTATTAATAGGCACAAACCCCAGATTTGAAGCAACTATATTAAACTCAAGAATAAGAAAAACTTATTTAAAAAATAAAACTGAAATATTTTCTTTAGAGGATATAGGTGATTTAACTTATCCTTATAAAGTTTTAGAAAATAATTCAAAAGTAATAAATGAAATAATTAAAAATGAACACGATCTTTCAAATAAAATTGTTANTGCAGAAAAACCTATAATTATCTTAGGCCAATCAATTTTAAACAGTAACAATGGTGCATATATTTTTGAGGAGTTAAAAAAGTATTTAACTAGTATTAATAAAATTAATGATAATTGGAATTCACTAAATATTTTGTCAAAAGATGCATCAGCTGTTGGTTCTTATGATTTAGGCATTTTTTCTTCAAACGATGGAAGCAATAAAACTCTTAAAAAAATTGAAGATAATGATGCAGAGATTGTTTTTTTATTTGGTCAAGATAATCTCAAAATTAAAAAAAATACTGAGTTTTTAATTTATATTGGAAGTCATGGTGATTTAGGTGCAGGTATGGCAGACCTTATTTTGCCTAGTGCTGCATACACTGAACAAGATGGCTATTTCACTAACTTAGAAGGAAAGCTCCAAAAAGCTTATAAAGCATCATATCCACCAGGAGAAGCTAAAGAAGACTGGCAAATAATTAATGAGTTATCAGCTGTAATAAGTGGAAAGGCTTTATTTGATAATAAAACGGTACTAATTAAATCCATGCATGACTATCTAAATAATGAAAATATTAAAAAATTTGAAGTACCTTCATATAACTTAAGTGATGAAAAAATATTAGTTGAGGATATTGATTATTATTATTCTAATACAATTGCTCGCGCATCCAAAACAATGTCAGAGTGTAGACATGCAAGAGCTACTTTGAAAAAAACTGGAACAGAGGGCTAATGGACTCTTATTTTTCAATATTATTTACTGAAGTTTATAAAATACTCTTTCTCTTGGTTCCTGTTTTGGTCTCTGTAGCAATGATAGTTTGGCTTGATAGAAGAGTTTGGGCTTTTGTACAAAAAAGGAGAGGACCTAATGTTGTTGGCCCATTTGGTTTATTTCAATCATTAGCTGATGCATTAAAATATATCTTTAAAGAAATAATAATACCTGCAAGCTCAAATAAGATTGTATTTGTATTAGCTCCAGTCGTGACTATGACATTAGCATTAATATCATGGGCTGTAATACCATTTGGTGAAGATTTTGTTCTAGCTAACATCAATGTTGGTATTTTATATCTTTTCGCAGTTTCATCATTAGGTGTATATGGTATAATTATGGGAGGATGGGCCTCCAATTCTAAATACCCTTTTTTAGGTGCAATCAGATCTGCTGCACAAATGGTATCATATGAAGTTTCAATAGGAGTTATAATNATCAACGTTCTATTATGTGTTGGATCTTTAAACTTAAGTGACATCGTTATGGCACAACAAAATTTATGGTTTGTAATTCCTTTGTTTCCTATGTTTGTAATTTTTTTTATTTCTGCACTAGCAGAAACAAATCGTCCTCCATTTGATTTACCAGAAGCAGAAGCAGAATTAGTGGCAGGATATCAAACTGAATATTCAGGAATGATGTATGCTATGTTTTGGTTAGGAGAGTATGCAAATATTTTGTTAATGTGTGCAATGGGATCAGTTTTATTCTTGGGTGGTTGGTTATCTCCAATAGATATCTTCCCATTTAATGCTATTCCAGGTCCTTTTTGGTTAATCTTTAAAATATTATTTTTATTTATTTTATTTGCGTTAGTTAAAGCAACTGTTCCAAGATANAGATATGACCAATTAATGAAGCTTGGNTGGAAGATATTTCTCCCATTTTCACTATTTTATGTTGTTTTAACTTCAAGTTTTTTACTATATTTTGATTTANTACCGGGNAAATAAATGAAAATTTCANGATTATTAAAAACNATATTCATGATTGATTTTNTGACTGGNTTATTAATTGCAATNAAAGAGACTTTTAAGGCAAAAAAGACAATNAATTATCCTTTTGAAAAGGGATCTTTAGGAACAAGGTCTAGAGGGGAGCATGCTCTTAGAAGATATCCTAATGGTGAAGAGAGATGCATAGCATGTAAGCTTTGTGAAGCTGTATGTCCAGCTCAGGCTATTACAATTGAATCAAAGGAAAGAGATGACGGTAGTAGAAAAACCGTAAGATACGATATTGATATGCTTAAGTGTATATACTGCGGTCTTTGTGAGGAGTCTTGTCCTGTAGATGCAATTGTTCAAGGTCCGAATTTTGAATTTGCAACGGAAACTAGAGAAGAGCTTTATTATACAAAAGAAAAACTTTTGGAAAATGGAGACAGGTGGGAAAANNTTTTAGCTGCTAATATTAAGGCTGATAGTTCTCACAGATAACCTTATGATTGCACANTCAGTTTTCTTCTACATTTTCTCCTTAATAGCTATTGTTTCTGCAGTCATGGTAACAGTTTCAAAAAATACGGTTCACTCAGTATTTTTTTTAATACTAGATTTCATAAGCATATCCTGTTTGTTTATTATGATAGGAGCAGAATTTTTAGGTATGATTATGCTAATAGTTTACGTGGGAGCTGTTGCAGTTTTATTTTTATTTGTTGTGATGATGCTAAACGTAGCTGAACAAAAAGGTCAGTGGTTTAGCTCAAGGTGGGATGGTGGAACTCATATACCAGTTGGNTTATTAGTTAGCTTAATTATTTTTTTTGANCTTATAATTGTAATTGGAGGATGGAANTATAAACCTGATTTATTAAATAGNCTTTCTATAAATATATCTACTGANGTNACTAATACTAGATCTATTGGNAATGTNTTATATACGGATTATATACTTCTATTTCAAATTTCAGGAATGATTTTGTTAGTTGCTATGATAGGAGCAATTGTTTTAACGTATAGAGAAAGAGCCGGTGTTAAAAGACAAAGTTATGTTAAGCAAATTTCTAGAGAAAGAGATGAAGGTGTTGATTTAGTTGAGGCTAAGAGAAATAAAGGAGTTAAAATAGATGCTTAGCATAGGTTTAGGACATTATTTAACATTAGCTGCAATTATATTTACTATTGGTGTTGTAGGAATTTTCCTTAATAGAAAAAATGTAATAGTTATTTTAATGAGTATTGAGTTAATTTTACTTGCAGTAAACATAAACCTTGTTGCCTTTTCAATATTTATCAATGATTTAAGTGGGCAAATATTTACACTATTTATTTTAACAGTTGCTGCTGCTGAGGCTGCTATCGGATTAGCCATAATTGTAGTTTATTTTAGAAATTCAGACACAATAAGAGTTGAAGAGATTAAAAATTTAAAAGGATAAAATGGAATACCTAATTTTATTTCTACCTCTAATAGGAGCTCTAATTAGTGGTTTTTTTGGAAAGAAAATAGGAGATAGAAATTCTCAAATTTTAACAAGTTCGTTTGTGAGTATTTCAGCAATACTCTCTTTATTTGTTTTGTATAAAGTTATTAGTTCAGATTATTCAAACAATCTTGTTATAGCTACTTGGATCAATTCTGGAACATTAAATGTGAACTGGTCAATAAAAATTGATGCTTTATCAGCAGTTATGTTTGTTGTAGTAAATTTTGTTTCAGCTTTAGTTCATATTTATTCAATTGGATACATGTCACATGATCCTCACAAAACAAGATTTATGGCATATTTGTCCTTATTCACTTTTGCAATGTTAACATTAGTAAGTTCAGATAATTTTATTCAATTATTTTTTGGCTGGGAAGGTGTGGGTCTATGCTCATATTTTTTAATTGGATTTTGGTTTAAAAAAGAAAGCGCAAATAAGGCAGCGATAAAAGCATTTGTTGTTAATAGAGTTGGTGACTTTGGTTTAGCACTTGGAATTTTTCTGATTTTTTATATTTTTGGTACAGTCAATTATGATGAGGTTTTTGAACAAATCCCAAACGTATTAGATAAAAAAATAAATTTTATTGGTATTAATATAGAAATTATTGATTTGATTTGTTTGCTTTTATTAATTGGAGCAATGGGTAAATCAGCTCAATTTTTATTACATACCTGGTTGCCTGATGCTATGGAGGGCCCAACACCAGTATCCGCATTAATTCATGCAGCAACAATGGTAACAGCAGGGGTGTTTCTGATTGTTAGATGCTCACCTATATATGAATACTCTCCATCAGCTCTCACAGTTATAACCATAATTGGAATGACTACTGCTTTCTTTGCAGCAACAGTTGCACTTGTTCAAAATGATATAAAAAAAATTATTGCTTATTCTACTTGTAGTCAATTGGGCTATATGTTTTTTGCTGCTGGAGTAGGTGCTTACAACGTTGCGATGTTTCATCTATTTACACATGCCTTTTTTAAAGCTTTGCTATTTTTAGGAGCTGGTGCTGTAATTCATTCATTTCATGAAGAACAAGATATAAATAAAATGGGTGGAGTTATAAAAAAACTCCCATACACATATGTATTAATGCTCATAGGAACTCTTGCTTTAACAGGTTTTCCTTTTTTATCAGGTTTTTATTCTAAAGATGCAATAATAGAATTTGCGTACCTAAAAGGAAATGGAGTTGGAATAGTTGCAGCTTTTGCGGGTATTGTTACAGCTTTATTAACATCAATTTACTCTTGGAGACTTATTTTTAAAACATTCCATGGTAATTTTAACAACAAAGAACTTAGTGTTGATAAAATACACGAGTCCCCTTTAGTTATGATTGCCCCGTTAGTAATCTTGGCAATAGGAGCTATTTTTGCAGGTATGGCATTTAAAGACTTATTTATAGGGCATGAAATAGCATATGAATTTTGGGGTAAATCTATAAAATTTTTAGAACCACTCAGCACAGATCATCCACCAACATGGTTTTTGTTATTAACACCTATACTTGTTACTGCTGCAATTCCATTTTCTTATTATTTATATCTAAAAAATAAAAACATAGTTATAGGATTGAAAGAAATGAATGAACCAATTTATCAATTTTTAGTTAAGAAATGGTACTTTGATGAAATATATGATTACTTATTTGTTAATCCTTCAAAAAGAATTGGAAAGTTTTTATGGAAAAAAGTTGATGGATCAATAATAGATAAATTTGGTCCTGATGGGGTTTCAAGTGTAATTAAAAATTTATCAATTAAAGCAGTTAAATTTCAATCTGGATTTATTTATCAATATGCATTTGTTATGTTGATTGGATTTTCAGTTTTACTAACAATACTGATATTAAACTGATGAACTTTCCAATTTTATCCTCCTTAATTTTATTACCTACAATAGGTGCTTTATTTATATTATTCACAAAATCATCAAGTGGAAAATATCAAAGTTCCAAATATGTAGCTTTATTTATTTCTTTAGCGAATTTTTTATTATCTTTATATCTTTGGTATGTCTTTGACCAAAATTCAGTAGACTTTCAGTTTGTAGAAAATAGAGAATGGTTATCAGGATTTATAAATTACAAAGTTGGAATAGATGGTATTTCAATTTTATTTGTAATATTAACAACTTTCATAACTCCAATTTGCATTATTTCAGTTAATGCTACAATTACAAATAGACTTAAGGATTTCTTAATTGCCATATTAATAATGGAAACATTTATGATTGGTGTTTTCTGCTCACTTGATCTAGTAGTATTTTATTTATTTTTTGAGGCAGGTCTTATACCAATGTTTTTAATAATTGGTATTTGGGGTGGAGAAAGAAGAGTCTATTCGGCTTTTAAATTTTTTCTTTACACTTTATTAGGATCAGTTCTTATGTTGGTTGCTATTATTTCAATTTATTGGATAACAGGAACCACTGATGTTGAAAAACTTTATGAACTTGGCATAAAGGCTGAATATCAAAATTTATTATGGTTAGCATTTTTTAGCTCTTTTGCAGTTAAAACTCCTATGTGGCCAGTACATACGTGGCTGCCAGATGCTCATGTAGAGGCTCCAACTGCTGGATCTGTATTGCTAGCAGCAATATTGCTTAAAATGGCTGGATATGGATTTATTAGATTTTCGCTAGGATTATTTCCTATAGCTTCTGAAAATTTCACAATGTTAGTTTATATCTTAAGTTTAATTGCAATTATTTACACATCTCTTGTTGCTTTGATGCAGGAAGATATGAAAAAACTCATAGCATACTCCTCAGTTGCACATATGGGGTTTGTAACATTAGGTATCTTCACAATGACCCAACAAGGTATTGAGGGAAGTATTTTCCAAATGATTAGTCATGGACTTGTATCTGCTGCACTTTTTTTGAGTGTTGGAGTTATTTATGAAAGGCATCATACAAGACTAATAAATAAATATGGCGGTTTAGTTTCAATAATGCCAAGATATGCAATTGTTTTCATGGTATTCACACTAGGNGCNCTAGGACTACCTGGAACAACAGGTTTTATTGGAGAATTTTTAATTTTAATGGGTGCATTTGAGAAAAATATCCTAGTAGCGATGATTGCAAGTTTAGGAGTAATTTTAGGAGCAGCATATATGCTGTGGCTATTTAAAAGGGTTGTTTTCGGCGAAATTAATAATCAAGAGCTTAAAAGTATGAAAGATTTAAAAACTTTTGAAATTATCACTTTATCAGCTTTAGTAATACCAATTTTATTTTTTGGTTTTTATCCAGAGCCTTTAATGAATTCAATTGAAGCATCAGTCGAGAATACTTTAAACATGTACAACTTTGACTTAATTAACAATCTTGCATCAAAAGACTAATGGAAAATTTTCAATATATATTACCTGAGATCTTCATATCAGCATCTATAATGCTATTTTTATTAGTTGGAGTTTTCAAAAAAAATAGCGCAAGTTTAATTTATAATTTATCTACTATATCGCTAGTTATTTTATTGGCACTAATAATAAATCTCAGCTCATTAGATACAATTTACTTATTCAATGAATCATATTTAATAGACAATTTATCTAATTATATGAAGATTATACTTATTGGATCTGGCATTTTTGTAATGCTAACTGGATCCAAATATATCCAAGTTATCAATTTAAATAAAATTGAATATCCAATCCTCATTCTAAGCAGCATTTTGGGAATGATGATAATGATAAGTTCAAATGATTTAATTGTTTTTTACATGGGACTTGAACTACAATCATTAGCTTTGTATGTTCTTGCATCTTTTAATAGAGACAATTTACTTTCTACAGAATCTGGACTAAAATATTTTGTTCTTAGCGCATTATCATCTGGTTTGCTGTTATATGGGTGTTCATTAACTTATGGATTTTCTGAAAGTACAAATTTTAATCAAATACTTATAAACTCTACTGAATTTAATTATGGTACTACGTTTGGGATAGTCTTTATTTTAGTTGGTCTTGCATTTAAAATATCAGCAGTACCTTTTCATATGTGGGCTCCAGATGTTTATCAAGGCTCCCCAACATCTGTAACATTATTCTTTGCTATACTTCCAAAAATAGCTGCACTCTCTGTATTCATTAAGTTTTTGTACACACCTTTTGCTAATATGAATGATCAGTGGCAAACTATTATTGTATTTATTTCAATAGCTTCAATGATATTTGGTGCTGTGGCAGCCATAGGTCAAAAAAACTTAAAAAGATTAATTGCTTATAGTTCAATCAGTCATATGGGCTATGCNNTGGCTGGATTANCAACAGTTAGCAACCAAGGAATACAAAGTTCTATTACNTATATATCTATTTATTTGGTAATGAATTTAGCCTTTTTTAGCTGCTTATTTATGCTTAAGAGAAATGATAAATATTATGAGAATATAGAGGATTTATCTGGTCTTTCTAAAAAACATCCAATTTTATCTTTCTCATTATTAATAGTTTTATTTTCTTTAGCAGGAGTACCCCCGCTTGCAGGTTTTTTTGCAAAATTTTATGTTTTTTTAGCTGTTATAGAACAGTCAATGTATTTTTTAGCAATTGTTGGATTATTAGCAACTGTAATTGCAGCTTTTTATTATCTAAGAATTATAAAAATTATATATTTTGATCCAGAAAAAGAAGAATATGAAACATCTCATAATCCAGGATTAAAAATTACTTTGGCTATTTCAACAATATTTATTTTAGCATACTTTATATATCCGAGNGGCATAACAGAAATAGTATCTAAAATTACCATGATCTAATGAAATTAAAAAAATATTTATACAAAAAAGTTGAAAGCACTAACAACGTAGCNCTAAGATTAATTAAGCAAGGCAATCAAAGAGGAATAATTTTAACAGATCAACAAACAAAAGGTAAAGGACAAAGAAAAAATAAATGGATATCTATAAAAGGTAATTTGTTTTTATCAGTCTTCTTTGAAATTAGTAAAAAAATATCCTTATCAAAAATAATAAATTTAAATTTAAAAATAATTAAAAAAATAATCTATAAAAAAATAAACACTTTAATTCTAATAAAAAAACCTAATGATATATTAATAAATAAAAAAAAGGTCTGTGGAATTTTACAAGAAACAATTTTTANGCAGAATAGAAAATACTTAATTGTAGGAATTGGAATTAATGTNTCTAGTAGTCCAAAAATTAATAATTATCCGACTACATTTTTAAATAATTATGCAAATAAAAAATTAAAAAGACTTGAATTATTTAAAGAAATTAAATTGCTGTATGAAAAAAACNTACNCTCATTTGGAGTTTAATATATGTATTTAATTGGAGATATTGGAAATACTGNAATTAAAATTTGNTTATTTAATAACAANTTAAAATTGNTCAAAAATATTAANATTCATAAGAAAAATTTAAACAAAANTTTTATNAACAAAAAATTNTTATTTTTAANAAAATATAATTCNAAACTTAGAAAAGTACTCTTTAGCTCGGTNGTCCCTAANTCNTATAAAATNNTAAAAAAAACTATTNAAGAAATTACTAAATTGGACTGTGTTGAGTTAAAAACATGTAATTTAAAAAAATTTATAAATATAAAAGTCAATAGAAAACAAATTGGTTCTGATCGTTTAGCTAATGCGATTGCTGTTATTGATAGTAGGTTTAATTATATTATAGTTGATTTTGGAACGGCTACCAATTTTGATATTGTTATTAAAAAAGATTATATTGGTGGTGTATTAGCACCGGGAGTAGAACTTTCTTTGAAAAATTTAATAGACAAAGCCTCTTTAATACCTAAAATTAAGCTAGAAAAGACAGCAAATGTCATTGGCAAAAACACTAAAACTGCTGTAAGAGCTGGTTTTTATCATGGTTATACTGGTTTAATTGAAAATATAATTAAACTTATTTTAAAACAAACTAGAAAGAAGTTTAAAATTATACTTACAGGTGGATTTGCTCACTTATTTAAATCATCCATTAAAGGTATTAAAACAGTCGATAAAAATTTAACAATTAAAGGTATCTTAAGAGTAGCTATAAATTAAAAAAAATATGAAAGATGAATTATTATTTTGTCCTCTAGGAGGATCTGGTGAAATAGGAATGAACATGAACCTATTTGCATATGGAAAACCAGAAAATCAAAAATGGATTATTGTTGACGTCGGTGTTACATTTGCAGATGATACAGTACCTGGTGTTGATATCATATATCCAGATCCAGGATTTATAATAGATAAAAAAGATGACTTGCTAGGCATAGTCCTAACACATGCTCATGAAGATCATATTGGAGCTATTGCTCATGTTTGGCCAAAATTAAAATGTAAAATTTATGCTACACCTTTTACATCACTCTTAATTACTGAAAAATTTAAAGAAAAAAAAATTGATATAACCGGTTATTTAAAAATAGTAGAACTTAATAGTACAATTAATCTAGATCCCTTTAAAATAGAGTTTGTTACACTTACTCATTCAATATTAGAACCTAATGGTCTTAAAATACAAACACCAGCTGGAAATATACTACATACCGGAGATTGGAAATGNGATCCAGANCCTTTNATNGGTGGAAANATAAACTCTGAAAGATTAAAGGAAATAGGNAANGAAGGTGTATTNGCCATGATNTGNGACTCTACAAATGTATTTAGCGCNGGTAGAGCAGGNTCNGAACTTGATGTNCGTAAAAATTTACTTAAGGTTTTTNAAAGATTAAAAAAAAGAATAATNGTTACTTCATTTGCATCTAATGTAGCAAGAATGGANNCAGTNTTTTACTGTGCAGAANAAACTGGAAGANATATCTCGCTAGTTGGAAGATCCATGCACAGAATTTTTAAAGCAGCAAGACAATGTGGTTATCTTAANAATGTNATTGATCCTATAGATNCAAGAGATGCAAAAAATATATCTAGAGAAAAAATTGTTTATTTNTGCACTGGAAGTCAAGGNGAACCAATGGGAGCNATGAATAGGATAGTTAANTANACNCANCCNGATGTNTNTATAGAAAGAAATGATGCTGTAGTTTTTTCTTCAAAAATTATNCCNGGAAANGANAANAAATTGTANAANCTNCANAATAANTTAGTNAAAGANGGNATNGANGTTATATCTGAAGANAATGAATANATTCANGTNTCNGGNCATCCNAANNGNGAAGATTTAAGAGATATGTATAATTGGATTAAGCCAAAAGCAGTAATTCCTGTACATGGAGAGCATAGACATATGATAGAGCACATTGAATTCGCTAAAGAAATGCAAGTCAAATACCCAGTTCAAGTAGAGAATGGAGATATTGTTAAGTTATATCCTGGAGAAAAACCAGAAGTCTATGACAAAGCNCCAAGTGGAAGAGTTTATTTAGATGGAAATGTTCCAGTAGAAGAAGATTCTAGATCAATAAAAGAAAGAAGAAATATTTCATCAAATGGATTTTTAGAAGCAACAATTATGATTACACCAAAAGGCAATATTCANAATAAACCCTTGGTAACATTTAGAGGTCTACCAGTATATGAGAATGATGATTTTATTTATGGGTTAGAGGAAGAAATAGAAAGAACAATTAAAACATTTTCATTAAACAATACAAAACAACANGATAATCTNATAGATGCTCTTAAAATNACNTGTCGNAAATTNTCAAAAGAAAAAACTGGGAAAAAACCANTAACAAATATAAACTTGGTTAGAATTTAAATAATAAAATGNATTTTTCAAAATCATTTGTACCAATTCTTAAAAATAATCCTACAGAAGCNAAAATTAAATCTCATCAGCTTATGTTAAGAGTTGGAATGATAAAGCAATCATCAGCTGGAATNTATTCATGGTTACCTCTTGGTTTCAAAGTTATGAAAAAAATAGAGCAAATTGTTAGAGAAGAGCAGGATAGAATTGGNGTTCANGAAATTNTAATGCCAACAATTCANTCATCAGAAATTTGGAAAGANAGTGGAAGATATGATGATTATGGNGAAGAGATGTTNCGTATTAAAGATCGTCAAAANAGAGAAATGTTGTATGGNCCTACNAATGAAGAGCTNGTAACAGAAATNTTTAGATCAAGTATTAAATCTTATAAATCACTNCCNCAGNTATTATATCATATTCANTGGAAATTTAGAGATGAACTAAGACCAAGNTTTGGAATTATGAGATGCAGGGAATTTTATATGAAAGACGCTTACTCTTTTGATTTAAATGACGATGAAGCTCTTTTTTCATATAATAAATTTTTTCTCTCATACTTAAGGACTTTTAAAAGATTAAATTTATCAGCAATACCAATGGCAGCAGATACGGGACCTATTGGTGGAAATCTTTCCCATGAATTCATAATTCTTGCTGATACTGGGGAAAGTAAAATATACACAGATAAAAGAATATTTGATGTGAATAGCTCATCTACTTTATTAGAAAAAAATTCGCTTACTAATTTACGACAGCAATATGAAAAATTTTATTCTGTTACAGACGAGAAGTTTGACCAGAAAGAATTNGAANAAGTAGTTCCNGAAGAATTTAGAGTAAATACAAAAGGAATAGAGGTNGGTCATATATTCTATTTTGGAGATAAATATTCNAAACCNATGAATGCTGCAGTAGATTTTAATGGTAAAAAAGAATTTGTTAAAATGGGATCTTATGGAATAGGTGTATCAAGANTNGTAGGTGCCATAATTGAGGCTAAATACAACGATAAAGATGNAATAATGAAATGGCCAATATCAGTTGCTCCTTATCATTGTGCAATAATTCCAATGATTAAAAAAAATGANACANCAAATTTAGAAAAATCGAATAAAATATTTGAATATTTAAAGTCTAAAAATATAGATGCCATCATAGATGATACTGAAGAAAATGTTTCTGCAAAAATTAGGAAATTTAATTTAATTGGTATACCTTATCAGTTGATTTTGGGAAATCAAACTGATGGAGATTTATTTGAGTTTAAAGAAATTAATGGAGAAACTCAAAAATTAAATATCGAAGAAGTTGCGTCACAAATTTTAAAAGCTAAATCAAATTGATCTCACATCTAGAAAGAGAAGTTACATTTAGATTTTTAAGGACTAGAAAAAATGATGGTTTTTTAAATATCATATCAATTTTTTCTTTTATAGGTATCTCATTAGGGGTTGCAGTTCTAATCATTGTTATGTCAGTAATGAATGGTTTTAGAACTGAATTAATANCTAAAATTGTAGGTTTTAATGCTCATGCNGTAGTTCAACCAGGAAATAAATCATTAGAATATATTCAAGATTTTGATTTTGCCAAAAATATAGTTTCAAATGATGGAGAAGCAGTAATATTGAATAAAGATAATACTAAGGGTGTCTTCCTAAAAGGATATCAAGAAAGTGATTTTAAAAACCTTCAAATAGTAAAAAATNAGGAATNTTTTGGATCAAAAAACTTAAATGATAATNNTATTTCNATTGGTAAAGAATTAAGCTTTAATTTNAATGTTGATATTGGTGATNNTATTACAGTNATGTCTCCNGCTGGAATACAAACTTTAGTGGGCANNCTTCCTAAACAAGAAAACTTTAAAATAGTATCAATTTTCGATAGTGGGTTATCAGATTATAATGAAAATATTGCATATATAAATCTACAAACACTTGAAGGTTTTTTTAATAAAAATAAAGAAGATAGGTTCCTAGAATTTTATTTTAAAGATCCAAAAAATATAGAAATTCATAAAAAAAATTTAATAACTCAGTTTCCGGACTCACTAGTTTACACTTGGTCAGATATGAATAAATCATTATTTTCGGCTCTGAAAGTAGAAAGAAATGTAATGTTTATAATTCTTTCTTTGATAATTATTGTTGCAGCATTTAATATAATATCTGGACTTACAATTTTAGTTAAAAATAAAACAAGAGATATAGGTATCCTAAAATCAATTGGGGTTTCTAATAAATCGATAAAAAAAATCTTCTTTTTGGTTGGTTTTTCTATAGGAACATCAGCAACATTATTTGGGGTAGTTGTTGGGACCCTTTTTTCTATTTATGTTGAAAATATAAGACAATCTATCTCAAATATATTTGGCATTTCTCTTTTCCCAGAAGATGTTTATATTTTAAATTCTTTGCCTTCTGAAATAAATATAAATTCAATAATAATAATCTCTCTTTGTTCAATAATTGCAACAATTTTAGTATCGATATATCCCGCTTCGAANGCATCTTCCTTAGATACAGTTAAAACTCTTAAATATGAATAATTATATTAAAATTAAAAACCTAACAAAAANATANGAGAAAAATAAATCTATAAAAGTTTTAAATGATATTACATTTAANTTTGAACCTGGAAAAACTTATTCTATTATGGGNCCNTCAGGATCNGGAAAATCAACATTACTCAATTTATTATCATTGATNGATAACCCNACNGCGGGCTCAATCGAAATTAGCAACAATAAAATAAAGTCAAATAATAANGTTAAAAATGATTNNATTAGAGCAAANAAAATNGGAATTATTTATCAAGANAAAAACTTATTGTCAGATTTTACAGCTTTAGAAAATGTTTACTTGCCTAATTTACTAGTTTCTAAAGAAAAACAAAAGTCCATAGATCTTGCAAAAAAATTAATAAAAAATGTAGGTATGTCATCTAGAATAAATCATTTTCCAAATGAATTATCTGGTGGTGAAAATCAGCGTATTGCTATAGCTAGGGCATTAATTAACGATCCTGACATTATATTAGCTGACGAACCAACTGGTAGTCTAGATTCTGATAATGCAAAACTTATCTTTAAAATCCTATTTAATTTAAAAAATAAAAATAGGATCATAATTTTTGCAACTCATAATAGATATTTTGCAAATATGGCAGATTGTAAAATTATGATGAATGATGGTAATATACAAATCATCAATGCTACAATCTAAAAAAAAATCTTTTAATCACATTAAAATTCACTCACAGTATTCAATTTGTGAGGGTGCATTAAAAATTGAAAATCTTAAAGAGTATTGTAAAAAAAATAAGATACAATCTGTAGGTTTAAGTGATACTTATAATTTATCAGGAGCATTAGAATTTTCTGAAAATATCTCATCGGTTGGTACCCAACCTATCATAGGATCACAAGTTCAATTTAAATTTAAAAATACTTATGGACTTATTCCCCTAATTGCAAAAAATTATAATGGTTATAAAAATATAATTGAACTTTCTTCAAAAGCTTATTTAGAAAATGTCGATAATGACCAACCACATTGTTTAATTGAAGATTTAACAAAATATAGTGACGGGATTGTCGTACTATCTGGAGCAATAAATAATTTAATTGGTAATATGTTTAATAAAGGATTATTTGAAGAACTAGATGAATTAATAACAATATTAAATAACAATTTTAAAGAAAATTTTTATTTAGAAATTCAAAGACATGGTGATAAAAATGAAAAAGAATTTGAATTTTTTAACCTAAATGTTTCAAAAAAATATCAAATACCAATCATAGCTACTAACGAGGTTTATTATTTGGATAAGGAAATGCATGAAGCTCACGATGCTTTAATGTGCATTGGTCAAAAAACTTATATAAACGATAAAAAAAGATTAAAACTGACTAATAATCACTATTTAAAATCATCGGCCGAAATGGATGAGATTTTTAAAGATTTACCTGAGGCATTAGAAAATAATTATAATTTGCCTTTTAGATGTAATTATAGACCTACTCTATCTAAACCCATACTGCCTAATATTATTACAGACACAGTCAATATCGACGATAAGCTAAAAAATGACTCTTTAAAAGGTTTAGAAGAAAAATTTAAAACTGATCCTGAGCTAATAAGTAAAATATCAAAAAATATTAAAACTAAAGATACTTATAAAGATAGGTTAAATCATGAAATAAAAATTATAACTGAAATGAATTATTCAGGATATTTTTTAATTGTTTCAGACTATATAAAGTGGGCAAAAAATAATAGTATACCAGTTGGTCCTGGAAGAGGGTCTGGAGCAGGCTCCTTGGTTGCTTGGTGTCTATCTATAACAGATGTTGATCCAATAAAATTTAATTTAATTTTTGAGAGATTTTTAAANCCTGATAGAATTTCTATGCCTGATTTTGATATAGATTTCTGTGAGGAAAAAAGAGATCAAGTTTTCAAATATTTGACAACTAAATACAAGGATAGTGTTGCTCACATTATAACATTTGGAAAACTTAAAGCTAGAATGGTAATAAGAGATGTTGGACGTGTATTAGGACTTCCATATGGTTTTGTAGATAGCATCTGCAAAATGATACCATTTGATCCATCTAGACCATTAACCTTACAAGAAAGTATAAATGTAGAACCAAGATTACAAAAATTAATTAATGAAGATAAAAGAGTTAATCGTTTAATCGAGCTGTCTTTAAAACTTGAAGGGCTAAATAGAAACGTAGCAACTCATGCAGCAGGTGTTGTCATAGCAGATAAAAAACTAACAGAAACAGTCCCTTTATATAAAGATTCTTCAGCAGATTTACTTCTACCTTCGACACAGTTTGATATGTATTCAGCTGAAAATGCAGGATTGGTTAAATTCGACTTTTTGGGTTTAAAAACTTTAACAGTAATTAATAAGACTCAAAAACTTCTAGAAAAAAAACACCCAAATTTTAAAATTGAAACTATTAATTATGAAGATCAAAAAGTTTTTGATCTTTTGTCTAGTGGTAAAACTGTTGGATTATTTCAATTAGAGAGTTCTGGTATGAAAGATGCTTTAATCAACATGAAACCAAATCATTTGGAAGATATTATTGCATTAGTTGCTTTATATAGACCTGGTCCTATGAGCAATATTCCTATTTATAATGATTGCAAACATGGAAAGAGAGAACCTGATTATTTACATCCCAAATTAGAAGAGATTTTAAAACCTACTTATGGTGTGATTATTTATCAAGAGCAAGTTATGCAAATTGCTCAAGTATTATCTGGTTTTACCGCAGGAGAGGCAGACATATTAAGAAGAGCTATGGGTAAAAAAAAGAGAGCAGAACTTGAAAAACAAAAAGAAAGATTTGTTCATGGAGCTCACAATAATGGAATAAGCAAAGATATTGCAGCTGGAATTTTTTTAAAAATTGAACCATTTGCTGAATACGGATTTAACAAAAGTCACGCTGCAGCTTACGCAATAATAGCATATCAAACTGCTTTTTTAAAAACATACTATCCACACGAATTCTTTGCGGCTTCTATGTCGATGGAACTTTCAAACCAAAAAAAATTAAGTGAATTTTACGAAGAACTTAAAAGATTGAATATAAATATAATTAGACCAGATATTAATAAGTGCTATGCTGAGTTTTCTTCTGATGGTAATAATTTTCTTTACGCATTAGGTGCAATTAAAAGTGTTGGATTTGAAGCAATTTCAAAAATTGTAGAAGAGAGAGCTAAGAATGGTGAGTACAAGGATATAACAGACTTTATAAATCGTGTTAACCCAAAACATATAAATAAATTACAGTTGGAAGGTCTTGTAAAAGCAGGTGCTTTTGATAGTTTGAATAATAATAGACAATCTTTATATAATTCAATACCTAACATTATTTTAAAATCAAAAAATATTTATGAAAATAATTCAGCAAATCAAATAGATTTATTTAAAGAAGAAAACGATTTGACTTATTTAGACATCATTGAAGATTGGAATTTAGATGTTAAGTTATCAAAAGAATTTGAAACCTTGGGCTTCTTTATTTCTGATCATCCTTTAAATCAGTATAAATCACTTTTTAATCAATATAACATTATAGATTATGAAGAGTTTAATTCAAATGAAAATATTTTAAGTTCAAATATTTCATCCACAATATTAAAAGTTCAAGAAAAGAAAACACAAAAAGGAACTTCTTATGCAATAATTAAATTTTCCGATTTATCTGGAGTTTTTGAATTGTTTGTATTTTCAGATGTTTTTGAAACTAATAGAGAAATACTCATTGAAGGCAATTCCGTTATGATTACTCTAGTGAAAAATTATGTGGATGAAAACAAGATACAAAAGAAAATTAATATAAGAAAAATTATCTCTATGAAAGAAGTGATTGATAAGCCGATAGATGAGGTTAAAATAAAAATCAAAAATATAGATGATATTGTAAAAATTAATAAGTTAAATTTAGAAGCAGGTAAGACAAAAGTGATAATAGATGTTGATGTTGATAAAATAAGAATGTCATTTCAATTGAATGAAAAAAGAAAAATAGATCACAAAATGCTCAATTTAATGAGAAATTATGAAAATATTGATGTTCTCTAAAAAAAACTTGTTTTTTCCTCTTTTTTTTGTAAATAGTTCCATAAATTAATACGCACACAATTTCTGGTTTTATACCTCCGGTCCTTTTTAGGCAGTAATTGTGGTGGCACAACCGGGAAAAAATATGAAAATACCAAATCTAACAATAGAACAATTATTAGAAGCAGGCGTTCATCTTGGCCATAAAACTTTAAGATGGAATCCAAAAATGAAGAAGTTTATTTTTGGAAAAAGAGACTCTATTCATATAATAGATTTAACGCAAACTCTTGAGCTAACTAAAATGGCTTTAGAAAAAGTCTATACGACAATCTCTTCAGGTGGGAAAATATTATTTATATCAACTAAAAAACAAGCATCAGAGGCAATAGCAGAACTTGCAAATGAAACTGATCAATATTTTGTAAATTATAGATGGCTAGGAGGCATGCTTACAAATTGGGGAACAATATCTAACTCAATAAAAAAACTTGATAAAATAGAGTCTGATTTAAAATCTGAGAATAGAGGCTTTACTAAAAAAGAATTATTAAAAATGAGTGGTCANAGAGATAAATTACANAGNTCNNTNGGNGGAATTATCNGNNATGAANAANATACCNGATCTAGTNTTTATAATTGATACNAANTANGAATCTNTNGCNATNAAAGANTCTNTNAAGCTNGGNATNCCAATAATTGCAATTTTAGATACAAANTCNAATCCAGATGGTATTGATTTTCCTATTCCTGGAAATGATGATGCACGAAGATCTATTGATTTGTATTGTTCACTTTTAAAAGAAACAATTTTAAATGCTAAAAAAGAAGCACCTCAAAATATGGTTAGTGATAAAGATAAAGAAGCTTTAAAAGTTGAAAACTCAAACCCAGAAAAATCTAAAGAGTCAAAATTAGAAAAAAAACTTAATTAAAAAATTAACTTTATTACAGGAAAATGAAATGGGTGATGTAGAAAAAGTAAAACAATTAAGAAAATCAACAGGCGCAGGTTTTAAAGATTGTAATGCGGCATTAAAAGAATCAAATGGTGATTTAGATAAGGCTGCTGAAATCTTGAGAGTAAAAGGTATAGCTAAAGCTTCTAAAAAAATGTCAAGAAGTGCAACAGAGGGAGTTGTAGTTACTTCTGGTGATGAAAAAAAAATGTCTTTGATCGAAGTGAATTGCGAAACAGATTTTGTTGCAAAAAATGATGATTTTATTGAATTTGTTAAAGAATTAAGTGAATTAAATAATCATCACTCTTCAAATATCGAAGATTTAAAAAAATCGACCATGAAAAATAATAAAACCGTTGATGAAAATTTAGTGGCCTTAATAGCAAAAATTGGAGAAAAAATAACAATTGGTAGAGTAAAAACTTTAGCTGATGAAAATTCAAGAAATTTTGCTTATCAACATTCAGTAATTAAAGATAATGTATCAAAATTAATAGTAATAGTATCTTTGAATACTAGTGAGAAATCTGATAAAATTGATTTATTTGGAAAACAATTATCAATGCATATAGCAGCATCAAATCCAATTGCATTAAATGCAGATCTGATTGATCAAGAAATAATAAATAAAGAGGTCAATTTAATCGAAGAAGAATTGAAAAGTTCTGGTAAACCTGAGGATATAGCAAAGAAAATTAGTATAGGTAAAATTAATAAATTT
>FUFK010040916.1_pt1 | contig 21747 bp, 27 predicted proteins | sample 1021851 | NCBI WGS metagenome assembly FUFK01 (sample SAMEA51879418, study PRJEB19060) | metagenome
ATGTTGCAAGATTTAGGCACAGGATTCGCCCCCCCTTCCCCCTTTGTCATTGCGCGCAGCAGGCTGGTGGCGTTCGCGGGCACTCTTGGCCGCGTGGCATGACCTGCAAAGCGTTTGAAACGGGCCGCGCCAAAAGTCACCGCCCAGGCGTGCCGGGGTGATGTGGTCGCAGTCGGTGCCGAGGTCGCCGCATTCCCTACATGTCGGCTCCTTGCGCAGCTGCAGCGCGCGGATCCGTTGCCACCTGCTTGTATTGTAGCGCGTTTCTCGCTGGGCACGTTGGTGAGCCTGGCGCCGAGGTCGGCCGCTGTCATGTAGTGGAATCCTGGGCATGGCTGGGCTGGGCTGGGCGGCGTGCCTGGTGGGCGTCAATGGTTTGCAGGTCTTCAGCTGTGAGCAGCAGGGCCACCCGTTTTGGAATGTCAGCGCTGGCGCGGCGGTGGGGGTCCCGTTCAGGCTGGTGCCTGCGCTCTCGATACGCTGCAACCTCATCGGCTTCGTACCGTTGCACGGCCTGCATCAGTTCGGGCAGCTTCAACCGGTTGTACAGGTTGCCCGCTTTGCCCTTGCGGATCCGGTCCAGGACCTGGGCAAAGCCTTCCAACGTCATGGCCGGGAACTCCTCCACCAGGGCGTCCACGGCGTGGGTCAGTTCGTCGGTGTCTGTGATGGTCGTGCCTGCACCCACCACCCTGAGCGTCCACGCCAGGTCGCTGACCAGGTACGTGCGCACGGCACGGCTGTCCTGGCGCATCGCGGTGCGGATATTTGTGCCGTGCTCGATGGCCTCGGCCACGGTCCTGGGCGCTTTGATCGCGCCGGCCACCAGCTGCCTGGTGCTGTCATTGGTCAGCCCACCGCCGGAGGGCAGCGGGGTCAATGTTGCGGGGGTCGAATCGTCGTTTCTCATTTTTTGCGAATTGTGGCGCCCTGCGGATCCATCCACGGGCGGCGGCGCGCCAGTCTCTAATTGGACGGCCACCACGGCCCTGGGTCCACCCGTTGGCCTCGTAATGGTCCCAAAATTTGCCGGCCTCAGTTTCGGCGCCCATTTCCTTGAACGCTGCCACCACCTCCTGCAAATTTTCAGGCTGTCGCGCCTTTTGTGTTGTTTCTGTTTTTCTCTGTGTTGTTATATGTGCCCCGCCAGGGTCAGGGGTCTGCCCCGCCAGGGTCACCCCGGTGCCCTCCACGGGGCGGGTGTCCTCCACGGGGCGGGTGTCCCGCGGCGGGCAGGTGCCCGATCCAGGGCGCAGGGTTCGAACAGGTGCCCCCTGGGCGTCCTGCTGCACCTCTCTGATAAGGTGGCCACCAGCCACCAGCTGCGCCAGCACCTTGCGGGCGCCGCTCTCTGTCATGTGCAGCAGCCTGGCAAAATGTGCATTGGTTGCAAAGCATGCACGGCCCTGCTGGTCGAAGCTGTACACCTCGGCCAGGGCAATGCGCTGCGGGATGGTCAGCCCCTCCCTGGTCCATATTTCCCAGGGTATCCACAGGCCGCGCCTCATTGGAATACTTTGCGCACCGCGATCCTGCAGCGGCGCAATTCGTAACCATTGATCCGCGCCCAGCTGAACAGGTCACGCCTGGCCAGGCCCATGCCGGACGTGTAGACGCTGTGGACCTTCTTGCCGTCCACGTAAAGCGTGCCCAGGTATACGCCCCCGCTCATCGGCTGCGGGTGATGTTGTTGCTGGTTAAATAGCGCGGGTCTCCGGTCATCGTGTGCAGCACCTTGCTGGCCTCCCTGTAGTGGCGCCAATGCCAGGACGCCCCTGCGCGATCCAGGGCCAGGTGGCACGTCAACGCCGCCAGGATAGTGCTGCGCCGTTCGTTGCGCAGCCTGCGGCGGATCTGCTGGCGCTCCACCTCGCTGCCGGTGGATTCGTGGCGCAGCAGCAGCGTGGTGAAGTGGTTGCGCGTGGTCATGTCCATGACGTGCGCGGGTTCGTGTATTGGTTGGCATTTCCGTGGGGGCTGTTTTGCGGCTCATTTTCGGCGTTTCGAACCTCATCGGTACCCTGGGCCTCGCCGAGGGGTTCAAAGCATTCGAGGCGGCCGGACAGGGCTGCGTGTGCCTGCAGCAGGTTGGCGGCTATTTGGTGCACGCGCTGCATCCATTCCGGATCCAGGCGCGGGCTGTTGGCTGGCGTGCCGTTTTGAGCTGCTGGCCTGGGTGCGATCTGAGCAGCCACGCCGAGCGCCCACCTGGCGCGCACGTCTGCATCCCGATCCACCTGGTGCGGCCCCTCCGGGCGCAGCTCAAGCCTGGGCAGGCCCTGGGTATCGGTGCCCACTACTGTGACGGCCACCCTGGTGCCACAGGTCCACCATGGCCGCGTGCGTGCTGTCATGGCTGTGCCTTCGATCCTGCCGCTCCAAAATTCGACACGGTGCACGTGATTGGTCACCCCGTTGGCGTCCAGCCACGTGCCTGCTGGCGTGCTCTTTTTAACTGTCTCCACCATGGTCCAGTGTGCGGGGGTTTATGCCGAGGGTGCGCAGCATATCCATGAAGGCCGAAACGGTCATGCCGCCCATGCTCTCAGGATCCTGCAGGTAAATGCCCACGGTGTTGCGGTGCAGGCCCATGGCGTCCGCCAGGTTGCCGCGATTAATGCCGCGCACGCGCATGGCCACCAGCACGGTGGTCCATGCATCGCGCACGTAGTTGGTGTTCGGTTCACGCATGCCCTTCGAAGATTTTGAACAGGCGGTCACGGTCCCAATGGTGAAGCGTGGCCAGGTGGGCCGCCAGGTTGTCCCGTTCGGTCCATGCCTCTGTCAGCACGTTGCTGACATTCAACAGGGCGCGGCCGATGGCGCTGGTGCTGTCGCTGAACAGCTCCGGCACCTCCACGCTCATGAGCCCGTCCAGGTCGCTCAGGATCACGCTGCTGCCAGGGCTGTGGCTCAAGTTCCACACGTGGCCGAAGATCTCCACCTTCCAGGTGGCCGAATCGCCGCGCAGCACCAGGGTCACCGTGTGCGTGATCATTTTGCTGCCCGTATCGCGCAGCGCCTGCGCCTGTTTGTCCACCTCGGCGCTGCTGCGCACCTCGGTCATCATCTGCGCCCAATGTTCCAGGGTCATGCTTTTGGGCTGCTGCTGCACCACGGGGGGCCGCACGCCTTTGGCTGGTTCTTTCTTGGCTGCGCTGGTGCGCTTTTTCGCCGGTGCTCGGCGGGTGCTCTTTTTCTCTGTCATGGTTTGGGGGGTTGGTTGTATTGGGTGGGGGCCGGCGATCCCGGCCCCCTGTGAATGTCTCAGGTGCAAATGAATCGCAGGTGAAGGCGGACGCACGTGCCAGCGCCGCCGGCCAGGATGCTGCGGGCGTGGACACCGTTGCCCTGGGCGTCCTCGATGAACAGCACGTAGTCGCCACCGTCGGCGCTGTACCCGGTCACCTTTGCCGTGGCCAGCTCCACGCCGTTGCGCTCGATGCCCTTTTCCAAGGTGGCCAGGCGCTTGGCCCAGGCCGCTGCGGCCATTTTCTCAACCTTTTCGGGGCTGGCGTTGCGGCGGCCTACGCCGTAGCCGATCCGGTCCAGGCGGCGCGCGATCTCGCGGCGCTTTTCCTCGGCGCTCATGTACTTGTGGGCGTACTCCTGGCAATTTTCGGGCAGCTGGTTCACGCCGTTGCGGGTGCCTGAACGCATGAACACGTCGCCCAATTTTTGAGGCTCGGCTTCCATGGGCAAACGGCTGAACACGTGCGCCATGCCGGTGAGCTTATAAATTTCCCAGGCGGCCGCGTCCATGGCGCCACCCTGGGCGCTGTATTCAGCGCGCTGGGCCTCGACGTGGTCGGCCAGGTCCTGGGCGTACTTGGCCAGGAACTCCGTGCGCAGGTCCTGCAGGGCTTCGGTGATCTCCATGGGCTCAGGCTGCGCCACCTCATCGGCGGCGGCCGCTTTCATGCGATCAATGAACTGCGCCAGGTTGCTGACCTTGACGTCGTAGAATTGACCGTCCTGCACCCATGTGAGGTTGTCGCCGAGCACCTCAATGCCGTCGCAGTTAGGATGTGCCTGCAGCATGGCGGTCGCCTCTGCGATCTGCTCGCTGTAGTCCGGCGCCGTTTTGCTCACCACGCCAGCAGCGGGGACAATGCCCACGCCAGCAGCGGGGCGCTCAGCCCAGTCGGTGCGGGTACGGGTTGCGCCGTTTTCTAGGTACTCGGTGGTGATCGTGGCGGTGTAGGTTTTGCCGTCGGCGCCTTCGAATTCATTGGTGGCCGTCTCGATCCGGACGGGCTGCGGGGCTACTGCTTCTGTCATTGCGGTGAAGAGGTCAAGCTGCGGGGTGGGGGTCATGTTGCTCATTTTCAGCGTTTTAGCGGTTTGTGGGTGTGTTTCTTTGTCCCTTTTGCTGCCGCAATATAGGCAACCGCATGCAATTCCACACCACGCCGGTCATTTTTTAGCCTGCGCGTGCTCGTCTATGGGGATGGTTAGCTGCTGCGCCTGGGCCTCGATCCGCTCAGCAGCAGCCTGGACAAAGCGCGCCTCCCTGTCGATGCCTGTGAAGTGCATGCCCAGCATCTCAGCGGCCAGGCCGGTGCTGCCTGCACCCATGAAGGGGTCCAGCACGTGGCCACCGACGGGCGCAACCACTTCCAGCAGGCTGCGCATAAGGGCGACGGGCTTTTGTGTTGGGTGATGCCGTCCCCTGCTGGGCTCCCTGGGTACGTCGTAGACGTTGCGCCCGTGGTGGCTGTAGAAATTGGGCCGGCCTTTGACCAGGTGCAGGATCATTTCGTGGCATGGCCTGAACCCGTTGCCCATGCCTGGGCGGCCTTTGTTCCAGGTGATGAGGTTCCGATAGTGCAGCCCGGCGCTTTCCAGGGCGGGCGCCAGGATCGGCACCATGCGCCAGTCTGTGAACAGCAGCAGGCTGCCCCCATCTACGAGAACCCGTTGCGACTGGGCTGCCACTTCGCGCAGCATCCACACCAGGCCGCCGGTGCTCATGTCGTCATTCTGAAACCAGGCCGCGGCGTTCTCTCCGGTCACGCCTTGCTTCTTGGCTGCCTTTCTCGCCTGCTCCGTGAAGCCGCCCGAACAATACGGCGGATCTGTGACCACGGCGCTGAACGTTTCGGCGGGCAGCTGCCGCATGGTTTCGATGGTCTCGGCGTGGATCAGGTCCCAGGTCACGCCCTGCAAATTTTCGCCGCTGTTTGCTTTTTCCATTTTTTGAGTGCATACGCGTGTGCACGCGCAATTAGGTATATAGTTAGTATACATTGTCTACGTGCGCTAAAGGGTCGTCTGCCGGTTTTCAGTAGCGCAGCGGGTACGCGTTGGCCAGGATCTCGGTTTTTTTTAGGCGCAGTTCCAGGACATGGCAGCCCAGCGGTTTGGGTGGTGCTCCACGCTCGACGTGCCAGCCGTGTGACCCGTCGCCGTATTCCTCCTTGTACGTGCTGGACCGAACGTGTAGCACCTCGGCCAGGTGCACGGTGCCCCTGGACGTGATCCGCTCCACCACGTGGGTCATGGTGTAGGATTCATGTACGTGGCCCATCCACACCAGGTCGCAGCCGTGCACCTGGGCCATCATTCGCTGGTTTTGAATTACGCCGCGTGTGACGGGTCCACCGCCACCGGCTCCGTGGAAATACTTGACACGGTACACCTGNGCGCGTTTTCCGTGGGCATATTTCAAGCGAATGCAAATCCAGCCCCCGTAACCTCCCAGCGCCTCCGTTCGTCCAATTTTGGCCGCGAAACGGGCCAGCAGGTCCGTCTCGTTGTTTTTCAGCACGCTGGTCTCATGGTTCCCGTAGCCGAGCAGGTCGATCCGGTCGGCGTATGGCTGCCAAAATTCTGCAGCTTCATCAACCAGGGCGTCAAAGTAGGCCGGCCGGTTGTGGGCTGGCATGACGTTCCTGGTGCGCCGTCTGTCGTTGCGGCCCTCCATCGCACAAAACAGGTCCCCATTCATCAGGATGCGCATGCCCTGGCGCTCGATCTCTTGCAGATCCTCGCGCAATTTGCCGCGGTCGCATTTCGGGTTGTCGAAATGGACGTCGGAAATGAGGGCCCACCGGTTTGGTGTGTTTAGCTCGGTGCTGTGGTGCAGCGTACGGGTCACGGCCTCAAGGTACTGGCCAGGCCCATGCGTTCAATACGTCCAGCAGACGCGCGGCGCTTTGGTCGGGTCATCGTCCACATGGATGAACGCGGGCCCGATGCCGATGCGGGTGAATCCGGCGCGGATTAGGCCGAACAATATGCGCCACCTGTGGCGGCTGTCGGGGGTGGCAATGTCGGCCGCAAGTCCGCGCAGGTGGGCGCTGTCGCTTACACCGCCCGCGGCCTGGTTTGCTGCAGGCGTCCGCACCCCGCTGGTGATCACAAAGGGCACGCCTGCAATCTCGCGGGCCTGGTCCAGTTTGCCCATGAACGTAGGATCCATGCGGGCACCGCTGCCGGGCTCGTCGGGGCTGTCGAATTCTGCCGCCTGGAAATGCTCCCACCTCATCGCTGCGCAATTAGTACCCGGATTTCCTCAATGGCCTGGCGCACCTCCTTCATCAGCGTGCGCATTTCGTCCCGTTCCTGCTCCAGGTGTCGAACCCGCTGCGCCATGCTGGCGACTTTCGTGTTCAGGTTCACCCACACGGTGGCGGCTGCCAGCAGCGCCGGCAGAATTGCGCCCAATATGTCCGCGGTAATCATGCTTCTGCCTCTGTTGGAATCACGCTGCCAATGGCATGCAGGCGCAGGGCGTCGATGTGCTCGGCCAGCTCGTTGACCTTGGCCACTACGGTGCGCAGGTCTGCAGCTGCATCCAGCGGGCGGATCGGCTCGAATGTTTCCGGGATTAGGTCGGTGCTGTGGCTCATGGCGTGACGTGTATGGTGTAGCTGGCATTTATGTACCTCGTGCCGTTGCTGCCGCTCGTTCGGCGCAGCGCCAGCAGGATGCAGGTGCCTGCGGATAAATTTAAGCCGGTAACCGTCGCGTCCGCATTGTAGTGCAGGTCCTGGGTGGATACCGTCACGGCTACGCTGCCCAGGCTGGTCAGGGTTCGGCTGCTGCTCGATCCATTAGGCCGCGTAAAGCTGAACAGGTGCGCGCTGAGGTTGTCGGTGCTGCTGTCGTTGCGCAGCGTGGCAAACAGTTTCAGCGTGCTGCACGTGGTGGGCAGGATGATGCCGGCGTGGCTGTACCAGTCATTCAGCGTTGTGCTGCTGGTTTGCCCGTAGCTGAACGCCGTATCTGTGGCCCAGCCGTAGGCTGTGGACCCGATGTAATACCGGTTGACCCAGTACAAGCTCGCGCGCATGCTGTGGCTGGCCAGCACGTACCCGCTGCCACCACCACCGCCCGAGACGGTGGCAAAGCTCAGGGCGCCGCTGCCGTTTGTCTGCAGGACCTGGCCGCTGGTTCCGTCGGTGCTGGGCAGCGTGAACGTGACGTCGCTGCTGAGCGAACCAGGTGCGCGCAGCACCACGGCGCTGGTGCCGCCTGCGGCGAATTCCTGGAATCGGATGCCACCCCCTACCCCGTACGTGCTGGAATTGACCCGCACGGTACCGCTCAGGTCCGTCGTGGATGTGCTCGGCGTGACTTTCAGAACTCCGGCGTTGACGCTGGTGCGCACCTCGAACGTGGCCGGGTTCTTGAAATACATGCCACGGGTGCCGGATCCGTTGACCGTGCGGGTGGCTGCCAGGGTCAGGTCTGTGGTGGCCAGGTTGCCGGTTACGAAACCGCTGTCGTTTGTCAGGTCGCTGGTGGCTGTCGGTACCGGATCCGGGGCACGTGCCACCCACTCCCCTGGGCTGCTGGCATATTCGAGCACGTCGCCGTCGTTGGTGCCTTCAGCTGGCGCATTCACGTCGGTGAGGTCGTCCAGGCTCTGCACCTGGGTCAGCCCCTCCAATGTGTTGACGCGCTCATCGACGTCGTCCGCTGTGGCTTTGGTGTCGGCTGCTTTTTTCAGCTCTGCGATCCGCTGGCGCTCTACTTCTTCCAAGCGCTGCACCAGGGTGATCAGCTGGCCGTTGACGTTTGCCCGGACTCGGCGGGGCACCGTGTCGCCGACGTTGCTGCCTGGGATGGCGCGGGCGTTGGTGAAGCCGTCGCCGTCGGTGTCATCACCTTCCCCGCCGGTGTTCAGTTCCAGGCGGTGCACGTAGCCCTCAACCTCGAACTGTGCCGGGGCACCGTAGTGCACCAGGCGGGTCAGCACCGCCGTGCCGCTGGCCGGGTGCTCGCTGCTGGGCAGCGGCTGAATCAGAACGGCACCGTCGGCCTCCATGCGGCCGCGCACCAGCTCCGTGGCCGTAGTGCGCAGCGCCAGCACCTCAAGGCAAGCCAGGTCCAGGGCTGCGGTGCTCACCCCTGTAAATGTCGTGCTGCTCCATTCCGGATCGCTCGGCACGTAGTCGCCGCCAGGATTCACCGCCCAGGTGGCCAGGCCGGTGCTGTTGTTTATGTCGTTCAATTTGTCGGCCAGCAGCGCGGTGCCCAGGTCCTGGGACTCGCGGGCGTTGCTGTCGCCGTTGGTCCTGGTGAACAGGACGTCGTCACCGTCCAGGACGGCGCTGCCGTGCATTTGGTAAATGGCGCCCAGGCCGTTGCCCGCCGATCCGCCCAACGGTCCTGCGCTGCTGCCGTTGGCGTTGAACGTTTCCCAGTTCAAAAAACCCACCTGTGTGGTGCCTGGGGTCCCTGTTATGGAGGGAAATGTGACGGCCACGGTGCCGGTCAAAATGCCGCCGGTTTTTTTGTCGAATACGTCCGTGAACCACTGCACGCGGTTGCTGCTGCTGCTGCTGTATGCTGGGGCCTCGTTGTCGTATGCAAAGCATGACAGGTTGCCGCCTGCTGTGTTGTAGGTCTGTTGGATGGTGTTGCCGTCGCTGTCTTCGGCGGGGTCGCTGTCGCGCCTGGCGTAGATCGTCCCGTGACGGTATCCGAGGGACCCGCGCAGGCGCCGGGCTGCGCTCGTGTTCGTGCCGTCCGGTCCGATGCTTAGGTAGTACGTGAAAACCAGGGTAACGACGGCGCCCGGGCTCAAATTTTCGGCCTGGTTTGCGTCCCAGTAGCTGCCGGCAAAATTGGTCGACGGCACCAGGCCGGACCAGTCCGGTGCGAACCCGTCATACTTGTGCTCGGCGATCACCTCGCGCAGCGGGGGAAGCTGGCGCGTGGACCAGCCTGCCAGGCGGGTGCGGTTTTGGTCGTCCAGGTTGGTGGTGTATTTGATCGTGGTGCCTGTGGCGGCCACGTTCAGGCCGTGCGTGCCTGTGGATACCGGGCCGACGTTGCCCCCGCTTTTTGTGTAGGTTTCCAGGGTTTTGGTGGTGTCTGCTCGCCTGGTGGCGGCCTCAATGATGAACAGGCCGTCGCATTGATACACCACGGCGCCCAGCATGACGGTGATCCATTCGAGCAGCTCGCGGGCGGTGTGATATTGCGGCTGCCCGTCGGCGTCCAGGTTGCGCAGCTTCAAGCTGTTCACTATGATTTTTTCCAGGTACGGGGCCCCGGTGTGATCGTCGTGCTGCAGGTGATCCGTTACGGCAAACAGGGCCGCCGAGCTGGTCCAGGCGTCCAGGTGTCGCAGGCCGCCCAGCACGCGCGAAATGAGCACCGGCAGGGTCACCTGGTCGGTGTAGTCGCTTGAATCGTTGCGGTATTGCACGCCGTCCAGGTTGGCCAGGTCGTCCGTGGCTTCGATGTCGGCGAACTCGAACGCCGTATCGTCCCGCTCCATGTCGGTCAGGATCACCCCGGACCAGTACAGGCCCACGGTGCCGCCTGCTGGTTTGCGGTGCACCTCGATCCTGAACCGGCCCTCGCTGGCTGTGCTTAGGTCGTCCAGCAGGTTGCCCGTGTCGCTGTCCAGGTTCAGCAGGTGCATGGTGCACCGGCTGCCAATGATCTGCGGGTGGGTTTTGTCGGTGTCGCCGTCCCATTCGATGGTGAACCCGTCCCCGGTCAGGGTCAGCGTGTGCACGCTGCCGGTGTGCTCGGTGTCGTAGATGTCCAGCGTGAACTCGTTGCCCCGCATGTCCATCAGTTCGGCGGTGTGTCTTTTGCTCATCGGATCCCGGTGCTGCGGCTTCGTTGGTTGCGTCCTCGTTCCTGGGCCAGGACAATGTCACGCCCTTGAATGCGGCCGGTTACCTGCACGGCCTGCCCGCCCATCATGCCGCGCAGTTTGCTCAGCGGCGCGATCACCTCCGGGTCGCTCATGGCGTTCGGGTTATCGCCCACCAGCGCCATGGTCGGACCGTGTGCCAGGCCGCCCGTGGCCAGGGCTGGGATGGCGCCCACAAAGCCCTCCAGCATGGTCAGGCCGGCAACAATTAGCGCCGGGCTGGCCAGGCCCCCGGAGAATATGTTGGCCGGCGCCGTCGGGCTCGTGGCGTTCGCGATCACGTTGGCCCTGGCCATTGCAATCACGGCGCGAATGCTTTGCACCGCCATGGATTTGAGTGCAGGCCCGGCCTCCATGCTGCCGCTGACCAGCGCGCCCATGGCTGCACCGAAATGGCCGGCCAGGCCGATCGCCGCGTCCTGCATTTGCTGGGCTTTGGCCGCCATGCTGTCCATGCTGTTGTTCACCCTGTTTTCGGCCTGTTCGATGTTGTCGGCCATGGCCATGAACGGCGCCGCCATGGTCATGCCCTGCGGCCCGCTCAGATCGCTGCCAAGGTGTGCCAGCAAACCGCTGGCGCTCACCTGGTCCGGGCCCAGTCCCAGGCTTTCGGCTGCCTGCAGGCTTTTGGCCATGCTCGCTTGCTGGTTCTGCAGGCGCAGCGCTTCGGCTGCTTCGCGTTCGGCCTTTGCTCGTTCTTTGGCGGCGTCCGCTGCTGCTTTGTCGGCTGCTTTTTTCTTGTTGGTGCGGTCCGCTAATTCGTTCTGCAGGATGGCCAGCTCGCTGGTAATTTTGGCCAGCTCTTTAGCGTCGGCCGTAGCCTGTGTGGTGATGATGTTGCCTTCGGCGTCCAGGGCCGTGGTGGGCTGCGCATTCATGTGAATCGGCGCCACTCCCATGCGTGCACGTATGTCCTCAACCGTTTCGCCGCCGGCCGTCGTGATCTGCACGGCGTCCGGCTGCAGCTCATCGCGGGCAGCCTGCAGCTCCTCGATCCGTTTGGCCAGGGCGTCGTCGCTCATTTTGCCCGTGCCCTTTTCGATGCTGGACACAAAGGCGCTGAACCTGCGGTCCGCTGCAGCAGCAGCGTCCTCAATGGCTTGGATTTTGCGCACCTTTTCGCCTGCCATGTGATTGAACAGGGCAATGGTTCCCACGGCTGCGGCTATGCCGATGGCCAGGGGTCCCAGGGCTGCCACGCGCGTGGCGATCATTTCCGTTTTCACCAGTTTCAGCGCGCCCCGTATGGCGCCAAGGCTGCGGATCATTGTGCCGGCGGCAACTATTAGCGGGCCAATGGCTGCAGCCACCAGGCCAATGCCGGCGACGGCGGTTTGCGTGGATGGGCTCAGCGCGGTGAACTCCTGCGCCATTTCTGCGACGGCCTCCGAAACGGCCACCACTACGGGCGCCAGGGCTTCACCGAGGGCAATCTGTGCGCCCTCGATTGCGCTGCTCATGCGCTTCATGGCTCCGTGGGTCGTGTCGCCCATGGTGTCGGCCATTTCCTGGGCCGCGCCGTCGCTTTGCTCGAATTGCCGGGTTAGTTCGGGCAGCTTGTCCACGTTTTCGGCCAGGATCAGAAGCTGCGTCTGTGCGCTGCGGCCTACCTCATCGAATGCGTCCTTCAGGGTGATGCCCTGGCTGCCCAGCTGTTTGAGGGCCTCACCTGCCGGCTTTCCTGTGGCGGCCATTTCGCCCAGGATCCGGCGCAGCGCGCGGCCGGCTTTGCTGCCTCGGATGCCGTTGTTGGCCAGCACGGCCAGCATGGCGGTCGTCTCTTCCAGCGAAACGCCTGCAGCCTTTGACACGGGTGCCACGTACTGCATGGCATTGGCAAACGTGTCCATGCTCAGGGCAGACCCTGAGAAACTGGCGGCCATAACGTCGGACAGGTGGCCGGCCTGCTCGATGTCCATGCCAAAAGCGCGCAGCGTACTGCCCACCACGTCGGCAGCTTGGCCCAGGTCCGAATCGGTAGCCTGTGCCAGCGCCAGGATCTGCGCGGTGCTTTTTTGGATGGCCTCCGGATCAAATCCGAGGCGCGATAATTCGAGCTGCAGCGTGCTCACCTCCTGGGCGGTGAACATGGTTTGTGCGCCCAATTTTTTCGCCTGGCCTTCCAGGGCTTTGAACTGCTCCCCGGTGGCACCGCTCACCGCTTTGACCTTAGCCATGGCGAACTCGAACGTGCTGAACGTTCGCACGCTGGTGGCGCCGATCGCGGCCAGGGGTGCGGTCACCCCCACGGTCATGCGTTTGCCGGCGCGTTCGATCTCGCCGAAGGTCCGGCTCATTTGGCGCCGGGTGTTGCCCAGCGCCTTATTCAGGCCCTTTGTGTTGGCCCCTATGTTGATGATTAGGTCCTTAAGCCTGGCCATATTTTCAGCGGTTGCGGTGTTGTCTCAACTGGTCCCAGCCGGCGCCTTTCTTCGCGTCCCATGGGAAGCGGATAAGGTCGGACGGGCGCAGCTTTTTGCCCTTCTTCATGTGGGGTTGCAGCAGCGCGCAGGCGTGCCACCTGGTACGCTCCCAGGCTTCGCGTGCGCGCCGCTGCTCCACGTCTTCCCACCCCTGCACGGCGTGCGCCAGCATGGGCAGGGTCATGCGCTCAACCGTTGCCAGGTCCATGCCGAGCCCGCCCAGGGCGGTGGCCAGGATCCGGGCCAGGGTTAGCGGCTCGCCGCCTTTTTTTTTGCGTCGGCTTTGCCGGTACCCGTTGCGGCTTCAAAGGCTGCGGCGGCTGTGGTCAGATCCGCCAGCTCGATGCCGGCCAGGAACTCGGCGCGGTCCATGGTGAACCGTTCGCCGGCGTGCTTTGCGCCTGCTCTTGCGAAGTAGAACAGGAACGTGCACACGCCGACTGTGCCGCTGTCTTGGACGGTCTCGATGGTCAGGCCGGTTTCCTCCTGGCATTTCAGCAGGGCGCCGACGTCTGCGCGCAGCGGGTAGCTCTTGCCGTTGACGGTGATGCTGGCCATTAGGCTGCGTGCGCTACGGTCCAGGGTCCTGAGAAGGTGATGCTGCCGGAAATGGTCGCCGTCTCCTCCGTGCTGGTGCTCACCTCCAGGCTGGTCAGCAAACCGCTGCCGCTGATGGTGAGGTCGCCGCTGGTGGTGCCTTGGGTCAACTCCCAGTCCAGCAGGCTGCCGCGCTCCGGTGCGGACGGGCTGGCGCTGAGCGTGCCGAAATAAGCGCGCAGCGTGTCAAAGTTGCCCGAATCTGCCGCGTCCATGTACGCGGTGAAGCTGAGCGATCCGGACTTCTTGCCGGCCGTCACCTGGTGGAAACCTTTGCTGTCCTTGTTGGTGATGTCTAATTCCTCTTGTTCCAGGGTCACGGTGGCCTCGGTCTCGAACGCCACGGCCGCGGTGGTGCCGTCTACGTCGCCGATTTTGGTGAGCAGCAGGGTGCCGTTGATGGTTGCCATGTTTTCAGTCTTTTTTGGGTTTTGCTTTGTTCCGTTTTTTGGCTCCGGTCAGGGCATTGATGACCAGGCGCAGGTAGCCCCATGCTTTGTCATCCTTATCGGTCGGGGTCAAACTGACCACCACGTCAATGAACAGGGCCAGGCTGAGCAGCAGGGTGCTCCAATTTTCTGCGATCCATTCCATATCGTAAAGGTACCGGGTACGGGGTCACAGTCGAACGATTTGCAGCTCGCCGCCTTTCACGTTCACCGCGTCGCTGGTCGTTGGTGAGCTGTACACCTCCACCGTGACCACGGCCGTGCCGTCGCTTTGTGTCAATCCCGTGACCAGCAGGCCGGCGGTGTGGGCGTCCTCACCGCTTTGGATCGTCGTGCTGTTTGGTGCTCCGATGTTGCGGGTGCCGTCCTGGCGCATGCGGGCGAACTGCACCAGGTCCGTGCTGGTGCTGGACTCTGCGCGCAGGCTCAGGGTGCACGTGATCAAGTACGTGCCGGCCGTCGTCAGGGTCACGCTGTTGCTGCTGAGCGTGTAGAATGTAGCCGTCGAAATGACGGCCGCGCCCAGGTTGACCGTGACGGCGCTGGTGCCGGTCACGTTCACGTTGGTGGTGTCCTGCTGTACCGGGAAGGTGGCCGCGTCCGTGCTGGTGGTGGGCATGGTGAGCGTTGCCGTATTCCCGGAAATGCTGAGCCGATCCGAGGGCACGCGCAGCGTGTCAATCTGTCCGCTGGGAGTGCCGTCTGTTTCTTGTATGGTGATCATGTCGGTGCCTGTGTTGGGTACGGTGCCCGTCCTGGAAATGCGCAGCGTGAAGCGCTGCTCCTGGACGTACTGGCGGGCGTTGTCGTCCCATGTGATTTCTTCGCTGTCGTAGTTGGCCGAATCCAGGCCCACGCCGTTGAACGTACCCCGCGCGCGGTCAATGGCTGCGCGGATCGCCTCGGCAGCGTCCTGGACCGTGGCATAGTTGTCGCCCACCACGTAGATGGTGGTGCGCACCTCGTCCAGGCGGCTGGTGGCGTCCTTTGTTGGTTCGGGCTCCACGCTGTCGATGGTGTACACGGCAAACGGCGCAGCAGCTTCGGGCGGTGCGATCTCCGGGTAGATGCGCAGCCCTGTCAGCGCATTGACGTCGCTGCTGCTCGTGAGTATGGAATAAATGGCCTTGCCTGCGGTCATTGGGTTAGTCTATTGAGGATCGCGGCGTGTTTTTTGCGCGCCAGGCGGTCCATGTTTTTGCGGGCGCCAGGTGCGCCGCGTTGGTACCATTTCGCGTTCACGTTGCTGGCTCCACCCCGGAGGAATGGGCTGCTGCTGGTCTCAACGAAATGCGCGAACCAGCCGTCCGAACGTGCCACCCTGGGCGTGCTGCCGCGAAATGCGCGAACCTTTGGGCCCACCCACACGTTGGTGCCCCGGTCGCCCGGATCCATCACCGAAATACTGCGGCGCAGGCTGCCGGGCAGGATCTCCCACACCTCCGAACTGCGCACTACGCGAATTTTTCGCGGATAGTCGCGCACCACCTTGCGCAGCTTGCGCACGCCGCTGCGGCCAACCGCTTTGTGTGCCTCTTTGATCTCGCTGCGCTTGATCTCTTTGTACTTGCTGAGGTCGTCCAGGGTGGCCACCACCTGCCGGGCGTCCACGTGGATGTGGCCCCCATGCCGAACCCTGCGCCGGCCGGTGCTGGTGCTGGATGAGTACCCCACGCGGGCCTCCGATCCCCTGGCGCTAAATGCTGCGGATAGCCTGCCCATTATTTCGCCAGGGTCACGGTGATGCGCAGGCCGTCGCGCCTGCCGATTTCGGCCACGTTTGTGATTTCGTAGGTGTCGCCGTCGTACTCAATGCGGTCGGACTCTGTCACGGTCCAGGTGCTGGGTGGGTACCGGATCACAAAGCTGCCGGCACGGTCCGGAAAATTTTGCAAAGCCTCGCGCCGCTCTTTGCCGCTGCCTTTTGGTATCCATTCAGCCCACACCAGGCCGATCTTGTTGTCGTCCGGGTCCAGGTTGCCGAGGTCAGGGACCTGCTGGCCGTAGGCGTCCCGCGTGCTGCCGTAGCGCTTGACGCGAATGCGCCTGTCCAGCTTTGCGAACCTCATGCGGGAACGAAAATTCTGAACGGGTTGCACAAAGCATGCACGCCCAGGATCAGGGCGCTGCTGTAGTTGCCGACCACCTCGGCGGTGCGGTTTTCGTAAAGGTGCCCAATGAGCAGCCGAACGGCCTGCAGGATGGGCGCCGGGATGTCATCGGCAGCGTACCCCACCGTCATGGTCACGCGCACCCGGTTGAATTCATATTCGACCAGGTTAGGCGGATCCACGAAACGAATGCGCGCCGTGCGCGTGTCGGTGTCGGCGTGCCAGTTGTTGAACGCGGTGAGGTCGCCGCTGCTGTAGCCTGCCGGTTTGTACTCCACCGACGTCACCGCTGTGACCGGTCCCGCCGGAATGTCGCAGCTGTGCCAGCTGTCCAGGTACCCGGTGGCCGTATGGCTGCCGAGCTTGGCGTTGGTGTACTCTTCGACGTACGCCACCGCCGTGGCGCGCAGCGCCTCCAACAGGACGTCCTCCTCGGTGTGCTCGATCCGCAACCAGCTGCGCACGCGGGCGGTGCTCAGGTAGGTGGCGGGGTCAACGGTGGTGGTGTATTTGATGCGCATGCTGTGCCCTAAAATAAGGCGGGGGGCCGTAGCCCCCCACCCTCTGCAACTTGATCCCCCACGGATCAGCTTGCGATCGTTCCGCTCAGTTTGAACGCGCCAGCCTGGCGCACCGCAACGTCAAAAAACCGGTTGGCGTAGATGGTCACCGTGCCATTGCTGGCCGTGCTGTACGGGTCGACCAGGATATCAATGCCGCCGAAGTAGGCGCCAATGGCTCCCAGGTCAAACCGGCCAAAAATGGCGGCCGTGCTGGTCATGTGGCCGGTGGCCAGGTAGTTGTACCCAAGGAACTGGCTGCCATTCATTGCAGCAGCTCCGCCGTCGCCAGTCAGGGACTGCGTGCGGGCCAGGACGTGGGCGCCGCTGCCAGCGACCACCGCGCTACCTCCAAGCTCCACACCAGCAGCGACCAGGGCCGCTTCGCTGGCGGTGATGAAGTCCAGGAACGCCGTGCCGGATCCGGTCAGGCCGGCTTCGATCGTTGCGAATCCGGTGCTGTCAATTTTCGTGGCAATCGCCTGGGCCAGCTCATTGGTCAGGAAGCTGTCCACCTCCGGGCCACCCTGGGCGAGCAGTTGCTTGGTGTACACGGTCGAACCAGCCACGCGCTGCGGGGCCAGGCTCACCTTGTTCAGGGTCGGCGTGGCGTCCGTCGTGACTCCGTCCTCGTTGTGAACTTCGACACTGTCCACGGTTTCGGTCACCAGCGTGGCGGTGCCCTCCGTGGTCACGGCCGGCATTTGGATGTTGCCGCTGGCCTGAATCCACCGCATGCCTGCGCGCTCAAGAACAGGGCGCTGGTACAGGCCGCCGATGAACTCCGGCACGTCGGTGCTCACAAAGCCGCCGCCGTACGTTTCGGATCCTGCGGTGTTGTCCGTGGCCTGGATCGCCCGGCGCTCCGGTGCCAGGGCAAAGCTCGGCACCTGGATCTGCCCTTCCATGGTCACGCCAGCGCTGCGCGCCTCCTTCTGACCTTCAAGGCTCCATTCGAGCTCGGCGCCCACCAGGGGCCGGCCGGTGCTGGCCTGCATGACGGCACGGCTCAGGCTGAACCGCTTATTGATCGCGCGCACCTCCTGGGCTTCGCTGGTGGACGTTGTGCCCACGTGTGCCATGCGCTTGACGGCGTCGGCCTGTCCTTTGCGCATTTCGAGCCAGGCGTCCAATTTGGCCACCTCGCTGCGCAGCTCTTCGATTTTTGCGGCCTCAGCTTCGAGGGGGGCGCGGTCCTCGGATTCAATGCCGGCCATGACGGCGGACATCTCTTCGTACTTGGCCGCCCGCGTTTGCTGCAGGTCGGCCGTGCTCATGCGTTCGGTCTTCATTTTTTCCGGTTTGCTGTGTTCAGGTTCAAAGGTAGGGGCCGCGTCCTGTCGTTCGCGCGCCTGCACGCTGGTGATCGGTCCATAGGCTGCGTATGTGACCGGCGAAACGTCCAGCAGCTCGGCAACCTTGACCACGTGGCGCGTGTTGTCGTCGCTGCGGGTCTCTTTGCCGATGGTGAAGGCAAAGGAACTCTCTGAAATGTCGCCGCGTTTGATCATCGTGTACAGGTCACGCCCGGCCGTGGTGTCGCTCAGGGTGGCACGGTAGTGCAGCCCTTTGCTGTCCTCGGTGAGGGTCAGGGTGCCGCTGGTGGTGCGCGCCAGGGGTGCGCCCTCGTGATTGAGCAGCAGGCGCACGTCGCTGGTCAGCACGTCGCTGAACGCGCCCGGCTCGATCACCTCGCGCAGGTGCGGCGTAATATCGGCGGGCTCATTGAACACGGCCGCATACCCTTCGACGGTCATGCTGTCGCCGTCATCGGCGGCCCGGATCTCGGCGGTGCGCACCTCTACGGTGTCGCCGTATTTCTTGCGCAGCTCGGCCGCGCGCTGGTCGGTCTCTTTTTCCATTTTTTCGACTGTTCGCGCCGCCCACCGCTTTGCCACCGGTCCACCCCACAAAAGGAAGGAAATGGTGCCGCATGCGCTGGGGTCGCTGGGTTTGTAATACGTTTCCGCACGGCTTAAAAAAGCGTGCATCCGCTTGACCCGTGCATTGCTCAAGGGTTCGCGGTTGGCCAAAATGCGGCCGGTCTCGCGGCCCACCGGCGTGGCGCATTTGCTGCCGTGCTCCTCATTCAGGCGGCGGCCGCGCTTTGCGGCGTCGGTCATCCCTTTCGGGTAATTACTCCACGCCATTGCTTGCCAGTTTGTCGCTGTAGTCGCCCAGGCGATCCAGGGCCAGGGCATTGACCTGGACGGTGTGCACGTCGCCGCCTGGGGTCGGGTTCAGCCCTTCCCGGCTGCGCACCTCGTTAATGCTCATCCATCCGGCCGCCAGGGCCTCCCGGTAAAATTCCGAACGGGTGGCCATGTCAGCGCGGAAGAAGTTGGTCGTGTCAAACTTGGCCAGCGTCTCCGGGCGCTCCGGTGCTCCGATCAGCTTGCGGGTCACTTCCTGTTCTATGCGCTCCATCCACGGCACCAGGTTCGTGCGGAATTGGATGTGCTGCTGCTCCACGTTGTTGACGGTCTCCTCGCCCAGTTGGATCAGGCTGCGGGGCACGTTGAAAATTCGGCAAATCTCCTCCGCCTGGAAGGCGCGGGTCTCCAAAAATGTCATGTCTGCCGGGCTCAGCGTGATCGGCGTGTACTTGAACCCGAACGGCAGCAGCTTGACGCCTGCGGTGGTGCTGCTCGCGTTCCAGCTCTTTTGCATTTGCGCCACCTGCTCAGCGTTTAGAACCTGGTCGCTGGCCAGCACGCCGGTCATCTGCCCGCCGTTTTCAAAATACTGGGCACCGTACGCCTGGGCGGCGCTGGTTAGTCCGAGGTTTTCCCGGTGCAGTTGGATCGGGGACCTGCCGAGCAGGTTGCGAATGTGCAGCACGTCGCCGGCCTCGAATATTCCCAGGCCGCGCATGTCGTACACCTGGGCGCCCTCGATCCGCTTTTCGATCACGTCGGCGGTGTGCACGTACTGCAGCCGAGTCGGGCGGCCCTGGCCGTCGCGAATAATCAGCGCGAACCCGTTGCCGTACATGCAGGCGCTGGCGGTGAGCGTCTCCCAAAAGGTGAAGGCGGTGCCCGTCGGGTCCGGGTCGATGATCAGCTGGCGCACCGGGTGCGCGCTCAGCACCTGGGTGGTGCCGTCAACCTGGCGCAGGATGCGCAGGTCCAGGCTGGCCAGCGTGCTGGCCACTTTGTAGACGCACGCGTAAACTGCCGACAGGGTCAGGGCTGTGGCCTCATTCATTGACGCGCCGGCGTGGGTGTGTGCCAGCATGCCGACGGCGCTGGGCAGCTCGGCCGGGTCATATTTCCCGATCCGCGCCCGAAATAAGCGGGCAAAGCGTTCGCCCAGGGTCCTGCGTTCTGCCATGTTGCAAAGTAAAGGCCCCCGGCCCCGCGTTCGGGGTCCAGGGGCCACCTTAACCAATGCGCCTGTCTCTTGCGGTCACAAAGTAACAACCTGCAGCATGTCGTCCGTCAGCTGCGGCCCCTGGCGCATGTGCTCGCCGACGGCCATGCACAAAGCGACCACCGGGTCAATTTTGCCCCCGCTCTTGCTTTTGTCCGGTTTAATGTTGCCGGCCGGATCCGTTCGCAGGTTCACGTTGCTAAATGCCCAGCGTAGAACCGGGTCACCGTCATGGGCCAGCTTTCCGCTGCGAATCAGGTGCTCCACCTGTTTGGCTCCTGGCGACATTGACACAAAGCCCTGCCCGTATGGTGCCAGGGGTGCCCCGTCGTCGGTCAGGTCGATGGCGATCTGCGTGCTGTTGTGCCTATCAAAAGCAATTTTTTGAACCTGGTGCAGGTGCATCAGGCTCGTGCTGTCGCAAACCATGCCCGTGGGGGTCAGGTGCATGCCCGTCACGCGGCGCCGGATTGCGGCGAAGTCCGTGACGTTGCCGTCCGTTTGGTGAAAATTGGGCAGGTGTAGGAACCGGCTGTAAATGTGGGCGGGGTTTTTCTGCAGTTCAGCGCGCACCGTGTCCCGTGGGATCCAGTATTCCCCGCGGATCACGTACCGGGTGCCCTGGGGCCACACCAGGACCAGGGCGGTGAGGTCCGAAACGGCTGCCAGGTCCAGGCCGGCCCAGCATGCCCCGGACGGGGTGGCCTCGCTTTTGCACGCCGTCCACTCCGCGTCCCTGATCCACGTGCTGGCCTGGCTGGTCCATTGGTTCAGGTGCTTTGTGCGGAATTCGATTTCTGCGCTGCGGCCAATGTTTTTGGCCTGCGTGTACTGTTTGCGCAGCGCGTCCAGGGTGATGGTGTGGCCCAGGCTGGGATTGGCTTTGTGCCAGGTGCTGGGGTCCGCCCAGCGCTCGGCGTCGTCCTCATCCAGCTGATACATTACCGCGAACAGGTGGTCGTCCGTTTTCTGTCCGCGTAGCACCTCCATGCATGTGCGGTGCAGGGCGTAGCAGGGCACCGCCGTGCTCATGCCCGCCGTGGTGATGGTCAGGTGCAGCGGGTTGCGGCGTGCCTGCATGCCGCTGCGGATCACGTTGGCCACCTCGTCGGTGGGGTGGCTGTGGTACTCGTCAATGATGGCCGTGCTGGGGTTCAGCCCGTCCAGGGTGCTGGCGTCGCTGCTCAGCGCGGTGAGCTTTCCGCCCAGGGCTGGGCACTCAATGACGTGGCGGCCAGGGGTCAGGTGCTTGGCCAGGGCGCTGCTGCGCAGGATCATGCGCCTGGCCTCCTCGAATAGGATGCGCGCCTGGTCGCGTTTCGTTGCTGCGCTGTACACCTCGGCAGCTGGTTCCTGGTCCAGCAGCAGGCCGGTCAATGCCACGCCAGCGGCGAGGGTTGTTTTCCCCTGTTTTCGGGCCATCGACACGTAGGCTGTGTTGAAGCGCCGCGATCCGTCGGGCATGTGCCAGCCGTAAAGGTTCCACAGGATCCACGCCTGCCAGGGCAGCAGCTCGAACGGTTTGCCAGCGTACTGGCCGACGGTGTGCACCAGGATCGTCTCAAAAAAGTGCAGCACCTGCCTGGCCTTCGATTCATTGAACACCAGCCCAGGGCGCTGCAGATCGTCCAGGTACCTGGCGCAAGCCAGCCGTACGGGTTCGCAGGCGTCCAGCTCGCCGCTGTGGACCTGCTCAGCGTACTGGTGGGCCGGGTGATTCATACGCGGGCCAGCAGTTCGGCCAGCGGGTCAGCCTCGTGCTGCTCGATCTGCACGCGCCGACGGGCTGCCGGGGTCATGCCCAGTTCGCGCAGCAGCGCCAGCAGGCGCGTCCTGGCGTCATTTAGTTGCTGGTGCTCAGGTCGGTGCTTCGTGTAGACGTCACCGCTGCGGCCGACCACCTCGTAGGTGGTGCCGTGGCGATCCGCAAAGCGCTGCAGGGCCTCCACCTCCACCAGTACGCTGGCGGTCAGGTGTACGGTGTACCGGTCCACGGTGTGGAGGTGGCCGGCCTGCTCCAGCAGGCGAAACAACAGCCGCGCGGCGGCCTTTCGTCGGTGTTCTGTGGTCATTCGTCGAAGATTAGGCGCCCCAAAAGGTCCGAAAAACGTG
>FUFK010055872.1_pt1 | contig 21740 bp, 19 predicted proteins | sample 1021851 | NCBI WGS metagenome assembly FUFK01 (sample SAMEA51879418, study PRJEB19060) | metagenome
TATGGGAATTGGATTTGATTTTGGTTACGAAATCCGGAAACTTATATTTTTTGTTAGCATCATTTTCGTGGGTTTTTGTAACTATAATTGCATCAAGGACTAATAATAATATGTCTTTTTTAAGCTTCAGTTTTTGGAGCTTTATTGTCTCGTTCTTTTTGTCTTCTTTATTTACCACGCCAAATGAAATAATAGCAATTCTAGGTTTTGACTGGTTTTTTTGGTCAAATTTGCTAGTATTATCAGCCGGGGCGATGTCATTTGGAACATCTATTTACTTCTTAGCATCAAAGAGAATAGGACCCAAACGAGCAAGTTCTTTTATTTTATTGGTCCCTTTTTCAGCAATGATATTTGCTAGGGTATTTTTAGGTGAACCAATGACTGCATCAACAATTATTGGTGGTCTAATTGGTGTTACATCAGTTTATTTATTAAACCAAGACGTATAATTATAGGTTCATTTGAATTTCAGCTTCATCCTAGCCAAAACTTTTTTTGGGATTCTCAAAGGAACATTTCTCTCATTTACAAAAGCATGAACTGTGTAGCCTTTCGCTAAATGTTGTTTTGTGTCTGTTTCATAGACACTATAATTTATTTTTAATTTGACTCTTGGTATTTCAGTTATTGTGGTATCAATTATCAAGTTTTGTTCAAGCTTAGCTCCATGCATATACTTGCATTTGCTACTTATCACTGGTAGCTGAAACCCGTAACTTTCTATGGTTGAAACACTAAGGCCTATATAATTCAACAATTCAGTCCTGGCCTCCTCAAAATATTCAAAATATCTAGAATAATAGACAATCCCCATTTTATCCACATCTCGGTAGTATACTTTTCTTCTATGCTTGAACTGGATCATTTTTGATCATGGAAATAACCTAAAGAATGATATTTTTCTATCCTTCTATCCAAGAATTCTGAGGATTCTATTTTGGATAATTTTTCCAATTCTTCAATAATTGCGATTTTTAAAGAAATTGCCGAGGATTCAAAATCTCGATGAGCTCCTCCGTTTGGTTCATCAATTATCCTTTCGCAGATTCCAACTTTAAGTAGGTCTGAAGGAATAGGCTTCAATGCCTCTGCAGCTTCCTCGGCTTTTTTCGCGTCCCTAAATAAAATTGAGGCGCATCCCTCAGGGCTAATTACTGAATACCAGGTGTTTTGCATCATAAGCATTTTGTCACATACGCCTATTCCTAGAGCTCCCCCACTTGCTCCCTCACCAATGACAATACTAATAATTGGGATTTTTAATTTAGACATTTCAAAAAGATTGCATGCAATCGCTTCTCCTTGCCCTCTTTCCTCAGCTCCGATTCCTGGATAGGCACCTATTGTATCAAGAAGCGTGACTACAGGCAGATTAAATTTTTCAGCTAACTTCATAACACGTAATGCCTTTCTATAACCCTCTGGTCTCATCATACCAAAGTTACGATATAAATTTTCTTTCGTGTTCCTTCCTTTTTGCTGGCCTATCCAAACTATTTTGTGCTCATCGATGTGACCTAAACCACAAACTACCGCTGGGTCATCCATATAATATCTATCCCCATGAAGCTCTATAAAATCATTAGATAGATATTTCATATAATCCAATGAGTAAGGCCGATCTGGATGCCGTGCAAGCTGAATACGCTCCCACCTAGATAATCCGGAATAGATTTTATCGATTACTTTCGACCGCTTAATTTTTAAATCATTGAGAAAACTAATTTCATCCGCATTTAGATCATCTCGAGCATCAATTGATATTATCTGCTCATCTAGGATCTTTATATCTTCTTCAAACTTTAAATAGTACTTAGACATGTTTAAACGTAATTATTGTCAAGTTTATAGATTAAGAATATTCCAAGAGCTATAGAAAGAATAAATATAAAATTTGCATTTGCTACCGATAAATTTAAACATAAATAACCAACAATGCTCATAATCAAAGATAAGCCGTGCAATATGAGGACGGATCTTTGTGGCGATATCCCTATATTAATCAGCCTATGGTAAGTATGATCTTTGGATGCTTTGTAAATTTTTTTTCCCCTTCTCAATCTGGAGTAAATAACCAGGGTTATATCTATCAACGGTATGTAGAATAACAAAATTGGAACAAACCATGATGATGACTGAATGCCTGTAACCGGTTTATATAACATAGCTATTGAGGCAAGAATGAAACCAACCGACTGAGAACCACAATCCCCTAAAAACAATCTAGCTGGGAATGCGTTATAAAAATATAGACCTATACATACACCCAATAGTAAGGTGCAAATGTGAACAATCAATATTTGATCAGTTGTTATTGATATGAATAGAAAAAATATTGAGGCAACACCTCCTATACCAATCGATAGGCCATCGCTGCTATCTATAAAATTAAATGCATTAGTGATTGTTACTAGCCAGAAAACGGAACATACTAGGTTTAAGATTTCATCAAAAATTGTTCCCGTACTAAGGATGAAATCAGAAGAAGAAAATATATTGACCTGTATACCATAATATATTAGCAGAGTAGAAGCAATTAATTGGCCTAACAGCTTTAATAAAGGTGATAATGATAATAAGTCATCAGCAACTCCAAAGCTACCAATTATTAGAACGCACACAAGAATATCTGCAATGGGACCATTATCCCATAAGTTTCCAAACATAACTACTGTTGTGATAGTTATAATCAAAACTATTCCACCAGTAATTGGTATCGATTTGCTATGAGACTTATGATTTTCACTACCTGGTATATCCATAAGACCAAGGAATGGTGCCACGTACAAACTGATTTGGGATAAAATTATTGACATAGTTATGCTTCCAAGTAGAAAAAACATAACATCATTTAGATAGTTAATTTTTTCCATTTATCTTCGCACAAGGGTTACAATTTCTGTAAGAAGTAGCTTCATTATCATTATCAACAAATAAAATAAATTAAATAATGTCGAATATTGTTCAGAAAAATGTTTAAAGTAAAATCTGATATACGACCTATGCCACTCAAGAATCATTTTGTATGGGTATGAACTTGTTCCTCCGCGTCCACCGATATGCATCACTTTAGATTTAGGGAAATAAAATACCTTCCAACCACTACTAAGACTTCTTAAACAGAAATCGGAGTCTTCTTGGTAGATTGGAAATGTTTCATCAAAATAACCAATCTTTTTAATTAATTTACCGTTTATTAACATGCATGAACCAGAAATTCCACTAACTTGGTTTATTTCATCTTCATTTAAATGATTAAGATGATACCCGGTAAATTTTAAATTTTTTGGAAATTTTTTTGCTAATCCAAAAAAATAGGAAAATACCGCTTCTGGCTTCGCAAGCCCTCTCCTACATGACATCTGGAATTGGCCAGAACTATCTACCACTTTAGGTCCTACCACTCCAACCATACTATTTCCCCTCATGAAATCTACCATTTTAGAAATTGAACACTCCATTAACTTGCTATCAGGGTTAAGGACAACTTTAAAATTTCCTCTACTTAATTTTAAAATTTTATTCATTGCCTTTGTGTAGCCGATGTTTCTATTATTTTTAATTAGTCTAACTTTTGGATAGGCTTCTCTTAAAATATCTATTGTGTTGTCGTAGGAGTGATTGTCAGCTACAATGACTTCGTATGAATATCGTTCAACAGAGCATGGTATAGAGTCTAAACATTTTTTTAATAGTTTTATTGAATTGAGACTAACTATGCAAAATGAAATGTCCATCCAACTTTAAATCAATCTAAGAATTTTCCATATTCTTAAGCGCCAAACCATCCATATAGCCTCATACATAATTTTTTTTGACATTTTAGATTTTCCAATCGTTCTATCAACAAATATTATTGGCTCCTCTTTTATTCTAGCTCCCAAGATCCACGCCCTAAAATTCATCTCTATTTGAAAACTGTATCCTTGAGATTGAATCATCGATAAATCAATTTTTTTTAGTAACTCAGAACGCCAAGCTTTAAAACCCCCGGTTCCATCTTTAATGGGCATGCCTGTAATGAACCTGGTATACACATTTGCTCCATAGCTAAGCATTAATCTCCTTATTGGCCAATTAACAACACTTACTCCCTGACTGTACCTACTTCCTATAATTAGATCGAATTCATTTAATTTTGAAATCAAAGATGGAATCTCTGTTGGATCATGTGATAAATCTGCATCCATCTGAATTATAACATCATAACTCTTTTTCAGTGCCCAATGAAATCCGGAAATATAGGCAGTTCCCAAACCTAGTTTTGACTCCCTGGTCTCTAGATAAAGATTAGAATACTTTTTCTTCATCTCTATTACTTGATTTGCAGTACCATCTGGGGAACTATCGTCAACAATTAGTAGGTGGTAATCTGGGTTGACGTCAAAAATTTGCTTTACCAAAGATTTAATATTTTTGCTCTCGTTATATGTTGGTGAGATGATAAGAATTTTCATTGGTTCACGTTTATTTTTTTTAGACACTCTTCCAATGTAGGTGGGATGACATCTAGAGTTTTGATAGCCTTGTCTGCCAGCAAACCACACTTAAGTGGCCTTTTAGCAATTTGCTGGAGATCTTTTGTTTTAACTTCCTTAATTAGTGAAATTTCCAATCCAAGTTTACTTGCAATCTTTTTTGAAAATTCATAGCGGCTTAAGTAATCCGCATCCGCCCAATGTAAAATACCTGTAGTATCATTTGATATACATAGCTCAATTATATCAGCCATAGATTTTGTCCATGTAGGATTATTGAATTGATCGTTTACGACTTTGATTTTCATCCCGTTTTTGAGTGAATTTACTACCCAGCCAAGAAAATTTGACTTGCTATTATAATTTTCGCTGTACAGTACATTCCCCCTTATAACTAAATGGTTTGGGTTCTTATCTAAAAGAAGTTTTTCAGCATCTGACTTTGTTTTTCCGTAAACTGATATTGGTGAGATTGGGTCATCTTCCTGATACGGTCCATCCTTACCATCAAATACAAAATCTGTTGAAAGTTGGATGATTTTACCTGAGAAGGCGTCACAAATGTTTTGTACTCCTGCTATATTAATCTCCCTTGCTAATAATGGCTCTTGCTCACAATAATCAACGTTTGTCAAAGATGCCAAATTAATGATCACATCAGGTTGGATAGCACTTAATATCTCTTTTAATTGGAGCTTATTTAAAATGTCTAATTTAAGACCCTGAGCACTATTAGGAATATCTTTACCAGTTGATATAACATTATGCTTTTTGCAGAGAACTTTTATTAATGCCGTTCCCAATTGTCCAAATGCACCCGTGACTAATATTTTCATTTTGAATTCAATTTAAATGATTTAGCCATCATATCCATCTGTCTCATGTAAATTGATTTATCTTTGCCAGGATGATGAATCAAATAATTCAGGTGGTAGGTTCTATCAAGATTCTCCTCGAAAAATACATATGATTGGAATGGACCTCCCTTAGCTTCTTTCTTGTCGATAGTTTCCCATATACCCCTTGCTCTCCACGCCTTGGACCCATTATAATTTGTGCTATCAAGTTGAAATTGGTAATCATTAATCTGGATATTTCTGTAATTATTTTGAGGCCACTTATATATGTAGCTGCCAATTGACAATTCATCATTCACAAGTTCACCTTCCCTCCATCCNATGCCTATCCATTGAAACGGCATTTCTTTACCAAGCCAAACAAAGTTCCGCTCCTCATTATTCCTAATTAGTTCCCAACCCCAAGGAATAGAAATTGTCCAAGGGTAAACAGTGCTTAAAGAATCTTCAAGATTTGTATTTCTGTAATTTCCCAATAAAGATTTATACTGCCTGCTAATGAATTGATCCTTAAAAATTTTATTGAAAAGAGCTTTTTTTTCTTTTATTGACTTCATTAAATGATTTTCGGATCTTGCATTTATGATTGTAAAAATTTGTTTCTTAGCGTAGACGTCTTTACCAACGATGACAGGGTCCTGATTGAGGGTATTTTCAATTTGCTCTGGTGATAATAGCCTTTCCATAAGTTTTTGACTATTATTTGATACTTGTTGGTTTATCGCACAAACCATTACCTGCGCCTGTGTTTTTAAGTCTGGAAATGTTTCGGGCAAAGAAAATCTTAAATAGTAAAAAGGTTCAGGCTCAGGATTAAATAATGTATCAGTAAATATTTGCGAAAGATATTTTTTAATAATTTCTTTATCATCTTCTGAGCATATTACCCTGATTTCGTTATCAGCGCCCAAGGCTACTCTTTTATCCGCGCAAGAAAGAAAAATAATCAGAAATGTCAATAAGTTCTTTAACATGTTAATTTAGTAGAATCAATAGATAATTTTACAAGCTTGCAATCCACTTTAAATGAAGTTTACCGTTGGAAAGATACCTATCTGACAAACCATATTCAACAACAACAAATGAATTTTGATTGACCTGAGCAAGGCCAAAGCCATACCCTACTTTTCCTTCTTTGTAAAGATGAATAAAATCTGAACCGAAATCAGTAAATAATTTGATCTGAAATCTTTCATAAGGTTTAAAGCAAAAAGAAAGTGATGAAATTTGGTATTGTGTTGATTTAAATAAATCCTCATTGTATCCTCTCAAACTCGATGCTCCACCGTACCATTTATATCTAGTTTTTGGAACTGTAGAATTGAAATATTTAATTCCCTCAAAATCAAATTCGTAATGGAGAAAAAAAGATTTTTCAAGGGAGTAAAATCTTTCGTAATGAAATTTACCATTAATAAAGTAATCCTTTCTATCAAGTCCGCCATCTAAATCAAAAATTAATTGGCTTCCTCGATCTGGAAGAAATTTTTTATTAGTCAAATCCCTAAAAATATGTACCGTGTAAGCGTAATAATCTAATCGATGGTAGCCAAGTTGCAATCCGTTATCGGTAGGCTGGTTAAAACCTCTTACAAAACCGGCACCAATATCTGTGAACATAGGCGAATTTGCTCTAAGCCTATACTTCTGCTCAACTTTGGTAAATAGACCCATGAACAGTTCATAGTCGTACCGAAAAAAAACTCCCAGTCCAAGACCAAGAGGATGTGGCGCAAGCCCTTCAAATTTTATTTGTTGTGAATTTGAATCAATACGAGACCATAAGAATTCAATATGTTCAGCACCCTTAAAATAATTTTCCAATCTCAAATTGAATTGTCCTTTAATCCGCAGGTTATCGTCATAGTTATCCGTTGCAACTATTCCTGCATAATGAGATTTAAATTCAGGTTTAAAATCAATTAGAGCAGCTAAAGTATCTTTATTTATTAATCCCAACTCGTACTCTGGAGGTTCGTAAAAAAAATTATATTTCATGACAATGTCTTTACCGATCTTGTCTAAATCATTGTCAATTGGAAAAAGTAAATATGGTTTGAAAATTTTAAGAAGTATATCAGTTCTTATNCCTTTATTATCATTGAATATTAATGTATCAACCGTCTTGCTTTGGTTTATAATATCGTATAATATTTTAGTGGAATCAAAATTAAATGATTTAAGCTGGAATTTAATGGATAATCTTGGGTCCTTATCTAAACTATCTTCTAATTCAGATTTAACAAAATTTGAATCAATTGTAGTAATTATTATGTTATTATTTTGTGGAAAAATTAAAGCCGTAGAGAAAATTAAGAGCTTAAAAATGCGCACGAATTTCACCTTGCATATTTATTAAATTTTTATATCGATAATTGTTCATTGTGTTAAGTGAGAGCGTGAATGATGTAGTTCTATCGTAAAAGTATTGAACACGTGCGTATATGCGAAAATTTCCACCCTCTAAATACCCTTCAAATGACTCTGGAGGCAGTTCATATTTCGCATCATTTGACTTTACTTTAACATAATTTAGTTCGCTCTCGAATCTACCTTTTGAGTTCAATAAAGCTTTGGTTGATATTTTTGCACCCAGGGCAATAGCATCAAATGGCCTTTCATAGTGACTACCAGAATTTGAACCGAATATCACACCGAGATCACTATCTATTAATTCATTGAAAGTTACTCTAAGTATACAATCGTTCATCCAACCGGAAAATGACCTATCTCTTAAACTGGATATTTTGGACTCAAAAGAAAATGAATTTGAAGTGGCTATATACCTTATTGCATAGGTTTTTGAAATATCTTTGTTTAATTCCAGTCCAAACTTTCTATTATTATTTCTTTCATTGCCCCTGGGATCCATGCCATTTAATAAATCGTTCCTATCTAACCATATTTTAGATCTTCCAAAATTTGGAAGTAATATTTCAAGTCTATCAAAAATACCAGACTTTACAATAGAGCTATCTTCAATTTTAGGGTGAAATATCCTCGACAAAGATGGTTTTGTACCTTGAAAGTCCTGTCTAGAGTTATATTTAAGTATAACTCTTGATTTTGGTAACAATTGATCTAGATCTAAGTAGATATTTCTTGAACCATAAATATTTGTATTGATAAATCTTTCCCCAGTATTAATGTTATAGGAAATGAATGCGCCATTAGGATCAGGTATGTACGTATCAAAAGTTTTATCAAATCTATATTGACCATAGCCCGTTCCTACAGAGTCATAAATAACTGCAACTTTATTGGCAAGGGTTTGTTCTTTCCTCAGTTCAACATTCCATCTAATGGATTTATTTTTACTTAATGTGCCGATTTTTAAATCAAGAAGAGAGTAATTAAGTTTCTTTTCTGAGTGCAGATCTCTTTTTATTCTTTTTTTATAAGTGATATTATTTTTTAAATATTTAGAATAAATATTTTCATACTCTATACTACTTATTAAATCGTCTGACCGATCGTAACCGCTATTATCAACTTCCTCATATTGATTATTTCTGTAGTTTAATTCTAAATTTAATTTACGATCGTTGTTTTTCATCATTATACCGACACCAGTCTTTAAGAATTTGCCACTTATTAAATTTTTAGTATTCTCATTAATGAAAAAAATATATGGCTTAATATTGCTCTTGTCATACTGAAGTAGCCCTTCAGTTCTCTTTAAAAAACTTCCCTTTCTTTTAACAGATAGTATTCTTATATAGGATTCATCGAGTAATTTAAATAGCAACTTATGTTTCATATCTAACTTGGATGACTGATTATTTTTATGATCTAATTTGGAAATATTTATAGAAGATTCTGAAATTTGATTAAATGTATAATTTGTTTTTAGAAAAATCTCATTAATATTTTCGCTAATTGAGGAATCTAAGTTCCAAAATCTTTTATATGATACATCGTTTTCCCTGCCTAGCGATTTATATCCATTGCCCCTATTCCAGTTTCTAAATTCTACGTCTAAGTCTCCTTTTACAAAAGTTAAAGAATCTATTTTAAAACCTAAATAGTATGAGTTTGCTATGCTATTTCCTCTTTTCTGAAATTTATTGTTATTAAATATTGAAGTGGAGAAATTACCTGATATATCAATTTTTTCGTTGATCTTATAGTCGTAATTAATAAAACCATATTGATGTTTTTTGGGGCTCACAAAAACCCTGTAGGGGCTATAAAATTCTGTCGTCGATTCATAATTACCTTCCGATTTGTGCTCATAGAAAATTTTACCCAAATCTGAAACTTTCCTTACATAGCTTCCATTAGCATCAAAGTGAAATGTAACTTTATAACGATTTTGCTCATCATTATTTGGTTCTGGTGCGTAGTATAAAATATTATCTGACAACAAGTATTGTCCGGTACTATCCAATACTACTGTGCTTACCCGAACACTACCTGAAGAAGATGTCACAATGCTATCTTTTATTATCCCAGATAAATTATTTTCATAGCCAACTTCGTCCTCATTAAACAGTCCAAAACCAAATGTACTATTTTTAAACTTTTTATTTACATCAGCACCAATGAACGTTTTTTTGTAAAGATTATTTGAGTATTGATACTCAACCAATATATCTGTATCATGATCAATTATTATCTTGGGCGTAAATATGATATCTCCACTTGAATAATCTATTATATAGTCTCTATTACTTCCTCTTGTTAACATTTTCCCGTTAACCCAAACTTGCTCTGATCCTGATAAAATTATGATGTCTCGACTCTCCGTACCACCCAGAAGTGTGTAAGGACCTTGATCTCCATCACGACCTTTAAATTCAGTGTACTTAAAAGTTCCCTTAGAATTTGCATACACAGATGATCCAGTGTATCCATTGCTTTTGAAATCATTCTGTATACCAACTAGTTTTCTATTAATATTTCCATTTACATAATTAATGTCTCCCGCATTTAAATTAAAAATTTCGTTCGAAATATTTATATGCACATTATCCAAATCCTCTATATCCTTTGTTGTTCCATCTGGCTGGATTGGAATATTTTGATCAGTCAACACTGCACTTACCATTGTCCCACGGACAATCTCGCCAGAGAGCTGCAACTGAATGCCTCCATCGAACTCTGTGCTACCAAGTGGGGATAATCTTAAATTCCTAAAGAGGGTCCCAGAAGAAAAGAGTGTGTTATTTTTGGTTGATAGTTCATTTATCGGTTTTGGTATACCCTCCAGTTTATTATCTACCTTGGTATTTATACTATTAAGTCTCTTCCATTTCGGGCCTACTGATTTTGGAAGACCATCACTTAAATATTTATACTTTATTATTACAGGCTGAAAATTTATTGAATCGTGTAAAGTCAAAATTCCATTTAAGTCGTCAACATGCAGGGGATATAATATTTTGTTTTTTCCATGCATCACCACTGATGATTTGATTATAAAATCCTGACTAAGATTTATTTGGAAATTTTTGTTTCTGTAATCAACGGTGTCGATTGCGTTGGCAACTTGCGAAAATATTGTTGCAGGAATTAAAAAATTTGCTACAATTAATCGCATGCTAGTTAACACGCAATACTATAATCCGGCTATTTGATAGGATCGCTATTCTGTTATTTTTTCTTTTTATATCATATATCGGTAAACAATTTTGAGGCATTCTAACCTCTTTACCTGATTTAACAAATTCACCTAAGCCATGTCTATTGAATAACATCCAATCTTTTTCTAGGGGCACCAAAAATTCCAAATTCAGGATGCTCGATTTATGACTAAACTTTTTTAACCCATTTTTACTAAACTCAAAAAATTTCCCCTCGTGTCCTAGTACTCCAAGTTGCCCATCATCATTAGTGCTCATACTTTTTACAGAAGTAGACAAAATTCGTAGCTTGTTTAAGTCTATGTGCTTTCTTAGCCTGTTGCCCGTATTTTCAAGAATGAATATAGAGCTATATGATTGAGAGTATAGATAAACATTCCCCAAAAGATCTTCAGCTGCATGTTCAGGGTATAGTTCGAAATTAAAATCGATTCTTGCAACTGGGTTTAGGTTGAAATCTGTTCTGGTCAAGCTATTGGTCAGTTTATCAACAATTTTGACTCCTTGGTTTGAAACTCCAGCCCAAACTATCTCCGTGTTATTGTTTTTCCCCCATTCAGACTTTGTAGATAGACTGATTTCCCCATGACTTTTTAATTGTATTATCTCGCTCATAAACTGGTCCACTAAAATGAACTTATCTTGTGAGGACCAATCAAATTGGGTTGGCAGTAAATCAAGGTTTTTAATCTTTTGTGGGAAGGGGATATATTCTTCTACAAGAAATTCTACTTCCTCACAAAAGACATGACTAATATAAATTGTAAACGGTAATAATATATTTTTGAGATTTTTCAATCAGCATTATGAAGAGGGTAGGTTAAGAAATACGTTCCAATGAAAATTATAATAACTGAAAAAATTTGAGCTCCAGAGAAAATTTCAAATAAGTATTTTTCGTTTGTGCGTAAAAATTCAATACAAAATCTCTCTAATCCAGCAAGCACCAAATAAGAAAAAAATAATTGCCCAGGATACTTTATTTGAGACCGATATTTCCATAAAGTATAGAATAAGCAACCACAAATAAAAGCTTCATAAAGCTGAGTGGGATGAACATTTAAAATTTCGTTTGGAAAGTCAGAGGTATCAATCCACGGAAATTGATATGTAAAAACTGTTTTAGTTGTTGGGGGTAATCCATTAGGAAAAGAAACTGCCCAAGGGAGCTTGGATGGAATACCATAATCATCCCCAACTAAAAAGCAACCGATTCTACCGATTGCATAACCTAAAAAAATGAGCGGTGCAAGTTTATCAGCAAATTCAAACCAGGAAACTTTATAACTTTTCAATACAAAAGTTACCGCAATTACTGCACCAGCTAAACCTCCAAAAAAAACTAATCCTGAGCCACTGAAAATCTCACTAAATGGATCGGGAGAAGCCATAATTCGATCTAAATTTTCAATAACATGATAAAATTTTGAACCAACAATTCCTCCAAGTGCGGACCAAAAAATAATATCAGAGGCAAGCTTATCGTCGTAGTCACTATTTTTCAAATCGTTTTCAAGAAGATAGTAGCAAGTATAGAATGCAACTACCAACATTAAACCAAATGAATAAATTGCTAGGTGAAATTGAAAACCAAGAATGTTGATTTTACCAAAATCATAAATCACTGGGTACAAATATAATCTCCTAAAGTTAATTCTAAGGCATCACTATTTTAAATTTAAATAGAATCCCTTGCTTTTGACCTATTATCAATAAAAAAACAGTGCATTTAATTCTTTAGTGCTCCATAATGAAAATAAGTCTAAAACGCGTTTTATTTAATTGTAATTTTTGTTATCACAATGATATCATAAATAGCATGAGTCCAGGCTGCAATTCCAAATCCTCTTAAAAGATATAGAGATCCTAAAAAAATTCCTGCCAGAAATCTGTACATAAAAATGTCAAATGAATAATAATCTCCAAATTCTCCTATAAAATGAAATAACGAAAATATGGCTGAAGAGATCATTAATGCTGAGGTGTATTTAGATAATTTTGACCAATCAAAAATAAATTCTAGTATATTCACTAAACAAGCTATCAAGAGAACTCTGAATAATATTTCTTCATAAATACCAGCTCCAATTGCCAGAGTCACCTGTTGAATCAATATTGAGCCAGTGTGACTCATTAATAAAATTTTAATATTAGACATAAATGAGAAAAGAAAGAACGCAAAAAACAAACTCTCAACTGCCATAAAAGCTAAAAATTTACCCTTTAGAATTAAAAAACTCCATTTATCTTTTTTCATATAATATGTAATGAAAAATCCAATAAAGAATCCAAAACCAATCCAATAAAAAGCAAAATTACCTAGCGGTTCCAGAATTTGACGGAGTAAAGCGTCAGCGCCATTTCTCATCATTATCAGATCTTTTGAGGAAATTAAGAATAAACCAATTTCATAAATTACGAATAGAGGTAGCGTGAAGATAAAGCTATAAATAGGAGACTTAGTTATTACAAAATAATTGAAGAAAAACATTATCCACTTGTTACCTGTAAAACTGCAAGAAGTGCTTCTTGAGGGATATCGACTTTACCTATTCTTTTCATACGTTTTTTGCCCTTTTTTTGTTTTTCCCATAATTTTCTTTTTCTGGTAATATCACCACCGTAGCATTTGGCTGTGACATTTTTTTTAAGCGCCTTAACAGTGGTTCTTGCAATTATTCTGTTGTTCAATGAAGCCTGTATTGCAACTTCGAACATCTGCCTAGGAATTAGCTCTTTCAACTTACTGCATAATGCAACACCGCGGTGGTAGGCGTCATCTGAATGACAAATAATTGAGAGTGCATCTACAGGATCGCCATGAATCAAAATATCTAACTTTTGCAAACTTGCATTAGAAAACTCCTTAAAGTCATAATCAAAGGAGGCGTATCCACTTGATAATGATTTCAACTTGTCATAAAAATCAAAAATTATTTCTCCTAAGGGTAAATCATAATGTAGTTGCGCCTTCTCTGGCGAGAGATAGTGGGTAGTTTTGTAGGAGCCTCTTTTCTTTTGGCAGAGAGACATAATAGAGCCTATATATTTCTTAGGAGTAATAATTTCTGCGGTAACTATTGGCTCTGAGATTGAAATTATTTCACCAACTGATGGCATTTTGGCAGGAGTATCAACAGTAAGCTTTTTTTTATCTTTTGTAAAAATTTGATAAATGACATTAGGAGTCGTTGTTACTAAATCTAAACTAAACTCTCTTTCTAATCGCTCTTGGATTATTTCCATATGAAGTAAACCTAAAAACCCGCACCTAAAGCCAAAACCCAAAGCTTCACTTGTTTCAGGGGTAAATTCTAATGATGCGTCATTTAACTTTAACTTTTCTAGTGCATTTCGCAAATTATCATATTCATCCGCATCAGCTGGATAAAGTCCAGAAAACACCATCGGTTTTATCTTTTTATATCCATCGAGGGGTTCTTGAGCAGTATTTTCTTTTGTGGTTACAGTGTCACCAGGCTCAATGTGACTCATATCTCTTATACTGGCTACAATGTAGCCAACATCACCTGAGCGTAATTCTTCAGTTTTAACTTTTTCTAAAACAAAATGTCCTGTCTCGATAATCTCATATTCTTTGCCATGAGTAAAAAATTTTGCTATCATTCCAGGTTTTATAATACCATCAAAAACTCTAACATAGGGAATCGCTCCTTTGTAGTTATCATACATGGAGTCAAAAATCAATGCTCTGGTATTTTGTCTAGAATTATCATAAGGTGGCTTAATACGATTAATTATTGCATCAAAAATTTTTTTTATACCTTTTCCACTTTTCGCACTTGCTTCTATAATATCGTGTTCATCGCACCCAATTAAATCCATTATCTGTACTTTTACGTCTTCAATTCTAGCGGATGGTAAGTCGACTTTATTTATAATTGGGATTATGCTTAAATCGTTCTCGACAGCGAGATATGTATTAGAGACGGTTTGAGCTTCAACCCCCTGCGCTGCATCGACCAAAAGCAATGCACCTTCGCAGGCTGCTAATGATCTGGAGACCTCATAGGAAAAATCAACATGGCCAGGGGTATCAATTAGATTTAGAGTAAAGATTTCACCATTTGAAGCTTGATATTTCATGTGTATAGGGTGGCTTTTTATGGTAATCCCACGTTCCCTCTCCAAATCCATACTATCAAGGACTTGGTCTTTCATTTTATTATCTGAGAGGGTATTAGTTTCCTCAAGCAAACGATCAGCAATTGTTGATTTACCATGATCTATGTGCGCAATGATGCAAAAATTTCTTATTTTGTTGATATCCATAAATTCATTTGAAATTTTTAATGCTTTTTAAAAGAAAGCTTTGAAATGTCACTTGTATTTATACTGTAATTGCAGCAATCGAGAATTAGCCTTTTTCGCTTCACCGTCTTGCATTAATGAGACGACCCTTATAGCATCCATTGTTGGTATTTTATAATTATCTGAGTTTGAATAAAAAGCATCTACATGCATTGATATAATCTTCAAATTGTATCCGACCTCATTTGCAAGATATTCATCAGCAATTTCATAAAATCTTTCAATGTAGTATGGCTCTACCCAGTTATCGTCGTGATAGTATTGTTTCTTGACCTCAATCTTGTGATGCGATTTCAATTTTGCGACTGCGCCAAAAACACCGTTTATAAAAGCGATCTTTTCTTCATCCGTGTAAGCTTTCCAGAAATCCGCAGGGTATGAATTTTGAGAGAAAAGAAGCGAGGAAAGAAAAATCAGGATTGGTCTCATTTTTTTAGTCCATGTATTGATTAACAATTGGATATCTTCTACCCATACCAAATGCTTTGGAAGATATTTTTAATCCTGGGGCCGCTTGCTTACGTTTATACTCATTCACTCGAATTTTATCTTTAACTAAACTTACAGATTCTTTGCTGAACCCTTGCTCTACCATCTCTTTTTTTGATAGATGTGTATCAACAACCCTATCTACTAGCGGACTTATAATTTCATAGTCAAATGGGTCAACCTGGTCTTTTGCTAGTTCGGCTGATGGCATTTTCTCTATAGAGTTAATTGGAATGCGAGGCCCCATCTTTTTGTTGAGCCATTTTGACAAACGGTAGACCTCATTCTTATTCAAATCGGATATTACTGATAAACCGCCACTCATATCGCCGTATAAAGTGCAGTACCCTAGAGCAAGTTCTGTTTTATTTCCAGTAGACAAAACCATCCATCCAAATTTGTTAGATAAAGCCATCAAAATAAGGCCTCTCATCCTGGACTGTATGTTCTCCTCGGTAACATCGATGGGCCTATCCTTAAAAATGGGTTTGAGCGTTTTATTTATCGAATTTACACTATCTTGTATTGGAATAACTCTGTAATCAATGTTAAGATTTTTTGCTAGCTCCTTTGCATCAGTAAGACTGTGTTTGCTAGAGTATAAAGACGGCATTGCTATGCCATGAACATTTTCGAAGCCCAATGCATCAACCGCAATTGAGGCTACTAGCGAGCTGTCAATGCCTCCAGATAATCCTATTACAGCCTCACTTTGGCCAGTCTTAGTGAAATAGTCTCTCACACCTAGACACAATGCTTTGTAAATGCTTTCTTCAATTTCCATTGTTTTATGGGTGAAGCTGGCCTTACTCATAGAGTCAATAATCAATATATCTTGTTTAAATGATCTCCCAGATCCTATCAAATGACCTTCACTTGAGTAAGCTACAGATTGCCCGTCAAAAATAAGCTCGTCTTGTGCGCCAACCATATTACAATAAAAAAAGGGTAATTTTGTTTCTCGCACTTTTTCTTTAATTATTTCCTTCCTTGTTTCTAGCCTATCTTTCTGGTAAGGGGAAGCAGAAATGTTGATCAGTAAATCAGCGCCAAGTTGCATTTGACGCTTACTCACTTTTACATCATAATCTTTGTCCCACATGTCTTCGCAAATTTGTAAGCCAACTTTGACCGATTTTTTACCTACTGGAGTCGAAAAAACACAGGGCTCTTTACCACTTTTAAAATATCTTGCTTCATCAAATACATCGTATGTTGGTAATAAAACCTTATTACAAATATGCTGAAGCTTGCCGTTGTAACAAATTCCTGCTGAATTGTAAATTGAATTGCCGATTCTATTTACAAACCCAATGATAATTGGAAGGGTAGATAATTTGGATATGGCACTGACTGCAACCAAATTTTCATTTATAAAGTTATCGTTCAACAATAAATCCTGAGGGGGATAACCAGTAATAGATAATTCTGGAAAGACAACAATATCGGCATTTAATTCTTTTGACATATTGTAATACTTTAGAATTAATGATGAATTAAGTTCAAAATTGCCTAAAGTAGAATTAATCTGACAGAGCGCAACTTTCATTTTCGAATATTAAATTCAATAAAATCTTTTTTAGGCTTTTCATTCCATTCAATTGATACTTTGTCAACATCTGAATTTTTCGGTCCTTTTTGACACCAATTAGATAGAGTGATAAGGTTTTCCATTGAACCCTCTGCATATATAATGACCTCTTGTACCTTATTGTTTTCTATCCAGCCAGTTATTGCAAGTTCCTGCGCTTTACTTCTAGTTTTCTCACGGAATGAAACTTCATGGACTTTTCCTGAGATTGTAATTTTAATAGCAAACATTTATTTTCTAATTCCTGATAATTTTTAAAAGTTATTTTTAAAATAGTTTTATTTTAAACATTCTAAGGTTCCAACCTTGACATTGTTCTTGGAAATGGAATTGTTTCACGTATGTGCTTTGACCCACAAATCCAAGCAACAGTCCTCTCAAGACCCAATCCAAAACCAGAATGCGGTACAGATCCAAATCGTCTTAAATCTAGATACCATTTAAAGGGCTCCAACGGTAGATCATGGTGCCTAATACGATCAATAAGTAAATTCAAATCATCCTCTCTCTCCCCGCCTCCAATTATTTCGCCAAATCCCTCTGGCGCAACCATATCAAATCCTAGAGCTAATTTAGAATCATCTGGATCTCGTTTCATATAAAAAGCTTTTATATCAGCCGGCCAGTGGTGAATTATCAAAGGTTTATCATAATGCTGTGATAATTTTGTTTCATCAGGTGCACCAAAATCATTTCCATAATTAAAATTACTACCTTTATCATTCAAAATTTTTACTGCCTCATTATAAGTTATCTTAGGAAATGGAGGTTTAATAGCTTCCAATCTATTCAAATCTCTACCCAAAATATCTAATTCAGACTTTGTATTTTCTAAAACTTTTTCAACTATATAGGCAACTAAGTTTTCAGCCCAGACCATATCTTCATCTAACTGCACGTAAGCCATTTCAGGCTCAGCCATCCAGAACTCTGTCAAATGGCGTCGTGTCTTTGACTTTTCCGCTCTAAAAGTTGGACCAAAGCAATATGTTTTTCCAAAAGCAGTCGCTCCAGCCTCCTGATATAGCTGACCACTTTGAGTGAGGTATGCAGATCTCTCAAAGTAATCAACTTCAAATAGTGTTGTTGTCCCCTCAACAGCATTAGCAGTAAATACGGGAGAATCAATGAGTGTGAAGCCATTACTATCAAAATAATCTCTAATTGCTTTTGCAACTTGATGGCGTATCCTCATGACCGCATTTTGACGCTTAGATCTAAGCCATAAATGCCTGTTCGACATCAGGAAATCAGTGCCGTGGTCTTTAGGCGATATGGGAAAATCTTTTTCGACATGATTGATGACGATAATTTCTTTTAAAGCTAACTCATACCCCCCAGGTGACCTTGGTTCAGATCTGACATTTCCTTTAATAATAACTGAGTCTTCTTGACCCAAAATTTGCTCAAGATTAAAAATTTTATCAGGGACCTCATTTTTTACAACAACACATTGCAAAAAACCAGTGCCATCTCTAAAAATAAGAAACCAGACTTTACCTACGCTTCTTGTATTATGGACCCATCCTTTAAGTTCCACATCTTTACCCTCGAAACGATTTAGTTGATTTATTGTTACATTTACCATTTACCCTCCAGCTACCAAGTNGTCATTATNTCATTNAAGATATCTTCAGCAATTTTACGAACAGCAACTCTAGTTGCAAAATTTCTTGGCTCACCAAATTCATCATCATCCTCATCATCAATCTTGCCGTCATTGTCATTGTCAATTCCATCGCTACCAATATCTCCACTCACACCGTAAGCTCCAAATCCAGAATATTTTTTTTCAACCAAATTTTGCTCATTTTTCACATCATACCACTCAATTTCAATATTGATTCTGTACCTGTATTCAGATACGGATTCTTCTTTATTGTACGTGTATGGCCCCTCATCTACGCTCGTTATTGAACCTTTTAAAATTGAATGAGCATTTTCTTGGTCAACGATTGTTAAGATCCCTGAATCGTAAAACTCCTTCACCAAATAGTCTGTTATATTTTCGGATATGCCAAATTCGGACGTCCTATTTTCTACAAGAGGAATTGAAATTGTATTAATATGCGAAGGAATTGAGCCTGCCATTGAATATACACCGCATGAAATAAAGATTAAATACAGAATTATTAGAAAATTGTGCAATCTATTTTCTGCTCTTTATTTTGGGTTCCATACCATATTCCTCAATTTTTCTATACAACGTTCTCTCGCTCATGCCAAGTGACCTGGCTGTTTTTCTTCTATTATTGTTAAAATACCGAAGAGTACGTCTTACTGCTTCTTCCTCAAGGTTTTTCATTAACATATCGCCAATGGCATCATCTTTAATGTAGCGATAACCTTCCTCAACAATTTCCATTGACTTTCTTGGATAGCTTATATGATTCTGTTCAAGATCTAGTTCTGAAAATTTACTTTCTGCGTTCGTTTTAATACCACTACTAACCATTAACTGCTGGATGAGCTCGGTATCCTGTTTTAGTAAAAATAGCTGTCTTAAAATTAAATCAATTTCTGCTTTGTCTGATGATTTATTTACCAGCACTGGAATAGCTGGATTAAAGGAGGACTCTTTAGAGAGCACATCCTTCAACTCTCTTTCAATAATATCTGCCGTTATACGCTCTCCTTTTTCCATCACAAGAATTCTTTCGATGAAATGTTTTAATTCTCTTATGTTTCCGGGCCAGTTATATTTCTTCATTTTTCTAACTGCTTCTGGAACAAATCCACGATATCTGATATCATTACTTCTTGTGAACTCAAGCGCAAACCTCTCTATAAACTGACTGATATCTTCTATTCTTTCTCTTAATGGTGGGATATTGATATTAACGGTTTTGAGTCTAAAATATAGATCCTGGCGAAAATCACCTTTTTGAACTAAATCAGCCAAGTTTTTATTGGTTGCGGTTATCACTCTAACATCAGTTTTTCTTGTTTCAGCTTCTCCGACTCTCATGAACTCGCCACTCTCTAATACCCTCAAGAGCTTTACTTGTGTATCTAGTGGTGTTTCACCAACTTCATCAAGGAATATGGTTCCTTGATCGGCTTCCTCAAAATATCCTTTGCGATCTTCCCCAGCCCCAGTAAAAGAACCTTTCTTGTGCCCAAAAAGCTCTGATTCAATGATCCCCTCAGGTATTGCTCCGCAGTTAACAGTAATTAGTGGTTTATTAGCTCGCTTGCTCTCCTTGTAGATTGCCCTAGCTACTACTTCTTTTCCAGTGCCCGACTCTCCTGTGATTAAAACTGATATATCCACCGAAGCAACTTGCGCTATCATTCTAACCACCTGCTCTATGCCCAATGATGTCCCAATTATACCAGATTGTTTTTTTATTCTATTGCTATCTAGCATTGGATTACTCCTTCACTTTTAATTCCTTATCAATTAGACTTTCAAATTCCGAAATTTCATCCCTCATTTTAGCCGCTTTTTCGAATTCTAAATTTTCGGCCGCGTCTAGCATAGCTTTTCTAAGCTCATCGAGGATAGCCACTTTATCATCAATAGTCATATCCGATTTGTTGTAATCTTTATCTATATTAATATCACTATTATTGGTCATTGAATCTGCTACGATAGTAGAGTCTAAAATTTTGTCAATAGATTTATGAACAGTTTTAGGAACGATATTATTTTCTCTATTGAACCTGCTTTGTTTTAACCTTCTCTTAGCACTGGTGTCAATTAGATGTAGAATCGCCTCAGTGTCTTTATCTGCGTAAAGTATAACAAGCCCGTCTACATTTCTTGCGGCCCTGCCAGCCAACTGGAGTAATGAGCTTTTAGACCTTAAAAAACCTTCTTTATCAGCATCAATGATAGCAACTAGGCTTACCTCTGGCAAATCTAATCCCTCTCTAAGCAAGTTTATTCCAACTAGAACATCAAACTCGCCAATTCTCAATTCTCTCAAAATTTTTACTCTTTCAAGAGTATCAATTTCGGAGTGAAGATATCGAACTCTAACACCAAGGCCTTGTAAATAATCAGTCAGGTCTTCTGCCATTCGTTTCGTTAGTGTTGCAACCAAAGTTCTTTCATTCTTGGATACCCTAGTTTTGATTTCACTCAACAAATCATCAATTTGCCCCTCGGATTTTCTAACCACAACATCTGGATCTAGTAGGCCTGTTGGACGAATAATTTGTTCAACGACAACTCCTGAACTAAGGCTCAACTCACGGTGAGATGGTGTTGCCGAAGTGAAAATAACCTGGGCCTGGGATTTGTGAAACTCCTCATATTTTAGTGGTCTATTGTCAAGTGCGCTTGGAAGACGAAAGCCATGCTCAACAAGGCACTGCGTGGTGGCGGCACCGATCCCGCTTGAGGCACCGGTGACCACGGCGACCCGCTCCGCCGGAGGTGCGTAGATCATGTGCTCAC
>FUFK010039959.1_pt1 | contig 21738 bp, 48 predicted proteins | sample 1021851 | NCBI WGS metagenome assembly FUFK01 (sample SAMEA51879418, study PRJEB19060) | metagenome
TGCACCTTCTACCGCAGCATTTGCAGCTACATCAGCCAATGAGTCTGTTTGCCATTGGTGAGATGTATTTGTTGCTTTTGTTTTAGCAACACCAGACATAAATGGAGTTTCTGTTGGAGCTATTGAATAAATAATATCCGCTAGATCCTCTCTTATGCCGACTGTTTGATATGTTTGAAATACAGCCATTTTCGCCTCCGTTAGGTTAGTTGTTTATAAATAACGCATTAAGAGGTCTGTAGCATCTTTTGGTCGCCCTGACTTCTTAAGCATTTTAATTTTTTCCAACCTTGATGCTTGAGTTTGTTCTTCTTTTGTTGATTTGACACCAGACTTAACAACTCTTGATGGCTTGACTTTTTTGCTAACTAAAGTCGGTTTCAACTTTTTGTTATCATTGTACNTCATGCCGTCAACGATGACATCAAACATTCTTGAATCATAAACTGAGTTTACATCTTTATCATTAAAGCCTTTACTCAATAAATAATTAACCATATTTGATTTTAGAGAATTACCTTTTACAGGATCTTGCAATTCAGGGTACTTTAAAGCAACCTTTTTTTGCTCTTCTCTAAGAACCTCTTGAAACTGTGCTTGTTGATGATCTCTAAGTTTCTTCTGAGCTTGAGAAATAGTTTCTCTCCTTCTTCTTAACTTACGATCAATCTTTGCAGCTTCAGTTGGATCTTCATCCCAAAGTCTATCTAGCTCTTTGGAATTTGCATCGCTGTTAATCTCTGCGTTCAAAGTCAACACAAGTGAATTTAAATCATCCATCTTGGTTGAATAGGTTTTCGCTAGACGATCTTTTTCAGAATTAATTTCTCTTCTTTCAAGAGCTAACTCTTCTGTTTTTCGTCTATAGTCGGCATCTTTCTGATAACCTGCTTTTAATTCTTCAAGGTCAACATCAATCTTTTCACCATTAACAATAACTTGGTGTAGATCGGTTTCTTGTTCGTTACTAGCATTCTCTTGGGATGCTTCTTCTTGAACTGGAGCTTCCTCTTGGGGTTGAGCTTCAGGTTGTTGTTGAACTTCTTGATTATCTTCGGCTTTCGCTTTTGGTTCTTTCTGTTCAACTGGTGCTTCTTCTTTTTGAGATTTAGAAATTACTCCTTTTGAGTCTAATAAACCTTCAATATGTTTAGCAGCACCTTGTACTGACTCTTTGTTCAGTAATGGGTTTGTTTCTGACATATAGTCGTTCTCCTTAGTTAAGCTGTCGTTTGACTTGGCTTATTTTAACCTGGATTGGTTAAAATTTTTTTTCTTGTTGTTCTTTTCGGAAAACTTCTAATTGTTTTTGTGCAAGTTTTCCTGTTTCAAGAATACTTTGTAAATGTTGTTCAACTTTTCCTACAACATTATAGGCGATCCAAAGTTTTTCTCTTGTTTCGCCTTCTTTAGCACCTGTTTTTTCTAAAAGTGCTTCAGAGTAAATTTTTTTAAGAGTTTCAACAGACTCTTTAAAAAGTTCACTCTCCAATATCTGTTTTGCCTGGTTGGATCGGCTGACCTCTTCTGATCTCCTGGCTTGGTCTTTGGTTTCCATTTAAATTTTGTACCTGTTGGCTGAACATATTAGCAGATTTTTGTGCTTGTTCAAGAATTTTGCTATTACCAGCCATAATCATCTTATCTAAATCAGCATCAGCTTTTAATTTTGCTGTATCTAGCTGTGTATTATATTTTAATGCCATTTCTTTTATCTTCGCTTCAAAGTCTAAAGCCATTTCTTGAGATTTTTGTTGTAACTCTTGGTATTGAAGCTCAAGATCAGCAATTTTTCTCTTATTCTCAGAGTCAATTCTAGTAAATTCAATTTTTTCTATAGGTGTTAGTGGTGGTGGAGCAGGAGGTTGCATCATTTGTTTACCTAAATCAGGATCAACAAAGTAACTTTCAACATTTTTAAGTCCTGCGTTCTCAATAATTTTAGATAATGTGTTATACATATTTTTCAATGTGACCATCGGCATCTCTTTTCCGCCTTGTAATGAGAATGCTTGTATTTGTCTTTCTAAAATATTGTTCAAAAGTAAAATTTGTTGCTCTTTTGAACCTGTGCCAAGACCTACAACAATATTAATATTAAATTTATCTTTCCATTCAGTAGGTTTTACCGGTACATACTGATTATTTAACATTACAATTCTTTCTTTGTCTTGATACTTGACCATTAATTCAAAAATTTTTCTAAATAAATCTTTGACACCTGTTTCAGCAAATATTCTTGCAATCAATTCAGATCGCATTTGCGTTTGTGTCATTAAAGCATTTACACCAGTTGCAGTTTTTGCTGATAATGTATCTGGATCTAAACCTTGAACTTGTTTTGTAATACCAGTTCTTACTTCTCTTACTGAATCTAAGTAAGATAATAATGGAAAGGCTTGTTGTGAAATCGGTTGAGCTTGTAATGGCTGCATAACTTGACTTGGCGGTTGTTTAGTTCTGACAACACCACCTGGTCTTGTTGTTAATAAATCATCCATATTAACCATACCATCCATAATCGCCACTCTGTTATTATTTGTTAAATACATATTGTCTAATAACTGACGCATGACAGTTGATTTCATTAATTGAATATCCTCTACTAACTCAGAAATGGATCTGCCGTAAAATCTATGTGGCATTGGAATAGGTGTTATGGTTACGAAAGGAATATTATCGCAAGGCATATTTTCTAATACAGTATAACCATCATCTCCTGCTGAAATAATTTTTCTAAGTTCAGCTATGCCATCACCATCGGCATCGTATCTAATATAACTTTCGTAAACTAAAACTTTTTCTGTAGATTTATCGGCTGGTGTATCTACTGGGTATTCGTCTATGTTTCTTTGTCTAACAATCTCTTCGTTATTATAAATATCTACACTTGAAGTTGGAAGCTGCATAACTTCTTCTTCATCAAAACCCATTTCAATAATCTCTGATCTTGTCATCAACACTTTGTGCGAAACGAACTCAGCATCGTCAATGGATTTTGCTGTTCGGTCTATTAAAAATTCTTCAGGTGGTACTGATTCAATTTTAATTTTACCTTGTTTTTTTATTCTCTTAATTTTGCAGTTATATAAATTAAAATTAGGTTTTTGAATTTGGCTAGTATCTAAGCCTTGAGCTTCTAAAGCCTCTATCTGTTTGTCAAAGGCTTCTTTAGCTTTCTCATCTTCAAACACTTCTTCATCTACTTCTTCAATTTCGTCTTGAGTATCGTTAAGTGCATCTTTTTCTGCTTGAGTTAAATTTTTATAAGTTTCATGCTCTACCTTTTCTGATTCGTCATAATAAATTTTTAAGAAACCATTTTTTTCAATCAGAGCATCTTTGAAAAAATTATATAATAATTGAAAACCATTATTGTCTTTGTAAAAGACATGGTTAATGTAAGCTGTCGCTTGGTCTGCCAAAGGCACATCCTCAGCCGTAACTGGATCGCATCTTACCACTTTGTCGGATGCTGTAAAAATTCTAAGTAAGTTTGGAAGTATGCTTTCAACTGTATCAGAAACATCGGTTGATACCACTTGTGATCTGCCGTCTATTTCTGTGCCTAGTTTATCTCCTAAATAATATTCAATAGATTTTTTTCTTGATTGAGATAGCTGACCCCCTAAGTAACCTAAAGCATTTCTTATTTGATTGCTTAAAATTATTCTTAGTTTTGGATCTGCGATTTCTATGATTTTTTTTGCCATATTAAATTATATAATTGGTGTTCACTCTTATTGGCTTTTGCCAATCCGATCTTTCTATAGGTTCTACGATAGCACCATATCTGAAACTGTCGCAAAAGTGTGAAGCCCAGTTGTGTAGCGGTCTGTTACGAAAACAGTTATTTTTTTCATCCCATCGCTTACAATAGCTTTTTAATGCTTCTATCAGCTTTTTGCAATTACTTTTATGAAAATAACACTTAGGCAGCAATCGCCTTGTTTGCTCTATACCATCCTCAACACTCAGNTTTGGAGCTATATCAAACTCTAANCCCATNTCTCTTGCCGTTTCCCANCTTGATTTATTAGTGCCTATTTCTCTAACTCTTATATCATGGGGTGCGATATGTTTAGAATAATTATAAGGTTTATCGTCTAAGATGTTCATATAATGCTCTAAGCCCTCACTAGAATTTTCATAACAATCCACAATCCTNACCTCATCNCCTCTTCGCTGTGCGAAAATAATTACTGTGCTATCGTTCATNCCTAGATCCCACCATGTTTCTGTTTCTAANTCCTCATCAATNTCAAAGTNTTTNATTCTNCCNTCTTTNTCTAAATCNTCCATAATTTTTCCATAATANGATCCTGATATTCCTGCTTGGAAAGAACACTCAAATTCTTGTTCATAAGCATCTGGCGACATGGTTTCTTTGGCAGCTAATAATTCTTCTTTGGGTAGAATATTAGTTTCACTAGCTTTGAACCGACAAGTAAACCAATCTTTTGTATGCTTTGCCTTTTCATGTAATTCAAAGAACCAATTTCTGCCATGCGGTGTGCCAATGAAAATAGCAAAACCTTTGCGGTCTGCCAAACAAGGTCTAAGGATAGTGTCAAAGAGGTCAGGTGCTATGTTCTGCGTTTCATCTACGATTATTCCATCAAAGTATTGTCCTCTGATTGCCGAACTATTTTCTCCACCTATAATCTGTATTCTTGAGTTGTTTACTGAAAAGTCCACCCTTAGTTCTGATTCGTTAAACTTCACACCTGGTATGGCTGCCGAAAATTGTTTCAAATAATCCCAAGCTGTAGATTTACCTTGTAATCGGTAAGGTGAAATAAAAGCATATCTTGGATAAGGTTTCTTATTAGTTAGTGCTGCTTTGATTAAATGGTTAATAGCAAATACTGTTTTGCCTCCTCTTCGGTGAACTACGATAACATTAAATCGGTTCACATCGCATTTTTTGTGNAAAAATTTTTGGATTTCTCTTGGTTTGTAAGGAATTACGATTTGTTTCATTTTAAAACAAAACCCCCCTTAGTGCATTGTAACATCATCTTCTGGAATATCGTCAATGTATTGTTCTTTTAAAATTTGTGAAAACTCATNAGCTTCTTGCTCATCCTNAAAACCATANAACTTTGTAACAACAACTGGTCTGCCTGTTGTTTTATCTTTCATAATGAATATCGCTGTTCTTAATATCAAATCTTTCATTTGTTTGTTTATACCTTGTATCAATCTTAATCTAACGTCAAACACAAAAATGGGGTATCGGTCAATAAAAACCCCCACATTTAGTAAATTACAACCANAAAACCNNTAATTATTACTAACGATAATTTATGATTACCGATAACAATAACTTATCGGAACTTTTTGTTGCTGTTTTGTTCTTATCACACATACAATAACAATGTTTTTGTGTGCAAGAAATGACAACTTACTAAGTAAATCAACACTTCTAGCTAAACTAAGTCTGCCAAGAAATGGATAAAGGTTGCTCTTTATCGCCTTTAATTGTCAATTCTGCTGCTTTCCCATATCGCTTTGCACTTATTTTGGATGCAGACCACTGCGAATGACCAATTAAAATCTTGTAAAGATTAACTAAATTTTGACCAGATTTAGGGTCAACAACACCATTCTCAATCTTCATCTCTAATTCTTTTCGTTTATCTTCTAACTCTGATAACTTTAAATCAATAGCAAGTTCTTTAGATTTAATATATTTCATCATTAAATTATCATCTTCAATAAGTTCTTTTCTAAAGCTCTGCCAAGTATAATTATGAACAATCTCAAATGTTTCTCTAATTGTTTTACCATCGGCAATAAGTTCTAATATTGTGTTTTCTAATTTCTTTGTAAGTTTTCTAGGTCTTGCCATAATACTCCTTTAGTGAGGTGGGCGATTTTATAGAAAGGAATTGAAAGTATCGCCCATCCTCTAGTAGCTACTTAAAAATACTAGCGAAAGGGTGAAGCTAGTATGTTTTAACTTATATACCACAATATATAGTTTTAAAAGTCAAAAACACCTTTAGGCTTAATAAAAGGTTTATTTTCGCCTGTTAATGGATTTTTTCTAATGATTTTCTTTTTAAGCATATCATCTAAGATTAGCTTGGCAGTATAGCTACCGAACTTCTTTTGATTAATAATCCATGTTAATTGTTCTACAGATAGCATACCGCTTTTATAGTCTGACTCTAGCTGCAAGGTTATTTCTAATTTTTGTGCTTTAGTGTAATAATTGTTAAATGTGTCCTCTAACTCTTTATCATTATAATAATAAGGTATTTCAGAGGAGGGGGGAGTTTTAGTCATCATTTTTAAAACCCTTTAGCTTTTTAAACCTTTTAGATCCCTTATTAGTAATAGTATTATTATTAATAGTATTATCTTTATAATACTGCGTAGTTTTTGGGTAGGCTGATTGATCAGAATTTGACATCTTCATTACCCTATTTTTGGGTAATCGCAGTTCATAATAATTAGCTGAGGATAACCTCTTAATAACCAAATATTTATGCTTAACCAACTCCTCCTTGCATTTCTGCAAAGTGTTAATAGAAAGACCCAATTTGGACTTCAAGTTGGAGTTTCGCAAGGTTCTATAATTAGGAGAAAGGGATCTAATATAGCAAAATAAGAGCTTTGCATCATTGGATAGTCTTTCATCCAATAACAAGCTATTAGGTATCATTGTAAAACCTGTTTTTCGCATAACCCTTTGGCTACCTTATATACACAAAATTTGGGTAATCAACCACTAAATATGCTAGGAACATAAGTAGAACATCTATATTTAGCTATAATAAAAGTCTTTGGATTTCTTGTACAAATATGGTACAACTAATCATGCTTACGAATCAAAAAACTNACAAAGGGGTAAATATGAGTACAGCAAAAAAACAAGAATGGGTAAAGCCTACAATTTTAAAAAGTAAAATACATTATTGTAAAGAGGGAAACTTCTTTTGGGCAAAATGGAGTGAAGATGTAGGTATGCTTAAAGGTGAACAATATATTATGGCAAAACATACATTTGATGAAGTTTGCTATGGTTTAGAAAAACAAGGTTACGATATATTAAATGAAGATGGGTCTTTGTTTGATTATAGAGAGGGAGCATAATGGAAACATTTAAAGAACTATTAAACTTTGCTTGTTTTATAATCATTATGTACTTTCTATTTTGTGTGTTGCAATATGCACCACAAATAGAGCAACTAATAATAGAAATGAAAGGGGGAACAATATAATGGATAAATATATAAGAAGTTTTGCAAATACAACTGATAAATTTTTAATTGAAACTCAAGATTTCATTAAAAAAAAGTGGCTAAAAGCTGATAAAGTAAAAATGCAAGAACTATTAAAAAATAAAGAAGAAACAGAAAAAAAAGAAAAGGATGCCTTTGCTGAATGGTCTAAATTAGAAACTAAGCGAAGTAATTTACAAAAGAAAATAGATAAGTTAAATGAGAAATATACTTATACTAAAAAGTTTAAAGTTATAAATCCTAATTATGAAAGAGCAGAGTAATTTATGAAAGAAATAATAATACATATCCTTTGCTTTATTGGTCTTAGTTTAATGGTTGTATTTTATTTCTTATTGCTATTTGGAGTAATATGAAAGAAATAACAATTACATTGAGAGCAGAGTACGATAGTCTGCCAAAAGAGGTAAAAGAAAAGGTTAGCTATGGCGATTATTGTAATGACCCAAATATTAAAACATTAATCCAAACTGCCAAAAATATAGCAATAGGTAGAATGGCAGTAGCTATACAAAGAAAGAAAGGAAATTTTAGAAATTGAAAACTGAAATAAGTATTTCAACATCTCTAGTTGGTAAAAGAAAATGTTGTCAATGTAAAAAAAATTTAGATTGTTTTTCAATTATATATAATAACAAATTTATTGAATATTTTATGTGTAATAATTGTTATAATTATGATTTGGATAAACTACATTATATTGCTTGGTGGATGAAAGTTAATTTAAAAAAAATTTATGATAGAAGTATTTATTGTTCTTGAATTGGTTTCTCTTGTTTATTATTTAAATCAAACATAACACTTGCATTGAAGGAGAAACTTATTCTCTCATCTAGGTCATTATCGCTAAAGAAAGGGTAAACTGTGTGCCTTAAATTACTAGGAAACAAGAAATATTGCTTTTCTAATGGTTGTATTAAGTAATTAGCATTATTAAAAATAGACTCAGTTCCCTCTAAAAATTCTATATGTCCGCTAGTGTTATGATGTTGCTTACTATGTTTATAATCTTTCATAGCTTTAGGAAACTTTAGATAACCTACGCAGCTAAGGTCAGGATTATTGTTAGGTGTAGTATGAGTATGACAACAATTATAGTCGCCAGGTTTTTGCACTACATACCAACCACTATGAATTAAAATTCTTTCAATCGGCATATCTCTATAATGCGTTTCAACATAACCTTTAATGATAGGGTCAAAAAAATTCTTTTTCCATTTTATTAATACTTCAGGTGTAATTAAAAATTCTTTATAAATTTGTCCTGCAAGTTTATGACCAAAAGCATGAGTTTTTGATTTTTTAGGATCTTGCCTAATGTCATTTAAATCTTTTAAAAAATCTTTTATAAGTTCATTAGGTAGTTCAGCTTTAGCCATAGTTGAACCAAAAGGTTTGAATAACTTAAAATTTATTTTACTCATAAATCGTTTATATCGTATAGTTCTTTAACTTCAATCTTATAAGCTGGAGGTCTGTTAACATGACCAAAATTAGTTAGTCTTTCTGGCATTTCTGAAATAAATGGAAACCAACCTACAATAGAAAATTCAAAGCCACCCTCATCAATAACTAAAACATATCTACCCCTTTTCTCATTAGGTCTAATCAATAAAAAATTATAATCTTTTCTCTTTTGCGATCTTATTTCTATATTGTTTTGCATATCTGAGTCTGTATATCTAGCATAACGATCAGAGTAAGAACCATTAAAGTATTTATTTTGTGATTTAGCAAAAGCAACTTCAGCACAAGCACCCATGATACCAAGAGCTAAAGTCTTTTCATCAGATCCTTTATAGCCATAAGAAAAAGATTTACCCATTTTAAGGTTTTCTATAAATCTTCTTGTAGCTGTGTTAGCAGCTAATTCAACTTCAAAAGGTTCAAGTTTTATCTTCATATCCAATCAATAGTAGGTTTGCCATTATAATTAACATCATAAATAAACCAACCAAAAGCCATTAGTCCACCAGCTAGTTTTTGTGTTGATTCTTTTTTGAAAGGCACTCTTCTAGTAAATATTAACACCTTTTCTAATTTATTTTTATTAAATATAAGCTCTCTTCTTTTTACACCTTCTAAATATGATATTTTAGAAAGCATAACTATTTTATGTTTTGTTAGTTCAAATGCTTTTAATGTAAATTCTGTTGCTAAATTAAATGGTGGGTTTGTAACTATATTATCAACTCTTCTATTAGATTTTAAAAAATCAATTCCAATATCACCATAACCTCTATCAATTAAATCAGAACTATAAACATCATAGCCATTATCAATCATAACTTTTGACATAGCACCATTACCACAAGCACACTCCCAAATATTTCCCTCAAATTTTTGTCTATCTAATAATGATTGTGTAGCAGCCATAGGTGTTGGGTAAAAATCATCTTTTTCTCTATCTCCCCTATTGTTATGTCCTACATAAGCCAACGCACTCTCTTTTTTCATTTCTTATCCTTTCTATTTTCCCTAAACATTTTAAGCATTTCATAATAAGCCTTACCACCGGCATATTCTATTTCTTCTTGTAATTCTTTTTTTGCAATTTGATTAGGCACATTATCAAGTTTTGTATGCCATATTTTTTTAGCATAGCAATCAGCACATAAAGGTTTGCCGTTATGTTCTATTAATGCTGTCATTACGCATTCGCTGCATTCTTTCCATTTTTCCACTTCAGGATATAAATAACTCATTTAGACACTTTCTTAAAGACCTATTCTTTTTAAGTATCGGTGCAAACTCTTGACTTAAATAAGCTGTCTTTTCTTCTCCTATTTTATTAATATCAACTTCATTTAAATCACAAATAATATGCCAAAGCTCATGATATATAGTTTTAGCTAAATTCATTTTAGATTGATTAGGGTCTATACTAAGTTTAAGTTTACTACCCTCATACAAACCCCAACAATCTTTTAATGATTTCCAATAAACTTTTATTATTTTTTTTTTATATTTAATCTTGCGAAATTTCTGCATCTATTATTGCCTTACCTATTTCATAAGCTATTTGTGGCACAATACTATTACCAAGTGCTTTTATTCTGTTGGATCTATCTTTGTCCAATTCATAGGATACCCCATGAGGAACTCCACAAAGTTNGGATTGAGTTTGCCACCAGGTTTGTTGTTTTTTAAAACTTGAATTGAAAATTTTTCTTGATTTATCTTTCTTTTGCAAGTTATCGGATTGTAGGCTATGTCCTTGTAATCCGATGCTGTTGGTGTCTTGTACATCCTCTCTAGGTAAAGCATCGCATCTGACAGCTTTGCTCCGAATGTACTGTTTGGTTTGTTCTTCTTTCGTAGTATAAAACCTCCAGATTTCGTTTGCTCTACTCTCTTGCTCTGTTCTCCTCCCTCTTCGCAATCTACTGTTGGAGTTGGAAACATCTTTACTGCTACTGTTAATGGTGTTCCCCCTTGTTTGTATTTCTTTGTTCTCTCCGATGCTGAGTCTTGAGTTGGAGTCGGCAATAATCCAAACTCTTTTTCTCTGATGCCATGCACCGATGCCTGAAGCTGGTATAACAAGACATTGGACTTGGAAACCTTCTTTTTCCAAATCAGTTTGCACCTGTCTGAGTACCAAGCCGTTGTTGATGTTAATAATCCCTTCAACATTTTCTCCAACAAACCATTTTGGTTTTGTTTCGGCAANAACTCTAANAGTTTCATCCCAGAGGTAACGATCATCGTCTTTTCCTCTTCGTTTTCCTGCAACTGAGAATGGTTGGCATGGGAATCCTCCTGAAACAATGTCGGCTGCATAGTTTGATCCTTTAACATTTCTTATATCCTCCTCTATTGGTATATTTTTAAAATTTTTCTGCAATACTTTTTGGCAAAATTTATCTTTTTCTACAAATCCTATAGTTTTGATTCGTTTTGTAGCTTCCATACCTAGCGAAAAACCGCCAATTCCGCTAAATAAATCAAGTAATTTAAGCATATTCGCTTGTAGATTATTTAATAACTTTAATCAAGATGTATATTGCTTTTACAATATTTGTTCTATATAACCGAATCAATGCTGATAAAAATTGGAAGTGAATGGAAACATAGAAAGGAAGGAGGTTGCTTTTCGGCAGACCATCTTTCTCCCTCACAGTTGACAAAACCTACGGATCAATGGTTTTATAACTATTGCGTCTTGTCAGAAGATGAAAGGAAAAAGCTACCTCCAAATATGAAGATGATTTTCGGAGCTATGATAGGGAGAGCTTTGCAAGATATAGTCGTTCATAAATTAACAATAAAAGAAGTAATGGAAGGGAAAAAATAAATGGCAGATGAAGGTTATAATCCAATGCAAAAGACATTGGAAAATTTACAAAGAGAAAACGAACATTTAAAAAGAGATGTTCAAGAAGCTGAAAGAATTAATAATTCACATAAAATGGCAAATGGTAAAATGAATATGTTAATTAATAATCTACAGTTTGAAAATAAAAAATTAAAAAACAAAATAATAGAGTTAGAGGAACAATTAAAAGAGAAAGGGTCAAATGACAAAGCAAAAGCAAACTGAAGAAAAGGAATCTAACAAAGGTTCATTTAAAGATAGATATAAAAAATGTTTATCTGAACTAAAAAAAATACCTACAGTAAATATTAAGGGTAAAAAATATTCTACTGTAGCTGAAAGGTTTAAACACTTAAAAGAGTATTTTCCTGAATCTAAAATAGACGAACAATTATTATACCATGATAGTGATAGAGTAATAGCAAAAACAACTTTATATATAGGAGATCAACCTTATGCTGTTGGTCATAGTGAGGAATTTCGTAACGCATCATTTATAAATAAAACAAGTGCTATAGAAAATTCTTTCACTAGCAGCTTAGGAAGATGTTTAGCTGCATTTGGTTTGGCAGGATCTGAGTATGCTAGTGCAGATGAGTTAGTTACTGCAATTAATAATCAAAATAAATCAGTTATAAAAGTTTCAATCCAGGATAAAATAAATCAACAAACTACGCAAACAAAGTTGAATAAACTTTATTCTGATTGGAAAACAGAAAATGACAAGTTAGAAAAGTCATTTAAAGAAAAAGCAAAGACCATAGAAACAAACGGAGGACAACATGGCAAATCAAAGTGGTAATAAAGAAAAGGACTTTGTTCTTTTTGAATACGACCCAACAAATGAGAGAGCTGTAAAAATAGATTTCTCAGGAAACATAAAACTAAGTAGCGGTGTAAAAGGTACTGTTCTTGGTTCAAAAGGTTCATCTAAAGATGGAAATACAAAATTTATTAAAATTTTTAAACAAGTAGGAGTATTGTTTAAGGGTGATGACAATAAATTTACAGGCGACATCAATGATATTGAAGTTGGTGGTAAGAAAGCACTTATAGGTTGGTTAAATGCAGATGCAAAAGTTCCAAACATTAGTGGTTATTCTAACGAACCTAAAGAAAAAGGTAGNCAAACTAATAAAATGAACTTCTAATGGATGTTATTGTTGTAGTCATGCACTTGTTAAATGGGTCAGTAGCTGAGGCAACTGTTTCAATTACTGCACCCAAAATGTTATGCCAAGATGCTTTTAAGAAAATAGCGGTGTTTGACACAACAAACAGCGAAGTAAGATACAAAGGTCAAACAGTATTGTTAAATTATTGTAAGGATAAAAATGGCAAACTCATCAGATAATGTAAAAAAGGTCAATAGAGTTGCCAAAGATATTGAAAAACTGTTGGAAAGAAAGGCTGATGAGTATGGTAGTTTTACAAAAACAAGCTATTTTTTTCATGGATTTTTGGAATCTTTAATATCTGCACATAATGGAAAACAAATAAAAGTGCCTAAAAATATATTTGGTGTATGTATGATGGCTATTAAAATATGGCGAACTATAACAAATCCAAGATATAAAAAGGATAGTTATGATGATACAGCAGGATATAACGAACTAAATAGAATATTTGATATGGAGTTAAATGACAAAAAGTAAAATACCTATGACACCAGTTATGCTGCGTCTATTGAATTTTATTAAAAAATACTATAGAAAAAACAAATATATGCCAACTTTTCAAGAAATGGCAGAGGGTCTGGACTATAAATCTAAGAACTCAATAACTGTCTTGATAGATAAATTGGCTAACAGAAATGACCTTAAGAAAATTAAAGGTTATAGAAGGAACATAGAATTGAATGACTAAAGTACAAAAAGATACACTTGCTGAACTGATGGTCAACTTCAAAGAAACTTTTGAGGGTGCTACTGTAGAGGAAGCTACAGAAAAAGCTCATGCCTCAAAAAAGCCTAGCGATTCCGCAGAAGTAACAATCACCGATAAGCGGTTTGTTAGGTCTAATATTAAACTGATCGGTGAGGAAACAAATGACAATAGAACCAAAGATACTCAAGGATCTGGAGTCGAAGCAGGAGAGGCTAGTAAATAGAATGTATAGACATAAAACTTTATACTTAAAAAATAAAGCTAGATTACCTCAAATNGCTGAGAAGATCATGGAGTTGAAACAAAAACAAATAAGAATTAGTAGTTAAACTAATTCTACAGTTGAAAGTTGCACTAGGGTTAAGGGGTTCTTTGTCTTAAATGAAAGGAAACAATGTCAGACATAACATTTGAACAAAAAGAAAAAGAGTTTTACACACAATTAGGTAAAGCCTTATGTGAAGCTAGAAGAGCTGCACACAAAACACAAACACAAGTAGCACAAGCAATAGGTGTTACATTTCAACAAGTACAAAAATATGAGAAAGGCACAAACTATCCTAAAGAATATAAAACAAGACAGATGGTTAAATATTTAGGTAGAAATGATTACGATGGTTTTTTAAGGGATTTTAATGTTCACACCAATTAGGGAAAAGTTAAATACATTAATACCAGATGCAAAAGAGATTGATGCTTTCAATCATTTTTCAACTATTGTTGAGAGAATGATTGTTAATGGTCATGCTGCACATAAAACAATACCTGGTTATGATAAATGTAAACCTGAAATAGAAACTTATAAAGTCTTTGAGGGTATTAATATACCTGTGCATGGTTATGCAGACTTAAAAGGTGAAATGATAATAGAAGACAAATGTAAGTTTCCAAGAAGAGGTAGGGTAAAAAAAGATGGTACAAGAAGTTGGTCAACAACTAAGCTACCAGAAACTATTGAACCCTACCACTTAATGCAAACAGACTTTTATCATTATGCAACTGAGTTACCTATATATATTTGTTATATCAATGAAGAAAGTTTTAAAGTATTTAGTGCAGAAAACTGTGAGTTGCTTACACCCAAAAGCATAGAAAGTAGAAAAAAAGATTTTATTCAAAGATGTAAAGTAAGACAGAATCTTATGAAAATATCTAACGATGTAAATGTTTTGAAAGATTATATTCAACCTGATTTTGAAAATTATTTTTGGAGAAACGACCTAGATCCTACATATTTAGATAATGCTAAAAAATTTTGGTCTAGTTAATATTTGGCGGCAATCAATGCTGTAAGCAGTATTCCCCTGATTGTCGCCTAGTATTACCAATCATTAAANNGNACTGTTCTTCGTTTTAAATATTTATCAAAGCAGCTAGACACCCCTTCAGTATGAGTTTCGCAGAATACTTTATGCTCTGCGTTTATAATCCAACCACCTTCATTTGATGTATGTTCTTTTTTACAGAAATGACAAGAACCCACAACCCTTGAAACATTTTTCTTGCTCCAAGTTCTTTTCTTCATGTTCTTGCGTAATTAGGTCTTTTCCCTTTCCTTGCTCTTCTTTCAGCTTTCTTTTTTCTTGATACGGCTGCTCTTCTCTGTCCTGATGACATAGCTCTTGCTTTAGCTAATGGCACACATTTAGGATAGTTTTTTCTCTTTTCACCTTTTGATCTACCACATTTTGGAAAAGAACCATCAGGTCGTCTGTTGGCTATATCAACCCAATTAGCTCTTACCCATGATCGTAAACCTTTTGACATTATCTTTTCTTTCTTTTCTTTTTCTTACGACCACCAGGAACTATCTTACCTGAACAAACAGCAGAGGCATACATATTAGCATAAGCTGATGGATATACCTTAAATTTTCTTTTTGCTGCTGCTTTACCTCTAGGACATAATTTTGCCATTACTCAAACTCCTTAATNATTTCTAATTTGTGTTCAGCATTAGCAATTTTTGTTAGTAGTTTATCTATCTCTTCAAGATGTTGAGGATGTTCACCAATGCCAACACTATTTTCTAAATATATTTTCACAGTTGCGTCAGCTTCAGCTATCTCAGCTTCATATCTTTTTTCTAACGCATCTAATAATGCTCTCTTCATCCTCTATGTATTTTTTGTACCATAAATGAAGCGGTTTTTACAGCACCTTTATGAGGTTTGTAAGCACCTTTCATTAACTTATAACTGTTACCTTTTTTCATCCAATGATAACCTTTGGGTGGTTTTACTGTTTTCTTCATACTCTTCTTTTCTTTCTTTTTCTGAGTTTAGCAAAATCAGCACCAGTTATTTTATCTCTTGGTGGTGCAATCCTTGCTATCTTCATTTGTTTTTTACTATACTTTTTGTTTTTACCTTTTGGCATTTATCCTCCTATATTAGTTCCCACCGACTCTCCCAGCTTAACATATAAGCTACACCTAGCATACTACTTCTTTTTTTTTCCTTTTTTCTTTTTCTTTTTAGTTTTTTTCTTTGAGTGATACATTTTTCCTCCTTTCTACCAATTTTTGCAAGACCAATATCTTGCAGAAAACACATCTTTAGCAGTAGCACATTTATGTCTAGCTCTAAAGCTCTTTCTAGCTGCCGCATTTGATTTACGAATTTTCATGTTAGCATCTCCGTATCTAATAATTTTTTCCTTACCACCTTTACAGGCTTTGACTACAAACTTCTTACCGCCTGAAATTTGCCTTCTAGGACTATTACACTTCATGCTAGATTTATTTACTGCCATTCTAAATATCCTGTTCCTTTATTAATTTTTAAAGATTGTTTTCTGTTGCCATTAGATTTGTATGAACAATGAATCCAACCTGAATTTATATCTGAATCATTATAATATTCTAAAATTAATTGGTCAAAATCAAAATTATTTTTAATGTGTGATGCTACTTCTTTATTATCATAACCTGGTATTTCAAAATCTGCTGCTGCACCATTATTAGCTGTATGTTGTGATGTATTGGGATTTGATCCTATTTTTTCACAAAGAGCAGGGCTTCTAAATCCTGATGTAATTTTTACAGGTGCTTCATAATAATCTCTTAAAGGCTGTAATATATTTAATACTAATTCCTCTAAATTAGCTATTTGAACTTCGTTAGGTGTATTGTCTATATTATTTCTTAAAGCTGTTTGACTTTGTGTTAATTCTTCCAATGAAAAATTTTTTGATAATTTCNTGCCATCCTCTTTGTTGATTCGTTTTCATCATAATAACATTTAAATTTTATTATAATTTCATGTTTGGAAACTTCTTTTCTACCAAGTTCCTCTGTTTTCTTTTTAGCCTCTTCGTAACCAGCAATCAAGCAATCATAGATAGTATCATGATGATTAAGAAAGTGGGGTTTCATACACTCTCCTGCTATTTGACTACACATAATCATTATTAAGGCTACTTTCATGGATGTTTCAATAATTGTTCATTTGTTTGTTTTAAGTCTTTAATCTTCTTTTCAAGTTCTTTTACTTGTTTATTTGCTTTTTCTAAATCGTCATTAGCATATTCTAGCTTTTGTAAACACCTTTTATTTGCAGAATCTTTGCTTTTATTCTGATCTTCAAGTTCGTCAACTTGTTGTTTGAGTATTCGCACTTGATCCTTATACTCACTAATAATATCTCTACTTGTGTCGGACATAAGTTTAGATTTTATTTATTTTTTTTTGAAAGTAGATACACCCTTGATACCTAGTATCGTACTGAAAGCTCCCACTACCAAAGCCTGATAAAACATTGGAAGGTTAGAAAATTTATCAAAGAAAATGTCTATCTTTGCTTGTATATTAGGATCATCACTAAATACAGACCATGCCAAAAGCAACAGAGGGATTGAGATGAGGATAAGGCAAAATTCATCCTTTAAGTCGCCTCTATGAGAATCAATTACTGCTTTTTTATATTCAACTTCACCATTAGCCATCTTTTCAGCTAATTTAAGTTCAGCNANTGANTCTAATTCTTTTGTTTTTCTTCTGTTGGCAGCAATAGACATNCCTGTNTTGATNATGCCTGGTACTAATTTAGCTGCAATATTCATCCACATATATCTANTTATAAAAGTCTTTGAATAACCATTCAACATATTTTTTCCATAGTTTTTTTATGTATTTCATAGTTTTCTCCCTGTTGGTTGCACTCAAAACTGGTTTTACCTCAGTCAATAATGGTAAGTGTGATTGAGGTGGGTTGGGTTGTGCAGGAGATGGTCTATGCCAGTTAGTCATCTTTTGAAATCCTTATAATTTTTCCGTCTTTTACTTCTGCTTTTACTTTTGTGCAAACATAACTTACTCTTGCACCGCTATTTCTAGCTGCAATTCTTTTCTTTTCTAAACATTTAGATACATTAGGCATAAGTGTATGTTCTTTCAATACAGCAGGTTCACCTAAAAACATAAGTAATGCAATAACAGTTGTCATTTAGTTTGTTCCATTCACTTTCTTTTGTAACATATCCACTTGCTCTTTAAGGTGATCTATGTTGACTTTGTTATATCTACTAGCTTCTATTTCTTTTTCTATGCTTTCTATTTGACCAGCAAGGTGTTCAATAAGCATATACATTTCTAAGTTCTTTGGTTCTTGTTCTGCTTTTTTTAAGAGATCAGCAGCAAAGAGGGTGTCTGCTGTTTCTAATTTATTTAATCTTTCTTCAACACCAAAGTAAGCCCAAACACCAAGAGCTACAGCACCTATGATTGCTACTAAGTTTCTAATCGGTAAAGATATGTTTGTGTTATCGTTAATCTTCATAGTNNATCATCAAAAGTCTTATACCTAATCTCTTTTGNTCCTTAGTNGNTGTNCTATGTATTTTATAAGAACCTTTAGGTTTATCTTTTAAAATCTTACCTTTAGCTCTTTTGCGATATGTAATTGTTTTTATATCCAAAAGCTGTATTTTACCATTTTTGTCAACAATCACAATATCAAAAGGACAAGCAGGATCACAGCTCTTTGCAACATAATAACCAGCTTTTGTGAGTTTGGCGATTGTATCGTATTCGCCTACAGTTCCTTTGATTGATGACCTTTTGCCTTTTANGACAGAAGATTTACGACTAAGTTTATTANNCCACTTAGACTTATTGTTACTGCTAACCATAGAAGTTTATAGATATTGTTCACCCTTCTATCAAGGTGAGCTAAGTGATTGTCTTTTATTGTTGTTATCTTCTCATGGATAAGTTTAACTTCGCCTTGTAGTTTTATAATCTCTTCTGAATTTCTTTGTGATTGTGTTTTCATTATTTTGTTTTTGTTGTCATTATCGCTTGTAGATATTCATTTATAGATTGTCTTGATTCAGAGTCTGCATTACCCATAATTACTCCTAATCTTCCAAGATGTTCAATAACACCATCAACTCCTTTATTACCACTAATTTTAATTCCTTGTGCTAACCATTTTATAAAGGATGGATTAGTCATTAATCTTGCAGAAACATTTGCACCCCCTATAACTAATGGTAAAGACAATAGAAATTGTGGTTGACCTAATATTGCAGCTCCACCACCTCCAATAAATGCAAATTGACCTACAAGTCTATCAGCAGTTCCTGAAGGATTTCTAAATGTTCTACCACTCTCTCTTATAAAATTAGAGATATTCAATATTTCATCAAATTCTTTTTTCATACCTTTAGTCCAACCCTTACCACTAAATAAAGCATCCTTTGCTTGTTTAGATAATTTACTATAGTTTGTTAAAAAATTTTCAGATGAAAATTTACCTGCACCTTCAAATAAATCTCCTGACAATGCTTGACCTGGTTGTATTCTACCTAATCTTTCAATTAAATTAGAAAGAAAAACATTATATTGATCTGTATTTAAACTTTTTTTAATAGCATTTAATCTTGATGCACCTTCTTTTCCTGAATTTATTAATAAAGAAGATATTTTGTCTGGATCTGCTACTTTTGATATAGGCTCTAAATAGTTTTCTATTCTTTGTAAACCACTTTGATAATATTTATTTGCTCTTAATAAATCATTTAATCCTTTTTGATTTCCTTTTAAAGCAACTTTAATATCATCGCTTAAAGCACCATAAATAGTTTTCAATTGTGATTTATCTACAGGATTTACCAAATCAAAACTGCCTAATTTGTTTCCAATTTTTCCTTTAATAGATTTTACAGCTTGATAAGGTAATGTTCCGCCACCTTTTGATAGATCACTTTCTAAACCTTTTAATACATCATCTAAAAATTGATTTTGAAAAACTATGCTTGTTTTTTCTGCTCCTTTAACTGGTGAAACAATATCTTTTAATTCTTGAACTGTTTTGTCTAGTCTAATACCTTTATCTTTTGGTAAATACTTATCAAGTTTTCCATATAAAACACCATTTCTAGAATGAAATCTGCCAACAAAACCATTTGAAGCATTTACTCCATCTTTAATACCTTGATTTATTACTCTTCCAACAGCAACTTCATCAGCAGGTAATGTTTTATTTATAGATTTTGATGCTAAATTTATTGCTTTTTTTCCAAGTTGATCTTGTGCTTTTTGTGCTACTGTTGATATTCTACCAGAACCTCCTGGTATATTACCTAAAACTAATTCAACAGTTTGTAACCCTCTTTTTTGTGTAACTTGTCCTAAAGAAGGTGTAACACCTGCATCAATGTAATTTTTTAATCTTTCAGATGTAGCTTTACCTGTTTTTCCAAATCCTGTTATAGCACCTTTAAATCCTTTTGCTATTAAAGGAGCAACAGCTTGTCCTACAGATCCAAAAGCAAAATCTGTCATTCTTTGTGCAGCATGTTCTTTATTAGTTCTTAAAACTTCTGAACCAAATTGTTTTGCAACTCTCTCAAAAATTTCAGCACTAGCAGCCATACCTGCACCTGATCCTGCAATAGCACCAGCAGCAGTACCAGCACCTGGAACTATACTACCAGCAGTTCCACCAGCAGTAGCACCAACGGCAGATCCAATCACTTCTGTAATTTCTTTACTTATATCTATAAAATCACCAAAGTTAGTTTTTTTTTTATTATCTAATTGTAATTTATTTCCACTTTCATCTGTAACGATAAAATTATTTGATTCATTGGTATCAATTTGAACATCAGGATAAAATTTTTTAAGTGTTGCTATTTTAGATTCTAAATTAGGAGAACCCTCTACCAAAAATCTAATTTTATTTGGTATCTCTTTCAGTTGTTTAGGTTCTTGACCTGCAACAAAATTTTCTACTATTTCTACTTCAGGAATTTCTGCCATGTTATTTTTTTATTTTAAATTGTCTGCCATCTGGTAGCTGATAAACAATAGATTTTGTTGCACTATCAAAGCCAACAACAGATGCTTGACTTGAATCAATAATTGATCCGTCTTTTAATTTTACTTGTTTTGGTCTAAGGTCTGAAGATAAAAATACTTTGTTTGGTTCTATTTTATATTCATTCAAAGATGGCATAAATGAATTTTTAAAAGCATCAAATTGTTTTATGTTTGTGTTGTAAAGCTGAGTTCCTGTTTGAACAAAATCTGCTCTTTGTTTATCTGTCAATTTTTGACCTGTTATAGTTTTATTATATAAATTCCAAATTCTATCAGGAACAGCACCTGCACTTTGTGCTGTTGCTTGTTCACCTTCTCTTACAACAGAAGTTGGATCTAATATTTTCATATATGTGAATATCATTGACATATCACCAGCAGCAGTTTCTCTCTCTGAACTTGTAAGTAATTTTTCATATTGAGATGTTGCTGTATTAAAATCTTTTACAACAGAATTACCTGTAAATAATCTTTGTAAAGTTTCTGTTTGATCTCTTGCAATTTTACCTATATCTTCACCTTTAGGAACAAATCTACCAGGTTCAGCATTTCTAAATTGTGTATTTGTTATAAATACATTTTTACCAGTTTTTGTATCTTTTGCTTCAAAAGGTTTTTGTGCTTTAGGAGTTAATGCTTTTTGTATTTGTGCAGTTTGTAAAACAGCAGGAGTTATAGCACTAAAAGGATCTGAACCTTTTACACCAGCTCCAAGTATGTTTGCACCTATAAGTAATCTAGCTGTAGGATCACTCATCAAACTACCAAGTAATCCATCTGTTGCCATGTTAGTAGATAACAGATTATTTTGATTCTGTTGATTAGCTTGATTTTGCATGAATAATAATTTTCTTAATCTTTCACTCATTATATTAGTCCTCTTGATTGTAAATACTCTATGTTAAAAGGGTTGGTACTCAAATTTGTAGCCGTTAAACCGCCATACGGCTGCGTAGA
>FUFK010039223.1_pt1 | contig 21734 bp, 15 predicted proteins | sample 1021851 | NCBI WGS metagenome assembly FUFK01 (sample SAMEA51879418, study PRJEB19060) | metagenome
TTCATCATTAAATTTTGCATTAATAATCTTAAAATCCTAGATTGACCTGCAAAGTTCTTCTTCTTTCTGGTCTATCCCCTGCTGAATTTCCTGTTTCGACTTTATAATCTGCATACTGGATGCTGAGGCCTCTAAAAAAGATCAATGGGTTGATTTCCAGACCTTTGGAGACATAACCCTGATTCCAGCCTAGGCGAATAGCCAAAGCACTTGCTCCGGAATCAATCGGCCAAAATCCGAATTCTGTCCCTATATGAATCCTTTTCATATTGCAGTCTGAAGAGTTTTTATTTTTCTGGCAGTATGGGTCATCAGAATGCTCAAAAGTCAGATCACGAATGTCTATTTCGTAGAAGTTTCTAAATAGAATTCCTTCAAAGGGTGTCATTGCAATACCGATATTATACTCTGCTTTTTGATCTACAGGATTTGTTTCATTATCATTTCTGGAAAATTTTAGTCCTCCCAAATTTCTTGCCGACATACCCCAAACCAAACGAANNGTTGAAAAAGATGACATTCGATTTTGGAACCCAAAACCATAAGTTTGGCCTTTCCTGAGAAGACTGGTTTTACAAAAACCTATATCATCAGCCAAATTACTGGAGTTTAACAAATCACTCATTGCAANCGTTTTCACAGGATAATCACACCTTTGATATTGCTCAACATTTGCCCCTATCAACCAGCGTCCGCGGTCTAAACTGAAACCGGCACCAATATTGACGATTTGGTCCAGACGCATTCCGTAATTGAGTTCAATACCAACTGGATTTGTNGCGGATAGATCAATNGTTGTTTCTAATCCACCTGCAGNTCCAAAAGTCATCAAACTACCAAANGGAATGATGACATTGAGAGCGGTCATGTTTCGGTAATGAATCTGTTTATCAAGAGCCAGTGCAACAGTGTCTGCAGTGGAAGCACTTCCTAGTTTTGTAACTTGACTAGCTAATGACAGAGTGTCCTTACTGACCTCATTTACAAAAGGGATNCTGACGATGGTGGTATCTACTGCCGCNAGGCCAGCAGGATTATAGAAAAGGGCATTTTCATCATGACTTAGAGCGACCCCGACATTACCCATCCCGAGATTACGAACTCCTTGGAAGGGGCGGCGTAATTCTCCACCTGCCTGTATATCAGGCACAAAAGAAACAGAACACACCATCAACACGAAAACACTGAGTTTCCTGAAGGATGTCCTAAGTTTGAAATACTTCCTAAATAAGTGGATCATGAAAAACAATAAATCTTTCTATAAAAGTCGCTTATGAAATGCACTCTTCATGCAAAATCTCTTTTGCATGAGAAGGGTTCTTCCATTATGGTGACGGTACCATAATTTGTAACAANTCCAAGAATTGAAAGGAANANAGNTGTCNACACTTTACGCGTTCGACTCGATGTCTGTNCTTTATCGCGGATATTTCGCGATGATCCGGAATCCGCTCATCAATTCCAANGGAATCAACACCTCCGGGATNCGTACCGTTTTGATGCAGTTGGTAAAGATCATTGAAGAAGTCAGGCCGCAATACCTNGCAGTCGCATCCGATGGGCCTGAAGACACCTTCCGCCACATACGATATCCNGAATACAAGGCAACNCGTGAAAAAATGCCTGAAGANTTGGTGGAGCAACTTCCCTATTTACCTCGAGCGATGCAAGCGCTCAAACTGCCCTATTTGCTGATCCCCGGGTATGAGGCAGACGACATCATCGGCACTTTGATGAGCTTATGCCTTAACAACAACATTCGTGGGGTTATGGTCACCAGCGACAAGGATTACCTCCAACTTGTTAGTGAAACAACCGAAATGCTGAATCATAAAAATGAAATCGTAGGGTTGAGCGGGGTTCAGGAACGTTTCGGTTGTCGTCCTGATCAAGTAATCGAGGTGCTTGGGTTAATGGGTGACAGTTCAGACAATATCCCCGGAGTCCGTGGTGTCGGGGAAAAGACCGCGATCAAGCTGATCCAGCAGTTCGGCAGCATTGAAAAGGTCTATGAAAATCTTGAAGAGGTTCCTGGTAAAAGTCTTAAGTCCAAACTTGAAGAGGGGCGTGATCAGGCCATGCTCTCCAGGGAACTGGTAACCATCCATCGTGAGGTACCACTTGAAATCGCTCTGGAAGACTTACAACTGGACCAAAGCCCATTNTCTGAAAATAAGGAATTCCTGGATCTTCTTCAAGAATTGGAATTGAACACCCTCCTCAGGAGGATTACAGAAGGATCCGTTTCTTCCCAAAAACAAGATTCTTCGGGNANTCCTGAACAAGCCAAGAACAAACCTCTGTCGCAGGCCGTTCAGCTAGAATTGCTNGANGAACCCNCTGCCAGAACACAGAAAGCAATTCTCTCCCACACAATAGAAACTGAAGANGAATGGAATTCCNTTAGGAAAAAAATTAATGAAAACCAAAAAGTATCATTAGCACTTTATACTCGTGAAGATCATCAACTTGACTTCCAGATTCAAGGAATGGCCTTATCCGTGGAACCGGGTGAGGCGTATTTCATTTCACATCAGCATTTNNAAAACAATTCCAACATCTGGTCCAAAGATCTTCAGGCNGTTCTGGAAGATTCCGGGACTGCAAAATTGGTTTATGATCTGAAGAAAACGCTCCACTCGCTTAACGCTGAGGGAATCGGTTTGAAAGGAGTTGAAGGTGATGTGATGATCGCCGCACATCTNTCAGATCCCCTTAGCCGACGATACGATTTGGANTTNCTCATTGGGCGAAGATTGAATCGGGAACGCAGTTCCGCTGATGCTGAAATCCCCCCTGACAGAAAAGTGAGCTGTGAAGACGCCAGTACCATTCTTGAACTCCATGACTTGTTCGAACAGCAATTGAAACAAGCCGAGATGATCAATTCTTATCGGTATATTGAAATTCCTCTCGCAGAAACTTTGGCACGNATCGANTGGTCTGGAGTTCGGGTGGATACTGAAAAATTAAAGGAAATTAGTCAGGAATTTGAGGAAAGGCTCGATGAATTGCGTGAGCGAATTCACGAACAGGCAGAAGAAACTTTTAATGTCAACTCGGTGGTGGACCTGCAAAATGTGCTTTATGAAAAATTCAAACTCCATGAGCGTTTCAAAGTCAAACCCAGGAAAATCAAACTGGGTAACGGCATGTCTACCGATGAAGAAACCCTGGAAAAACTTTGTGAGGACCCCCTTCCTCGGGCAATCCTGGATTATCGTTCTCTGAACAAACTCAAAAACACGTATGTCGATCAACTTCCTGATCACGTGCATCCCAGGTCAGGGCACATTCATTCGAGGTTTCAACAAACGGCAACTGCAACAGGGCGTCTTTCATCGGATAACCCGAACATGCAGAATATCCCGATCCGTAGTGCAGAAGGCCGACGAATCCGGGAAGCCTTTGTTCCTTCTGATTCTAACCGGATCCTTATTTCAGCAGACTACAGTCAAATTGAACTGCGTATTGTNGCGCATTATTCGAAAGACCCGACCTTTCTGGAAGCCTACCGAAATAATGAAGACATCCATGCCCTCACCGCGTCAACGATCTTCAAAGTCCCGGTCGATCAAATCACCCGTGAAATGCGTTCCAAAGCAAAGGAGGTGAATTTCGGTCTGATCTACAAGATGGGCCCTGAGAGGCTTTCCATCGTAACACAAACAAGTAAGAGCGAAGCAAAAGCATTCATTGAGCGTTTTTTTGAAAAATACAGCACCATCCATGCACTTCAGGAGCGATTTCTTGCCCAGGCCCGTAAGGAAGGATTTACCACAACCCTACTTGGACGAAGGCGTTATCTACCCGATATCAATGCGAAAGGAATGCTGAAACGAATGGCTGAGGGCGCAGCAGTGAACACACCGATTCAGGGCTCAGCAGCAGAAGTGATCAAACTGGCCATGATCAAGATTCAGCAAGAATTACAAAACCAGAAGATGGGGTCTAAGATGATCCTCACGGTTCATGACGAACTGGTTTTTGATGTACCATTCGAAGAAGAACAAGAACTGTGTGAATTAGTGAAGGATAAAATGGAAAACGTAATGCTTCTCGAAGTACCTTTACTGGTTGAAATCGGACGTGGAAACAACTGGCTTGAGGCTCATTGACAGTTTTTTCACCGACCGTTATTCTTCAAATCATGCTGTTTCATCAATCCAAATAAATAGTATNTNTCTGTGATTCACACCCCGCTTTTTCAGTACTGATGATTTCAAACTTTAAAGCCCTTCAACTTTCCNGATTAACATTANNGCTTNTTGTTTTCATGNTTCTTCCCGGATTTTTTNTGGGATCCTGCGGCGCTCCTAAACTTTCCCGTTTTGAAGTTCAACGTCCTTCCAGAATCAACGTTCCCAGAGATGTTCAGAAAGTTTTCATCAGATCCGATTTGGTGGTCAGTGAAAACGACCAACTTGGACTNAAAAAGAGAGTTCTTCAAACCCTTGCTTCAGAACTCAACCGAATGGGGCGCTTTGAAGCAAAGATTGTGGAAACACTTGATGAATCTTCCTTCAATCCGGAAAAAGACCAGATTGGAGTCATTCAGGGTGAAATTATCAGNGGTGGAGAACTGGACCGTGGACGCTTCACCGATATCGCTACCTGCACTGGAGGTCTCGGAGGACGAATCTCCTCAGCAGGTGCTGGAGCCATTGCAAACGAGGCCATTACCTTAGACAGTTGGAGAGGCTACGTTTGCAGAAAAGGAAATCTGAAAAGCGATTTGCTCCAGGGTGCATTTACATCTGTTTTGGCTGGTGCCGGTTTAGAAGGTGCTCCACCAAAAAACCAGGTGGTGCGGGTGTATGAATACCGTAATGTTACTCTTTTTGCTCAGCTTAATTTCAGCTTCACTTTGATCGGAAGCAATCGACAAACCCTTGCAATCCGTTCTGATGCAGCGAGCTATGGAACTCAAACTGTCAGCAAAGACTCCTACCGGCATGCCCAGGAAGTCCATAACATCGTCGTTGATTTCCTTGGTCCCCTGATTGTCGGAATTCGAACCCCCATCTTCCCGGTGCCGGTTCCCCAGGCAGCCCAGGCCATGAAAACAAATCCTAGAAATACTTTTTTCCCGGAAGGTCCTTTACCCAAGCCGACTGGAAGGGACTTGCCTGAAAAAGAAAAGAATGAAATCACCAGACAGTTGATCCGTCAGGGAATCCAGGATTTTATCCAAACCATCTCTCCTTACAAAATTGAAGTCGGTGCTGAAGTCGCCTCAGGAGGAAAAGCAGATGCCGGAAGTCTGCTGCTTGAAGGAAAAGCCCTTGAAGCACGAATGCAGATTGAAGCTCTTTCCCAAAATCAGCGGCAGGCCGCAGACTGGTACAATCTGGGCCTGGCTTTTGAAGCCACTGCAGTCAGTGTTGAAGATTATGAGGATGCACGCCGCTTTTATATCGAAGCCCTTGACCGTGATGGGACCAGCAGACTTTATGCCCAGGGAGTGGCACGAACTGAGCGTTATCTTGCGGATGCCAGAACTTTGAAACAACAAACTTCAGGAACGAACAACCAGTAGGAATTGTCTATGATCCGCTTCGAGCAAAAGAGCCATGAATCGTCCTTGAAATTGACACAAAACCAATCGNACTCCTTTTTGANAACAAAATTCCTGAGTCAACTGGTGTTTGTNATTTTTGTTCTCGGTGCATGCGCCAGGGCTGGAATGACCGTCCGTTCTCCAGCCGAAATCGATACCCGTACCATTCGAAACGTCGCTGTTGGAAAATTTGAAGTCGGTCTGATTCAAGAAAAAATCAAAACCGAACGTAACGGCAACTGGACAATCAGAACCATTCCTCTCTCTGAAGAACAAAAATCAGCCATCAGCCGGGCGGTTCGGGCAAGAGTCGTTAATCTACTNGGCACCACCCCCTATTTTCAACTGAATTTCAGTGATGAGTTTGCTCAATTGGAAAATGATGCAGCACTGCAGCAACTAGTTTCAGTCCAGGGATACACCACAGAAAANATCGATGCAGTGATCAACGGCAAGTTCTGGATTGAATTGGAACGGACTGACGGGGTCGGGCTCACNCGCGAAGANTTGGANTATTTCAGACCTCCGAGCCGTTACAACCAAGGCATGAATCTGACCGTTCAGCAGATGGTGTGGTGGCCCTATAAATCAACNCGTGGAACCCTTGGTCTGGAAATCAAACTGACACGNCTGAATCCTACCGAAGTGGTTGCAGTTTCTTTTGATACACGAAGCTACTCCCACCAGTTGGGAGGGCCTCCCGCNGATGCCNTGGCAAAATTAAGTGAGNGCTTAGCNATGGTCCGAGACTTTAATTCTGAAGNNAATAATGACCTCCNACAATCAGACNAAGTNTTGATTCCATTTGATCAGATGATTGCTGAACTTTCCCGTTCGGTTGCAGCAAGTTTTGTCCAGAAAGTTGCTTTCACTGATAAAACCGTGTTTTACCCGGTGGCGAATGGAAATTTNGAGTCTGCAAGAATACTGATTGAAGAAGGAGCTTATGAACTGGCCATCGACCGGCTACAACAGGCAACAGCAAGCGATCCTGACCCGGGTGATCTTTACAACCTTGGTCTTTGCTTCGAGGCTGTGGGGGATTATGGACTGGCACTCAACAGTTACCGGGAAGCATGGAATGCGGACCCGGAAAACCTGCTCTTTGCACAGGGAATCGGACGTATTGAACGGCTCCAAAGAGAAAGTCCTCAACTGCGCAGACAACTGGAATCAAGACAGTGAATACGANNGAANCCAAGCATNTCATTTNAAGGATGATTNAGNANACCACCCTAANCANAAATCGAAAATTTCTGCTTTTCGGTTTGATGATCTGGTTTCTCAATGCCTGTGCCCCCCAGATTTCTTTTCAGGTTCAGAAACCACCGGAATTTCAAATCCAGGATATCCAATATTTAGAAATTGGCTCCTTTATTGGTGAATCCGGAAACATTCCTTTGCCTCCGATGAAAACTGATGAAAGTTTTTTAGGAAAAATGGGAGTTGGAGTGACCAAAGCGATGGAGCCTTTGGTTCAAAATTTCAAAGCCAATCCGGAACATTCTGAAAAGGCCGCAGATCTTGTTCGGGCCCAAATCTTAGGAATGCTTTCTTCAAGTTCTCCATGGACCATAATCAATACCACCGGCGAAGAAACCGGAATAAGCGGAAGCATCCCGGATGATGCCAGAGTGGCGGTCTTGGATGCTCAAATAAAATACGCAGAATTAAGGTATGAAGATAAAGAAGCGATCCGTTACNTCGTCAGCGTGGAAAACAAAGGAACCACCTTCGAACAACAACTATTGGCCAAGGCCGGTTCGATGGGAGCAGAATCCTTAGGAGCAGGTTTTTTAATTCCAACACCCTATGTNGAACTNNTGGCTGCTATNGAAATCGAAATGAGTCTNAATCGAAAAAATGGANCAAGACTGATACCTCCCCAAACACATAGGGCATATTATGTCAGGAAATGGGGNGGAAATTCCTCAAGTTCTCACATGCCCGGGAAAATCCGAAAACAAATCATTTTNGAATTTCAGCAAGACGAANCTTTCTCGGAATCCATTTCCACAGAACTCGACCGAACCACCCTGGCTGTCCAGGATCCTGCCGCTTATCTCTCAATGGGGCTCAACCTCAAAAGGAATCAACAAGTCCCATTAACTTCTTTGGATTTGATGATCCGGCTCTCCCGACAAAGTGCCGAGAAATACTTGAAACAAATCAGTCCCTATGAAGAGGAAACCCAACTGATCTTATTATCAGGAAATGAAGTGGCCATGAATCTGATTCGGGGAAATGCNTATCAGGAAGCCATTGCTTACCTGCAGGGACTGGATCAGAAAACAGCCGAAGACGAATATAATCTTGGTTTGGCCTATGAGGCGACCGGGAACTCAGGNCAAGCACGGATTCACTACGAAACCGCACTCCANCAGTCCCCTGGAAACAGTCAGATTTCGGAAGCCCTGTCCCGCCTCAAATAAAAAATAAGAGGCGAGAAGTAATTGAATTGATTCAACTGGCGTCTGCCAGTTCCTGGTGGGGATTGTTCTCCATGTTGAAAAAGGAGAAGGGTATCTTCAGTGCACGGGAGATTCTCTCCAGGGAAGCATCAGAAACTTCCGCTGCATGGGATTCCCAACTTTTAACAGTCTGGATGGCAAATCCAAATTCATAGGAAAANGCCTCAATCGACATGCCACGAAGTAATCGTGCATACTTGATCCTGTCTCCAATTCGGTCCAGATCGAGATCGTTATCAAGTCCCATGTCCCTGACATTAATGCCAAGCACCTTGGCAATTTCACTGTACTTGGTGGCTTTGGGAGTGGAGTGTCCGGTTTCCCAGTTTTTTACAGCAGTCAGTGAAACATTCAGTTTGCGCGCGAATTCTTTACGGTTCAGTCCCGCATTTTCCCGCCACTGAATCATTTTTTCACCAAATTCGCTTTGAGTATCCATAGGCTCTTTAACGGCTTCATCGGTCTGGAGTGAAGATTTATCACTCATACTGATGACTCCTGATAATGTAGTTGTTTCAGCTTTTTTGACAAAGCAGTAAAAATATCAACCACCTATTATTTATGATTGTGTCAGGAATGTCAACGAGTTAGGGAAATACGGTCACAGGATCTATTCCAGCCAACTACTGTTTCCTTTTCCCTGGCGGAGCAAAATTGGATCTCCCTGGCTGAAATCAATGATCGTCGAATGCTCCGCAAAAATGGAACCTCCATCCACCACCGCATCCACCCTTTTTTTGAAATGATCATGAATTTCCTGGGGATCATCATACAGTTGGTCCTCTGAAATTCTAAGGCTGCTGCTCAAAATCGGATGGCCCAGCATTTCCACGATCGCAAGTGTAATGGGATGATCAGGCCAACGGAAACCGACGGTGCTTCTTGGGGTGAGCATCATTTTCGGAACAATCTTGGAAGCCCTGAAAACAAAGGTGTAGGGTCCTGGAAGATGCTTCCGTAAAAGTTTGAAAATCGGGGTCTCAATACCCTGAGTGTATTCCTGAATCTGAGTCTGGTTTGAACAAATGAGAGTCAATGGTTTTTTGGGATCCATCTTTTTGATCAGATGCAAACGTTTCATCGCCTTTTTGCTGTAAATGCTGCATCCCAGACCATATACCGTATCGGTGGGATAGATGATCACCCCATCGTTTTCGAGCAATTCTACCACTTGTTGAACCAAACGCGGTTGAGGGTTTTTGGGGTTGATGGAGAGAAGCATGGACCTCAAACATTTGCAGAATCAATCAACTTGAATGCTCAGGACCCCAGTGAACCTAAGGAAAGGGGGTAATTGATAAAAATGGTTGGAGCGAANCCATCATCTCCAACTGCAAGNTCAAAACGNTAAATCAGACTAGATATAATTGCACGAAATCCTAGTCCATAAGAGGGTCTTAAGTTNTGATTTAATTTTGAGATATCATCAGAAACTCCACCTGATTCATAAAAAAAAGCGGTTTGAAGAACGGTTTTGACACCTCCTAAAAAAATCCAGTTGATTGGGGTCGTCTTTTCTGAAAAATTCAATCTATATTCAAGGGTATAATTTACTGAATTTTTTGCAAAAAACCGATTATAGCTATACGCTCTCAGGCGATTCAGACCTCCTAACGCGGATGCTTTACCCTGTTTGTTTCGTTCCAGCCAATACTGTAATCTTCTGTTTTCGGCTGTCTCACACAATTTTTGTTTATTTTCCAAATCACAACCCAGACCCAGTTTTTGACCAAGAATGGTTTGATCTATTGTCCCCGAAGAAGTAACCACAGATTGCGACTGGAAATAGTTGAATAACAAGGTGTCATTCTTAAAAAAAGGAAAGTAAAAAGATGCATTCAGATCATTGACGGCATAATCACTCAATAATTCTGGTCCGTAGTTGGTGGAACTGTGCAATAAGCCAAGTCTGAAACCTTGGTGGGGATCAAAATGATTATCCGTTAAATCGATTTGTGTACCGATGATATTATCAATCCAGTTTCTTTCTGGAGATTGTATGTTTGAAAAATAATTACCATCTGCATCATAAATTTTTTGGATATCTGATTTCCCGTAAGAATAACCCAATTGAAATTCAAAACGTTGATCCCACAATTGAGTCTGCAATCTGAAGGTTGTGGAATCAGTTTTTTCCAAAGTTTGGTAATAATCATTTTCTTCCGAATCTATTCCCCTATCATAATTTCTAAATCCGGTTAATAACTCATAGTAGTTAAATGTAAAAAATAATGAATCCTGGTAGAGGGGGAGTTTATAAATGGACAATAATTTTGACTCTATGTCTCCCTTTATAAATGGAGCAACTAACAACAAATCTGTTGTTTTATAGAAATTGGAAAATACTCCTGCAATGGGAACTGTAAAACCAATACCCTCAACATTGACGGGCATTGGAGCAACCAACCATCCTAATTCTGTTTCTGCTTCGGTTTTGGTCCTGTCGGGAATCCACTCTATTGAAAAGACAACTCCCGGAAGGAGTAAGAAAATAATGATTCCCTTAATGATATTCTTCATGACTCTTCGTTGAATGAACAATTTCTGGAATGATAAAAAAACTCCTATAAGTTTAATTCAAACTTATTTCTTTAGGAGTTTCGGCACACCTTGTTAGAAGTACGTTAAAATTTATAAAAATTTAATTGATAGTCAAAATAATTGAAACCAAAATCCCATACTTTAGGAATACTTAGCAAGATGTAAAGCTGACCTTAGAATCAAAATCAGAATAGAGAAGTCAATCAGGCTTAATCCAATCACCAAGCCCGTTGCCATCTGATTCAAGAATTTGGTAAGAGAATAGACTTATTGCTGGAGAGACTGTCTTCCGGCAATTCCTCTCAACAGACGACCGAGAAGGTCTGCTCCGGTGATGATCCTGCGNTCCTCTGCCCAACAGAGGATAAGGTCGTTATCGATCACGTCATCTTCGGCATGTTCAGGATGAACCCTTAATTTTTGAATGACCATGCCTAGGGGAGTTTTGGGATCATGAACCACAATTGGGCGGTGACAGTAGGAATAAGGTCGAAAAGGGGTTACCCCAAAAAGAGCATCACGTAAAAAAAGATCAGCGTTTAATACCAACCTGGGTGCGTCATGCTGATCCACAAATATCACCCATTTTTTTCCAGATCTTTGAATTTGCATTAAAAAGGAATCATCAGGATTTCTTTCAAATTCCGGGAATCTTGGTAAATCGAATGGNGTTTCCAATTGAATGATGCTTTCCGGATCTACAATTTCNCCTTCTTCTCCAGTCGTTAAATCATCCAGAGACAAAAAATTAAGGGCTCCAGTTCCTTCCAGGGGACTGATGTCGGATTCCCGGGATGCCATGTGTTTTTGCAACATCACCCTAAAATCCTCTTCCTTGAAATAACTGACCCCTTCNCGGCCCAACCACCAGTCAAGCAACATCGCAGAAGGTTTCGTGACAGGATAAAGCAAAAACCGATAAATCCGGATCAGGGGTACAAGCTTGATCCCAAGCCTGAATGCATGTCTGGAAAAATAGGCCTGAGGCAGAATTTCCCCAAAAATGGTGATACAGAAAGTTGAGAAGAAAAACGCACTGATTCCCATCAAAAGAGAATCCGTAAGAAGGGTTAACAGAACATTGATGCCAACATTCCCCCAAAGCAGAGTTGTCAGGAGCAGGTTTGCATCCTTGCGGATTTCCAGCAATTTCAAGGCATCTTCGTTGCCGGATTCAACCGCAATTTCAAGCTCCATCCGGTTTAATCCGAAGAGTCCAAGGGTCAATCCGGAGAAGAGAGCAGATTGGATAAGACAAAAAACAATTCCGATCCAGAAAATAAAATCCATTTAGAAACTTAGGAATTTTTTTTCTGGGAAATACTGAGACAGGCCGGTAAGGGGTCAGGGTCGACTGCCATATAGAGAGAGGGTAGTTCCAGAGAAACTATGATTAAAAAATATCAAACTGACAGAAATTTTACTGGCTTTCCAGTTTTTCTGCTGCAGGCAGGGGCTTTTCTTCCATCTCGTTAGGATTGATGAAGACCAGGCGGTTCCCGGAAATAGACTGAACTGCTAATTCAATTTCCTGATCTTTCAGGTCACGGATGATTTTTCTCCGGAGGCGACTTTTCTGTTGAGAAGAGAAGAGTTCAATTTCAAGGTAACCACGAGTGTTTTTCAATTCCGTCAATTGCTGGAAACCTGGTGAATTTTCAAGGTAATCAAGGATTCTGTCTTCGTCCTCAAAATTATAATTTCGAAATACCATCAAAAAGGCATTTCCCACTTCACCACTCTGCTGATAGAAATCCGCAATCCGGACAATGGCCTGGCGTGCAGCTTCAGCACCTGACCTTTTACCCGCTTTACTGAGCATCTTGTACCAATCATAGGGCCCGGGTTTGCTGGCAGAAAGCTCCTTACCTTCAGCAACCGTGTCCGCGATTTGCCTTCCGCTTGAAGCTTCATAAACACCCAACCTGACCGTTGATTTTACCGCATAAAAAGCTCCACCCTTCTTNTCNCGCTTTCCACCGATCATTTCCATCCTGACCATGATTTCTGCTCTTTGGTCTAATGCCATGGCAATCAGACTGTCAACGGGTCGGTCTACAATCGCCTCCTGCTCAATCGCCCGGTAAACCTCTTTCATCACCGATTCATTGAACATTCGAAACCCTTTGCGACTGAATTCATCACGAACCACCCCAAGTGTCGTCTGGACAGCGCCATTATCACGAGGCACCGCATGTGGATCGGAACTCTGGTAAATCAGCATCAAACGCTTATTTCCCATCTTCTGATGAAGGATTCTCAAAGCAGATAACTTGTCCTTGATCCGGCCTTCCTCAACTTCCACCTTCAAAACAACTTCATAAACCGTCCCTCCATTCGTGGTTCCTTCACGAACCATGTCATATCCACTGACAAAGCCTTCACTGGTACTGAGGATTTCATCTTTCACAACTTCGTAATTTTGTGAAAGGGTGTTGGAATCTATAAAAACTCCCACCCCTTGTTCCACGGCCTGACGCAGAGCATTCTTCAAGGCCTGGTTTTTCGCACTCCCAGTATTTCCACTATAGATGGTCGCAGATCCAGTTACTTCAAGGGATTTTGCCAAGAGCAACAGTGGATTCAGTTGAAGGATCAAAAGGACTAAACAATAAGAAATAATTTTTTTCAAACCTTTTGAAGGGCAGGATTTCATGGCTCTGTTCTTAAGGGAATTCAAAAGATAACTTTTGGAGAATTAGGGGCTGGTACCTTGTGCTGATCCGACATCCTGTGGTTGTAATTCGTTAGTAAGCGGTGGAAGTTCCACTGGTTTCAGTTCCGGCATTTCGGTTTCTGTCGGAATCAGGTCCAATCCTTCCATATTGATGGCTGGTTCGACCTGGTTNCGGACCATGGATTGTTCTGGAGCTTGGCTAGTCCCTGCTTTCGTAATGGTCAATCCGGTTAAACTGTCCACAGGATTGTATACCCCCATCATGATTTGAGTATCGGCCCATTTCTGGGCGTATTTATCTTTGGGTTGATGAGCATTCGCCTGTGCGAAGTGATAACTCGCAACTTCAAGTTCTCCCAACAACTGGTGGACGATTCCCAGGTTGTAATGNGCAGCCGCAAGATTGACTGCATCACTGCGTCGGTTTTCTCTTGTCTGAGATTTGATCATACCAAGGTACGTTGCATTTTCCTCAGCATTGATCAAACGTCCCATGACAATCTTAAGTTCTTCAGGTTTAAAGGATCGGCCATGAAGCTTCAGCAACTGAGCCATCAAAGAATCAGGAAGCTTTGCTCTTTTCAAACGAATGTAAGCAGCATCATCAAATATAAAACGTTCCTTTCTATCAAGTCTTTTGGGTTCAAATAAGACATAATAAAAAGCTTTTTTACTTTGTTCGTATTCTTCTTTAGTCGCATAACGAACTCCCTTAAGAATTCCAGGATGCCCAAAATCCACCGTTCCCATCGTCCATTCCAAGGGTGCTGAACCTGTTTCCAGTTCCAGGATTTCCTGTTGCGCAACAGGACTGATTTTGATCAGCATCCTTCTCATCATCATTCTGGCTAAACGGTTCATTTCCTGATCCGGATCTGGTATCAGAAGGCTTTCTTCCAATTCTGAATAAATCTGCTGGAAACTGACCTGTTCTTTCATTTCACGAAGCACTTCATTGGTTGCCAGAGATTTGAAAACGAAGTTGATTTCCAAATCCAGNGTACGNTGGAACCATCGGCTTTCTTTAGGGGTTTCCCGAAATTCGAAGGCTTTACGCGCTTCGGTCTTTCCAGAACTTTGTTCCTGAACCAGTTCATGCTCCACCAATTCGTAGTTCATGTCCTGTTTCATCACTTCTTCTTCCCTTGAGGAAAGTACTGTGACTTCAGCATCCACGATTGCGGTTAAATCATCAGAGCCTTCAGGGTATTCCTCGAGATAATCAACATAAGAGAGTCTGTTGAATTCATAAATCAGAATTTCCCNNAAAAAACCGCTTTGTTCTCCTTCAAAACGATCGATATGAAATCGGCTGATATTTTCCAAAGCATCTTCTGAGGGAATCCGATGGTGATAAATCTTGGATGAACTGCATCCACCCAGAAGAATCAGAAATGAACCTAGAACAATGAAGGAAAGATAAATTTTGGACACTAAGGAAGAGGGTTCNAAGACGTTGAATACTTTACTCTGCAGTAACGTCGTCGATGGTGTTGANTAGATTCTTGTCCTGGTCGATGGTCCAGATATCCAGTGCATCATCATCATCAATATTTCCTTCGGCTTGAGCTTTGAAGGTGCTTGTCGATGCTTCCNGTATAGTGAATGTGTAGGGATCTCCCTGAGCCAGGCTAAGGTCAAGTTCATTGATATCTTCAGCATAGGACTGATGAAGGGTAAAGTAGATTTTCTGGGCTGTATAGATTGCACTGAGATTGGTTTTAGCCTCCGTTTGACGAGCTCGTTTGAGGTATTTTTCCAGGTTCGGATAGGCAAGTGCCGCAAGAATTCCAATGATGACCACTACAATCATCACTTCCATCAAGCTGAATCCGTGAAATCTTTTCCTGGTACTTGGCAACGTCATGCAAAAACCATGGCCCATTAGGCAGGATTTTTTTCAGATGTTTGTGCCTCCTTAGGTTCAGATTGAATTAATCCAGGTTCGTTTCTTCTATAAATCTAATTTAAAGTAATGCACTGATCGAATCCGTCGCCAGGTTGAGAAGCGTTTCCGGGAAAATTCCAAGATANAGCACAGCAACCGCAGTTCCGGCTAATCCTGCCACGGCAAAACCTGGAAGTTGATTGTCTTCCTCTGAAACACCTTCAGGTATGGCTCCCTCACGCATGTACATGAAAACCACGACTCTCAGATAGTAATACACGGATAGTGCACTGTTTAAAACTCCGATCACCGTGAGCCAGATCCATCCCTCATCCAGGGCAGCACTGAAGATCTGAAGCTTGGCGATGAACCCTCCGGTGAGGGGGAGTCCGACCAGAGAAAGCATGAAGAGGGTCATCATAAAAGCAGGAAGCGGAAATCGTTTGCCATAACCGGCAAGATCATCATAGGTCTGAGGAACTTTACCCAGATCACGAATCGTGAGAATTCCGAAAGCTCCGGTCCCCATCAAGGCATAGGCACAGGAATAAAAGAAAATTCCACTGAGAGCTTCCGCTGATCCTGCCACTGCGGCAACCATGACGTAACCGGCATGGGCGATGGAAGAATATGCAAGCATCCGTTTGACGCTGTTTTGACGAAGCGCCATCAAGTTCCCAACCGTCATTGTAAGCACAGCTAGGATCCAAAGCAGGTTCTTCCAGTTTTCGGATTCAAGAGGAATTCCCGTCAACAGGACCCTGAGGAATACTGCAAAACCTGCTGCTTTGGCAGCAGCAGAGAGAAACCCCGTCACAGGTGTCGGGGCACCGGTATANACATCCGGAGTCCACATGTGAAANGGCACAATCGCGATTTTGAAACTCATTGAAATGATGACCAGTCCCACTCCAGCAACCGCAAGGGGGTTGCTGAAAAAAGGTCCCTGCTGAAGAGACTCAATGATTCCGGGCAGGTAAGTCGTGCCCGTCGCGCCATAGAGCAGGGAGATTCCATAAAGTAGAAATCCTGTTGAAAATGCCCCTANCAACAAATACTTCAGTGCTGCTTCATTGGACATTGCGACACGGCGTTTCATGCCCACCAGGATGTAGCTCGAAATGGACATGATTTCCAAACCAATGAAGATCACCAGCATTTCCAGGCTGGAAGTCATCACCATCATTCCCATCAACGCACTTAGAAGCAGAACATAGTACTCTCCATAATTCATCTCCTGTTCTGCAATATAATGAAGGGAAATGAATACCGTCACTCCAGCAACGATCAAATAAAGTGATTCGAAAAGAATCGAATATGGGTCACTGACCACCGTCCCGTAGAATCCAGTAGGATTGCTGCCATAAAGTTGGAATTCGGCAATGAGAGCCAGACCGATTCCAACCAGTGAGGTGACGGCTAAAGTCGTCATCCGATTTTTTTTAGGAGCAAAAAGATCTACCAGGATGACGATAAAAGAGGTGAAAAGGATGATGATCTCAGGAACCAGAGGAAGGAGATCTTTAAGAGTGACAAAGTTCATGGGAAACGTTAATGAAAATCAGCAATTACAAAAATATCTCTTCATGAGTCACTCCCCAGCCTGGAATGACCCATGGAAAAAGATTAGTTGAGAGTTGGGAAATTATAGACCGCTCCAGATTTGATACCTGTCGGCCACCTCGAGGTGACAGCTTTCATTCGGGTATAGAAATGGATGGTTTCCGGACCATAGATGTGATGATCTCCAAAAAGACTCTGCTTCCAACCGCCAAAACTATGAAAGGCAACAGGAACCGGAATCGGCACGTTAACTCCAACCATCCCCACTTCGATGCGGCTCACAAAATCCCTGGCGGCATCACCATCACGGGTAAAAATCGCAGTTCCGTTGCCGTAGGGATTATTATGAATCAGATCCAGAGCTTCCTGGTAGTCATTCACACGAACCGTGGAAAGAACGGGACCGAAGACTTCTTCTTTATAGATTTCCATTTCCGGACGAACCTTATCGAAAAGTGTCCCTCCAAGAAAAAAACCATTCTCGTACCCTTGAACTTTGTAACCTCTTCCGTCCACCAGTAATTCTGCACCCTGATCAACTCCACTTTGGATCAAACCTTCAATCCGGTTTAAACTATCCCGCGTGATCAAGGCTCCCATAGCAGCATTCTTATCATCCGGAGGACCAACCTGGAGTTCCTTCACCAATGGGGTCATCCGTTCCATCAACTCATCAGCAACCTGATCTCCTACGGGAACAGCAACTGAAATNGCCATGCATCGTTCACCAGCCGAACCGAAAGCAGAGCCCATCAAAGCATCAGTCACCTGTTGCATGTCTGCATCCGGAAGAACCACCATATGATTCTTCGCTCCACCTAATGCCTGGACCCTCTTTCCGGTAGAAGTTGCCCGGGTGTATATGTATTTTGCAATCGGGGTGGAACCGACAAAACTGACTGCGCTGATTCCCGGATGGTCCAGGATTGCGTCAACGGCTTCCTTTCCTCCCTGAACCACATTAAATACACCGTCTGGAAGACCTGCCTGCTTCAGCAATTCTGCCATAAACAAAGAAGCACTGGGGTCACGTTCCGAAGGTTTGAGCACAAAACTATTTCCGCAGACCAGAGCATTGGGATACATCCACATCGGAACCATGGCAGGGAAATTAAACGGAGTGATTCCAGCTACTACGCCCAAAGGTTGGGGAAAGGAATAGACATCAATTCCATCAGCAACCTGTTCGCTGAAGGTTCCTTTGATCAGTTGAGGTATCCCACAGGCAAACTCAACCACTTCCAGACCTCGAACCACCTCACCCAAGGCATCATCGTGGGTTTTCCCATGTTCGCTGCTGATGATCCTGGCAAGTTTATCTGAATTTTCTTCAAGCAGTCTCTTGAACCGAAACATGACTTGAGCTCTTTTCGGTGATGGTGTTCGTCCCCAGTCCCTGGCGGCTTCGGTTGCAACATTTACTGCCTGGTCAACCTCTTCGGTTGTGGACATACATACTTGTGCGCTCACACTTCCTGTAGCAGGGTTGAAAACATCCTGATAATCACCCTGGGTAGTTGTTATTTGAGTGCCCTTGATATAATTTCCAATTACTTCTGTCATAAATGCTCCCGGAACCGTTTAATCAATTTTTTTATTTTTATTAGCCTCTAAAAATCTCACAGCATAGGTTCTCAATCAAGTTATAAGTCATTCTCTTTGGATGAGCCAATTGAAGTCACTTAAAGAAATTCAAAACAGTTTTCTTTTTTGGTGAATATTTGGAAGTTTCCTGTCGAACATTTTTACAAGAATGTTGATCTGATTCCCTCNCTAACCGATTGATCTTGACATGCCCGGTCTTAAAAATTCTGCTATGCAGATGACTACTGACTTCAAATTGGTTTCATTCTTCAATCTCAACCTATGACAGAACAAGCAGACTTAGTGCTCAAAGGGGGCAGAATTATCGATCCNGAATCAGGACTCGATGAAATTCAGGACATAGCTTTCAAAGACGGTAAGGTTTCTGCCCTTGCCGATTCGCTGGCAACAATGCCAGCAAAACAAGTGCATGATGTTTCAGGAAAAATCATCTCCCCAGGACTGATCGACCTTCATACCCATGTCTATTGGGGAGGAACCGCGTTAGGTGTCGAGGCAGAATCGTTGACTTCCAGAAGTGGAACCACAACCTTTGTCGATGCAGGAAGTGCAGGCGCAGGAAATTACGCGGGTTTTCAACGATTCATCGCGGACCCCAGTAAGCTTCGTATNCTGGGATTCATGAATATTTCCTTTGCCGGAATATGCGGTTTCAGTAAAACCACCCCAAACATTTTTCCGGAATGCGAGGACATCCGCCTTCTTGATGCCCGGGAATGTGTCGATGCCATCCGGGAATTTCCCCAAAGCGTAGTCGGCATTAAAGTCAGAATCGGACGCTATGCCAGTGGCAATGCCGGCATGACTCCCCTGCAGATCGCTCGGGAAGTCGCCGAAGAAACCGGTCTGCCCTTGATGACCCATGTCGATTTTCCACCTCCTGATCGTGACGAGGTGCTCAATTTCATGCGTCCCGGGGACATCTGGACCCACTGTTTCAGGCCTTTNCCGAATGCGGCTCTGGATGGTAAAGGAAGCATCCGGGATGCTGTCATAAGGGCTCGGGAACGGGGGATTCTTTTCGACCTCGGCCATGGTGCAGGATCACTCTCCTTCAAGGTCAGTCGGAGTATGCTGGAAAAAGAATTTCTTCCTGACACCATCAGCAGTGACGTGCATCAGGTCAGTATCGATGGTCCGGCTTTTGACATTTTGGTAACCATGTCCAAATTTCTTTGCCTGGGAATGCCGCTGGTTGAAATCATCCGCGCATCCACCTCAACTCCGGCAAAATCGATCGGCAGACCGGAACTAGGGACCCTCAAAGTCGGAAGCCCCGGAGACGCAGTGGTGATCAGTATTGAAGATGGTCAGTTCGAATACCGGGATGTTACTGATGAAGTCTTTCTCGGGAAACAAAGAATGGTTGCTGAAAAGGTTGTCGTCGGTGGAGAAATCTGGAAGGAAAGGGAGCTTTGATGGAAAAAGCATTCTTCGTCTATGCCTGGGATTTGATTGCCGAAGGCCCGGAAAACGCACTTGGAAAAATTCAGGATTTAGGGGCCAATACCATCTGCCTGGCATCGAGTTACCATGCAGGGAAATTTACCAGGCCACGTGCCGCCTCCGGTAAAATCTTCTTTCCTGATGACGGAACGGTTTATTTTCGGCCCGATCCAAAGCATTACGGAACCATCCAACCCAGAACGAATCGATTGGTGGAAGAAATCGACTTTTTCAAGGAATGGGATAAATGGAATGATGGACTTCAACTCAAGGCCTGGACCGTCTGTACCCACAACACTCCGCTAGGGCAGGCCTATCCTGAATATTGTGTTCGGAATGCCTATGGNGATCCTTATTTTTACAACCTCTGTCCGGCATTTGATGAAGTTCAGGACTACCTCCGTGCCCTGTGTCTGGATCTGGCTTCCCATGACGCCGTCCANTGCATCACCTTGGAAACCCCCGGTTACCTTCCNTTTACCCATGGATACCATCATGAATTCGGCTTTGTACCGCTCAATCCGAAAGTAGAAGCATTGCTCGCACTCTGTTTCTCGGATGCCACCAAGAGCAAGGTCANNGANGAAGGAGTGAATGCCGANNGTTTACAAAAATGGGTCAAGAAGGAATTGGAGCGATTTTTCAGTTCCGGAGTCTATCCGGAAAACTCCATGGCCGTTCAGTGGTTGATGGCCGACCTCATNCAGGAACCGGATCTGTTGGCCTACATTCAGGCTCAAGCTGGGATCGTCTCAAAAATGATTGCTTCGATTCGTGAAAGCTTGCCCAGAGACGTCAGNCTTAATCTGATTCCAACCGTTCAACGGCCAACGGCAGGATGCTGGGTGGAAGGGTCCGATCTCAAAAATATGGCAGCACTTTTCGACGGTTTTGATGCGTGTGCTTATCAAAAAGGTGCTGAAGAAATCTTTCAGGATGCCTGGGATGTCCGAAATCGGGTTGGAACAGAGACTCAATTGAATTTCGTCCTCCGTCCTGCTTCTCCTGACCTGGAAAGCAAATCCCAATTACTGGAATCCATTGAAAAAATCAAAACCCTCAATCCGGATGGGATTTCTTTCTACAATTACGGATTCCTTCCTCAGCAAAATCTGGAATGGACCAGGGATGCATTTGAGATGCTATAATGGGATCACTCATATTGTTGATTAAATTTTAAATTAATTTTCTTCCGTTAATAAATTCCTGTTTCCTTTTTCTAGAAGATGTAAATGGAAATCCTGATTCGTGACACACCTGAAGAAGGCGCGCGTGTAGCATCCAGATTAGTCAAGAAGATCCTTAGCAGTCGCTCAAACCCGGTTCTTGGATTGGCTACCGGAGGCACACCATTGCGTTTGTATCGTGAAATGATTCGCATGTACCAGGCCGGTGAACTGAGTTTTCAGGACTGTACCAGTTTCAATCTCGATGAGTATGTAGGACTTCCTCCTGAGGATGAACGTTCATACCACCATTACATGCGCACCCATCTTTTTGATCAGGTGGACATGGACCCTGAGCATATTCATTTGCCAAATGGTTGTGCTGGAGACCTGCGCCAAGCTTGCAGGGATTATGAACAGAAAATCAAAGAAAGCGGAGGAATCGATTTACAGGTATTGGGAATTGGAGCAAATGGGCACATCGGTTTCAACGAACCTACCGGTTCACTGGCTTCCAGGACCTGGGTCAAGATTCTCAGTGAACAGACCATGNGTGATAATGCAGTATATTTTGATCGNCCCGANGATGTTCCACGTCACGTTGTAACNATGGGNATTGCCACGGTTATGGAAACNCGCCACTGCCTGCTNTTGGCTAATGGCGCAAAAAAGGCAGACGCAGTTCGTAACATGATCGAAGGACCGGTTTCAGCCAGTTGTCCTGCTTCAATACTTCAAATGCACCGAAGGGTAACGATCGTCCTTGATNAGGAAGCAGCGTATTTATTAACCTTCAAGGATCATTATAAATGGGTGG
>FUFK010037510.1_pt1 | contig 21731 bp, 25 predicted proteins | sample 1021851 | NCBI WGS metagenome assembly FUFK01 (sample SAMEA51879418, study PRJEB19060) | metagenome
ACCATTGCTAAAACTTCTAGATATAGAAACATTAATAGCAAGTCTGCCAATGTAACAGATTGATTTATGTACATTGTTTTAATTTCTATACCAACAGCAATAACTGTACTAATTAAAATTATTGTTAAAAGGCCAAGTTGTAAGTTTTTTGTAATATTTTCCATAATAAAGATAATTATTTATATACATTAATTTCTATTAAAAACTAGCACTTGTTGACGCAACTATTTTTAATGAATTTTATAGTTTTTTTTTATGAAAATTAATAAATCTTTCGACATTTGACTTATTAAAAGTTTTATTTTCCTCAAATGAAACCTTCTTCATTGAATAAGCAGAGCTTTTTGTTTGTCTTGAAATAATTGTTATATTTCCTTTNTATAACTTTAGTTTTACCAAACCATTTACTTTGTTTTTTTTTAAATCTACAATTTTTTGAATTTTATATCTTTCTTTTGAATACCAGTATCCATTGTAAATTAATTCAGCATAACGCGGCATAACTTGATCTTTCTTATGCATTGTTTTTTTGTCTAAGGTAACAGACTCAATTGCTCTGTGCGCTACCATTAGTATAGTTCCGCCAGGAGTTTCATATACACCTCTAGATTTTATCCCAATAAACCTATTTTCGACCAAATCAACTCTACCTATTCCATTTTTTCCTGCAAGATTATTTAGTTTTTCTAAAAGTTTTCCTGGTGACAATTTTTTTCCATTTACAGAAATAGGGTCTCCATTTTTGAAACCAACACTCACGATTGTTTGCTTATTCGGAGATTTTTCAAGAGAGTTAGTTCTTTGAAAAATATACTCAGGGGCTGGGTTTTTTGGGTTTTCTAAAACTTTTCCTTCAGTTGATGTATGAAAAATATTATCATCTATTGAAAATGGTGGTGATCCTTTCTTATCTTTTGGAATAGTAATATTTTTTTTTTTTGCATACTTAATTAAATCACTTCTAGAACTTAAATCCCATTCTCGCCAAGGAGCAATTATTTTAATTTTAGGTCCAAAATAATAATAGCCTAACTCAAATCTAACTTGGTCATTTCCTTTACCTGTAGACCCATGCGAAACAGCATAAGCTTTAAATTTTTTTGCAATTGCTATTTGTCTTTTAGCAATCAAAGGTCTAGCTATTGAAGTTCCGAGCAAATAAACACCTTCGTACATAGCATGACCTCTTAACATTGGAAAAACATAATCTTTGACAAAAATATTTTTAAGATCTTCTATAATAATTTTTTTAACACCTAATTTTTTTGCATTTTTGTATATTTTTATTTTATCAATTTTCTGACCAATATCTGCAGTATAGCAAATTACCTCAGCATTATAGTTTTCTTGTAGCCACTTTAAAATTATAGATGTGTCTAAACCTCCCGAGTAAGCGAGAACAATTCTTTTTTTAAATTTCATTTATTTTTTTAACTACAACTTTTTTTTGCGGAATTGTAAGCTTTTGTAAATCCTAACAGAGAGTAATGATCAATAGTTTGTGAACCTTTTTGATTGTAACCAGTAACCATAATTCTTGATCCTCTTTTCATGGTTTTAATCATTTTTTTTTCTTTTGTATTATTAGCAATCCAAGCAAAGTTATCTTGAGATATATCAAATTTATATTTGTATTTACCAGACCTTGCCATGATAGAATTTTTTTTATTATATTCATATCCAGATGTAATACTTATTTCATCAGAAATTTTTTCGTTTGGTCTAAAAGTTACAAAAAGTCTTGCTTCCCTAGTATTTTTTTTTGGAGCTTGCAAAATTGGGACAGACTGAGCAAAACAAATTTTGCCGTTTTCATTATTAACAACGTATGCCTCCCAATCTTTGTTTTTCAAAACCTTTTTTATTTCCTCTGCATTCACAAGATTCATGTTAAGCAGTATAAAAGATACTAATATTAAATTTTTAATTATGGACATGGGTTTGGGTATATTTTTTGTACTTTATTAATTTCTTTAATAATTTCATCTGTTAATTTTACATTTACACTTTCTATATCAGTTTTCAACTGCTGCATAGTTGTAGCACCGATAATTACACTAGTAACAAATGGCTGAATTTCACAAAACTTTAATGACATTTGAGCCATATCAATGTTATTTTTTTTTGATATTTGATAGTATGCCTCAACAGCTTTTTCTGCATTTGGTTTGTTATATCTAGTCCAAAAATCCCCATCATGATCTAATCTTGAATTTTTTGGAATTTTATTATTTCTATATTTTCCACTTAAATATCCTATTGCTAAAGGTGAATATGCTAACAGTCCTATTTTATCACGAATGGAAATCTCAGCTAAACCTACTTCATAAGTCCTATTTAATAAATTATATGGATTCTGAACAGACATCATTCTTGGAAGATTTTTTTCTTTTGAAATTTCTAAGAATTTTTTAGTTCCCCATGGCGTCTCATTTGATACACCTATGTATCTTATTTTGCCAGCATCAATGAATTTTTTCAAAGTTCCCAAAATATCCTCAAATTTATTCCAATTACCATCATCATTATGTTCATATCCAAGTCTTCCGAACATATTGGTATTTCTTTCGGGCCAATGTAGCTGATAAAGATCAATAAAATCAGTCTGTAATCTTTTTAAACTTCCCTCTAATGCTTCTGTAATATTTTTTATTCCGTATTGGTTTCCTCCACCTCTCACATAAGATCTCATAGGACCACAAACTTTAGTAGCAATAATTACCTCATTTCTTTTTTTCGTTTTTTTAAACCAATTCCCTATAATTAATTCTGTATGACCGAAAGTTTCAGGTTTAGGAGGGATTGAATATAGTTCAGCTGTATCCCAAAAATTNACTCCTTTACTNAGAGCATAATCCATTTGTTCAAAAGCTTCATCTTGAGTATTTTGTTCTCCCCAAGTCATTGTACCGAGACATATTGTGCTTACATTTAAGTCAGTATTTCCTAGTTTTTTATAGTTCATAAAAATTACAATTATTTTGACTTCTTGAATATTTATTAAAAAATTACTATATATAATTTATGGATTTTAATAGACAAAATATTTTTCAAGCGACTGCTGCTAAAAAGTCTGTAGTTTGGGATGCAGGTTTAAGATCATACATGCTCAAAGTTTACAACTATATGGCAACTGGTATTTTGTTAACAGGAATTATAGCTCTCATCTCTTTTAAAACTTCAGTTGTTACAGATGTAAANGGAGCAATAACTGGATTTACNAGTTTTGGAAATGCTTTATTTTTTTCAGGTCTTAAATGGATAGTTATGTTAGCGCCTCTTGGTGTTGTCTTTTACATGAGTTTCGGAATAAATAAAATGAGCTCCGCAAAAGCACAGACTGTTTTTTGGATTTTCGCGTCTTTAATGGGACTATCGTTATCATGGATTTTGTTAGTTTATACTGGAGTAAGTGTAGCAAGAGTTTTTTTTATTACCTCAGCAACGTTTGGTGCTATGAGCCTATACGGATACACAACCAAAAGAGATCTTACTAAGCTTGGATCTTTTTTATTTATGGGTTTAATTGGAATTATAATTGCTTCACTGGTAAATATTTTTCTAAAATCTTCAATGATGTATTTTATAATTTCGATTTTAGGAGTTCTTATATTTGTAGGTCTAACAGCTTATGATACTCAAAAAATTAAAAATATGTATGCAGCAACTGACAGCGGAGAGATAATTGGAAAAAAAGCTGTCATGGGAGCTTTAACTCTTTATTTAGACTTCATAAATCTTTTTATAATGCTTTTAAGGCTTTTCGGTCAGAGAAGATAATTAACCAGTTAATTTTTTCCAATTAGTATTCCTTAACATACTATCTAAATTATTAGAATTTTTAAGAATTTTACCTCTTGAGTCAGTTACTGTATATTTTAGGTTTTTATTACTTGGCTTAAGGTTTTTACATATTTTGTACATTGCATTTTCTGTAGAATTTTTAAACACATCAAAACCAATCTGTCTGTTTGATATTGTAAGGCCATAGTCTTTCCAAGATCCTNTAGATACCATTTGAGCATATAAGTCTAAAATGATCTTCAACTCATCTCTCTCAAAAAAATATTTTCTTTCTACACTTTTTGNTGAATTGTTGATTACTAATTTTAAATTTCTATTCATTAATCTTATGTTTACTTATCAGTGGAACTTGGAAGGCTGTAAATATAAAAGTTATGGGCAATAATCCCCATACTTTAAAATTTACCCAAAATTCCTCAGATTGTGTTCTCCACACAAGCTCGTTTAATATAGCAATAAAGAAAAAAAAATACATCCATCTTTTATTTAATAATTCCCAACCTTGAGGAGTTATCGAAATAGACTTTCCCATTAGTTTTTTTAAAATAGGCTCATCAGTGAAAAACTTACCAAAAAGCAAAGTTAAACCAAACAATATATTTATAATTGTCGGTTTAATATAAATAAAAATAGCATTATCAAAATAAATTGTAAGACCACCAAAAAAAGTTATTAAAACTCCGCTTATTAATGGAACCATTGGTATTTTTTTTTCAATAAACCACACAATGATTAAAGAAATAATTGTTGCTAAGATGAATGGGGGAATTGCAATTTTGAGATTTTTGTCACTATTGTAATAAAAAAAGAAAAAGACAACTAAAGGTCCAAAATCTGTGACAAATTTAACAAAAGATTTATTCACACATAGATATTAACATATTAATAAAAGTTTTATAATTTTTTTTATTGATTTTTATTTTTAAATATCCATATTTATATTAATGCCTGTTCAAAAAGCAAAATTTTCCATTGGAGATGTAGTCAAACATAAGCACTTTGATTTCAGAGGAGTTATTTATGATGTTGATTTTGAGTTTAATAACTCAGAGGAATGGTATCAATCTATTCCTAAAAATGTAAGACCAAGGAAAGATCAGCCTTTTTATCATTTATTGGCTGAAAATGATGACATAACATATGAGGCATATGTTTCAGAACAAAATTTGCTTAATGATGATTCAGATGAACCTATAAAACATCCTTTAATTAATGAAATATTTTCAGGTAAAAAAGGCTCAACTTATTTTAAGCCATCTAATTAGTTNANGGTCACTTTTTAAACACATTTATCGCAAACCTTAGACATAAGATTANTATANATTATNNTNATTCTGGTCAGGAATGCATAAACTTCCCTTATTATTATCTCCCTCAGCATTCTTGATCAGAGTTTTTTAAAAAAATAATTTAAAAAATCTTCTTTAATAATATAATTAANCCAAAATGTTTAAACTTTTAAAGCCAAATCAAATATTTGAAATTTCTTCTAAATTAACAAAATNTATATNTATTTTGTTTATCGTTGTTTTAACGATTGGACTTACTGAGGCTTTAATTCTATCTCCTGAGGATTATAAACAAAGTCACTCGGTTAGAATAATGTATGTTCATGTTCCTGCTGCNTGGATGGCTTTAGGTATATTTTCAGTTTTAGCATTTTTATCATTAAGTATTTTTATTTTTAAAAATAAAACTTTTTTTTTAATATCAAAAAGCTTAGCTCCATCAGGATTTATTTTTAGTATAATTGCTTTAGTAACTGGAGCAATATGGGGAAAGCCAACCTGGGGAACATGGTGGGCTTGGGATGCAAGAATTACATCTATGTTAATTTTAGCTTTGTTCTACTTAATATACTTGTTGTCATGGAAGGTTATTGAGAATAAAGAGAGAGCAATAAAAATAAGTTCCTTAATTGCCATTATAGGTGCAATAAATATTCCCATAATAAAGTTTTCTGTTAATTGGTGGAATACTTTGCATCAAGGTCAATCAATAAAAATTTTAAGCGATTCAACTATTCATTCATCTATGNTATTACCATTATTTATCATGACTGCGGCATTTGCCCTATTCTCCTTGTTGATTTTTTTGATGAAATTTAATACGGAAATGATAAGGATAAAAAATAAAGGATTAGATAGATTATGATTAATGAACTAATTTCAATGAAAGGGTATGGACTATACGTTTGGTCTTCATTCTTTTTTACCCTAGCAAGTTTCACGTCATTATATTTATTAACGAAACTTGAACTTTTGAAAGAACAGAAAAAATATATTCTTAAATTTGGATCCTTAAGTGAAGAAAAGATAGAAATCGCCAAGGATCAAAAAATAAATAAAGAAATACTGTTAAATAACTCAATTACTAAAATTTAATCTAATATCCTAAAATGGTAAAAAAGGTTAAATTAAGAATTTTATTCCTATTAGCAATTATTTTNTCAGCGATACTATCAGTTTTTTTAATTTTAAAATCTTTAGAAAAAGATGTAGTTTTTTTTCTTTCACCAACCGATGTTAAGGTTTTNAAAACTATAGATACTAAAAAAATTAGAGTTGGTGGGATGGTNAAAGANAAATCTATAANTATNANCTCCGAGAAAATAAACTTTGTTATNACAGATTTTAAAAATGAGATTAGTGTAAGTTATTCAGGATCNGTCCCAAATNTATTTGCAGAAAATAAAGGAGTTGTAGCAGAGGGATTTTTAGAAGATAGAAATTATTTTAAAGCTGTAAAAATTTTAGCGAAACATGATGAAAATTATATGCCACCAGAAGTAAAAGAAGCTTTAGGAGAAAAATAAATTGTTAGCTAATCATATAGGCTTTTATTCTTTAATAATGGGACTTCTAAGTTCGATTTTAATTTTTACAATATCTTTAAAAAGTTATTACTTAAAAGTTATAGACAAACGTATTTTCTCTTTATCTTTTTTACAACTTTTTTTTGTAATTATTAGTTTTACTAGTTTGGTAATTTGTTTTGTTATATCTGATTTTAGCAATGAAACTGTTTTTAATAATTCACATACTAATAAACCAATTTTTTACAAAATATCAGGTACATGGGGGAATCATGAGGGAAGCTTGTTACTTTGGTTATTAGTTTTAACTTTATTTTTATTCTTATTTTTACTTAATTCTCGAGGCGAACCGAAACAATACAGGGCTTTAACTTTGGTTTTTCAACAAGTGATTATAATTGGTTTTTTCTCATTTGTTTTGTTTACATCAAATCCTTTTAATTATTTATTTCCTAGGCCAAATGAAGGTTTAGGACTTAATCCAATTTTACAGGATCCAGCTTTAGCGATTCATCCCCCAATTTTGTATGTCGGTTATGTAGGAACATCATTGATATTTTCTGCAACGCTTGCGGCAGTAGTTGAAAATTATATTTCTAAAGATTGGGCAAAAAACATTAAATTATGGATTTTAATATCTTGGGTTTTTTTAACTATAGGTATTATGCTAGGTTCAATTTGGGCATATTACGAACTTGGATGGGGAGGTTTTTGGTTTTGGGATCCTGTCGAGAATGTTTCCTTAATGCCTTGGATTTGCTTAACAGCTCTAGTTCATTGCATTTTAGTTTTTGAAAAAAGAGAAATTTTAAAATCCTGGACAATAATTCTATCTATAGCAACCTTTACTTTAAGCATGTGTGGGACCTTTTTGGTAAGATCGGGGATTTTAAATTCTGTACATACTTTTGCAAATGACCCAACAAGAGGTGTTTTTATTTTAAGTTTCTTATTTTTATTAATATTTTTATCACTAATAATTTTTTTCTTTTTCAATAAAGAAAATCAAAAAGATAACAGTAAAGTTTATTTTTTGAGTAAAGAAGTTTCAGTTTTAATAAATAACTGGTTTTTAATGTATTTTTTGTCAGTGGTTTTAATTGGTACTGTTTATCCAATTTTTTTAGAGGTTATTAGCGATAATAAAATATCTGTAGGGCCACCATTTTATAATAAGCTAATAATGCCTCTTTTAATTTTTTTCTTAGTTTTCATGTCTATTGGTCCTAATTTTAAGTGGATAAGAGGAACAAACATAAATAATAAATTTCAACTTATTACCTTATTTTTAGTTTCTTTATTTTTATCATATTTTTTATTTTATAAATTTGGTCAATCAAGTTTAACAAATATTCTTTTGTTATCAGCATCTCTCTATTTATTTTTTGTTACTATAAAAGATTTTTTTTCAAAAAATTTATATAATTTTTCAAAAAAGATAGCACATTTTGGTTTTAGTCTTTTAATTTTAAGTATTGTTCTTAATGCTATTCTATCAAAAGAGGTAACAGTAAATTTAAGGGTTGGAGATAAAATTGATTTTGAAAATGCAAAAATAAGCTTTAGTTCTATAAAAAGTATTAAAAAAGAAAACTATCAGTCAATTGTAGGATCTTTCACAATAGAGGATAAAAGAAAAATCTATGAGTTTAATCCAGAGCTAAGAATTTATGATCAACCTATAATAATTACTAGTGAGGCNGATATTAAAGTAAGCTTNTTTGAGGATAAATTTTTAGTAATGAATACAATAAAAGGAGAGGAATATTTTAATGTAAGATATCAAATAAAGCCTTTTATGATTTGGATTTGGATATCTACCTTATTATTAGCTTTTGGAGGTTTCTTAAGTTTATATAATAGATTTCATGAAAAATAAAATTTTACTTACCGTACTAATATTTTTTTTAATTTTTTGTTTTGCAATATTTTTAAAAAGTTTAAATACTTCAAGTATTTATGTTCCAGAAAAATCTGAAAAAAGAGAATTGCCTGAATTTGTAGCCACAGAACTTTTTTCGAATAAAGAGATTATCTCTAACGAAATATTTAAAGATAGTGATTTTTATATTTTAAATATNTGGGCAAGTTGGTGTGCACCATGTAGAGAGGANCACCCACANTTAATGGAATTAAGCNCAAATCTTTCTGTAAAGATTATTGGATTAAATTACAAAGATNATCCAAAGAAAGCAAAGAAGTTTTTAAAAGAACTTGGAAATCCTTTTTCTACAACAATAATCGATAAAACCGGAATTATTGCGATNGAGTTTGGTGGTTATGGNATACCAGAAACTTTTATTATAAATAAAGATAAAAAAATTATAAAAACATTTATTGGAAATTTAACCGAGGATGCACTTAAAGAAATAAATTCAATAATCAAATGAAAATACTAAAATTTCTTTTCATATTATTTTTTATTTTTAATATTAACAATGCTGCTCTTGCTAAAAGTAATGATAAGTTAGAATTAAAGATTTCAAAAAATTTAAGGTGTCTAATCTGTCAAGGTCAATCTATTTATGACTCTCAATCCGATTTTGCGGTGAGTATGAAACTTCTTATAAATAAAAAAATCAATGAAGGTTTAAATGAGAAAGAAATCTATGATTTACTAATAGAAAAATATGGAGAATGGATTGTTTACGATACAAGTTTGAANAAAAATACGTTTATTCTATGGGGATTGCCGGTATTGTTATTTTTAATAGGAGGTGCAATAATACTTAAAAAATTGGTATTTAGAAAAGTTTAGTTGTATATATAAAAAAAANATTAACNTTTTATGAGAACAAAAATTATTAATAAATATTTTTTCTTTTTTGTAATTTTATTACTAGTGTCATCACCTTTGAAAAGCGAAGAAACAAAAAAAATTTCAGATAAACAACATGAAATTAGTATTTTTACAGGTATGTTTGATTTTAGCGATGACGGAAAAAGATCACAAATAATTGGTTTTCAACATCAAAATGAGAATCTTTTAAGAGATAGTTTTTTAGGAACATTATCACCAATTACAGGAGCATTAATTACTCAGGATAATTCAAGCTATTTTTATACAGGTGTACAGGCAATGTACAAAGTTGGTAATATTAATATTACACCAAGCTTTACCCCGGGAGTATATAACCAAGGAGATGGAAAGGATTTGGGACATTTAGTTGAATTTAAAAGTGAAGTACAAATATCTTTAGAATTACCTAGAGAAAGTCAATTTGGTATATCTTACAACCATATATCTAACGCGAGTTTAGGAGATAAAAATCCTGGGGCAAATAGTTATATGTTTAATTTTCTTAAAAAATTCTAAAATTAATTATGAGATTAAAAGACTGTCATAACTTTTAGTGACTTTAGAAAGTTAGCTGAGAAAAAATTACCATCCCCAATTTTTCATTACATTGATGGGGCTGCTGATGATGAAATTACCTATAAAAGGAATACTAGTGCTTTTAATGATGTAGACTTAGTCCCAAATGTGCTGAGAGGAGTTGAGAATGTGGATCTTTCAACAACTATTTTTGGAAAAAAAATTGACCTTCCTTTTTATTGTGCTCCNACAGCGNTACAAAGACTTTTTCATTANGATGGAGAAAGAGCTGTTGGAAAAGCTGCACAAAAATTTAATACCATGTTTGGGGTTTCGGCTTTAGCGACTGTAAGTGTAGAGGAAATATCTTCTATGATTGATACTCCAAAAATGTTTCAATTTTANTTTCATAAAGATAGAGGTTTAAATGACTCTTGTTTAGAGAGGGCTAAGGCTGCTAAGTTTGATGTTATGGCATTAACGGTAGATACCATAACAGGAGGCAATAGAGAAAGAGATCTAAGAACTGGATTTACGTCTCCCCCTAAACTTACATTATCAAGCTTGTTTAGTTTTGCTATAAAACCAATGTGGGGGATAAACTATTTAACAAAAGGTAAGTTTGAACTACCACATCTCCAAGATTATGTAAAAGAAGGTACTAGCACTAATACTTCAATAGGTAATTATTTTTCTACTATGTTGGATCAATCTATGAATTGGAAAGATGCAGAGAAATTATGTTCTCAATGGGGAGGTCATTTTGCACTCAAAGGTGTAATGAGTGTTGAAGATGCAAAAAAAGCAGTCGATATTGGATGCACTGGAATAATGGTTTCAAATCACGGAGGAAGACAACTTGATGGATCAAGATCTCCATTTGATCAATTGTCAGAAATTGTAGATGCTGTTGGCGATAAAATTGATGTTATTTGCGAAGGAGGATTTCAAAGAGGAACCCATATGCTTAAAGCCTTGTCAATAGGTGCTAAGGCCTGCTCTGGAGGAAGACTTTATCTTTATGCATTAGCTGCAGCAGGTCAAGCTGGTGTTGAGAGAGCTTTAGGTCAATATAAAGCTGAACTAGAANGAGATATGAAATTAATGGGATGTACTAAAATAAGTGACTTAAGTAGAAGTAATTTAAGATTTAGGAAAAATGGATCTTGATGACTGTCATAATTTCGATGATTTTAGAATATTAGCTAAAAAGAAATTACCCTCACCAATTTTTCATTATATTGATGGTGGATCTGACGACGAAATAACTTTAAAAAGAAATACAAATTCTTTTAATTCCTGTGATTTGATACCAAATGTTTTAAATGGTGTTGAAAATCCTGACCTTACAACAACAATATTTGGCCGTAAAATAAATATGCCACTTTTTCTCTCACCAACAGCTATGCAAAGATTGTATCATCCTGATGGAGATAAAGCCTCAGCAAGAGCTGCAGAAAAATTTGGCACTATGTATAGTATGTCAACTATGGCAAATACCTCTATTGAAGAAATATCTAATATTTCAAGTGGACCTAAATTGTTTCAATTATATGTTCATAAAGATAAGTCAATTACAGACGATCTTGTAGAAAGATGTAAAAGAGCTAACTTTGACGGTTTATGTTTAACTGTAGATACTATAGTTGCTGGAAATAGAGAAAGAGATCATAGAACAGGTTTTACAACACCTCCAAAGCTTACTTTTAAGAGTCTGGTTGATTTTGCAGTAAAACCTAAATGGGTTTTTGACTATTTTACTAACAAAAAGTTTGAGTTATCAAATGTTAAAAATAAAACAGATAAAGGTACAAACATTACAAAATCTGTAATTGAGTATATAAATGAGCAATATGATCCAGGGATGAACTGGAAAGATGCTGAGTATATCGTTAAAAAATGGAATGGTCCNTTCGCTCTAAAAGGTATAATGAGNTTAGANGATGTAGAGCGTGCAATAGATATAGGTTGTACAGCAGTAATGATATCAAATCATGGCGGTAGACAATTAGATGGCTCACTATCACCTTTTGATCAAATAAAAGAAATTTCAGATAAATTTGGCGATAAAGTTGAAATAATTTTAGATGGTGGCATTAGAAGAGGAACTCATGTCATAAAAGCATTAGCAGCTGGTGCAAAAGCATGTAGCTTTGGCAAAGGGTATCTTTTTAGTTTGAGTGCTGGAGGTCAAAAGGGTGTTGAAAAAATGCTTCAAAATATGTTCAAAGAAATAGAGAGAAATATGAAATTAATGGGATGTAAAAACTTAAAAGAGCTTAACTTTTCAAAATTAGCATATAGATAATAAAATGAAATTAGCAAAAAATCTTGAAAGATTAGGCACAGAAACAGCATTTAAAATTTTAGCAGAAGCGAAAAAATTAGAAGCCCAAGGAAAAAAAATTATTCATTTAAGTGTGGGTCAACCAGATTTTAAATCTCCAAAACATGTTGTTGAGGCTACAAAAAAAGCATTAGATGAAGGTCATCATGGGTATGTTTTACCAAATGGAATAATTGAATGTAGAGAAGCTGTTACAAGAAAAATTAAAAAACTTTACAGCGCAGAAATTGATCCTGAGAGAGTGATTATTATGCCTGGTGGAAAACCGACAATGTATTATGCAATAACACTCTTTGGCGAACCCGGTGCTGAAATAATTTATCCTGATCCAGGATTCCCTATATATGAGTCAATGATAAATTATACAGGTGCAAAAGCTGTCCCAATAGATATGCTTGAAAACAATGATTTTTCAATTAATCCCCAAAAAATACTTTCTTTAATTAATGAAAATACTAGATTGATAATTTTAAATAATCCAAACAATCCTACTGGAGCTTTTACCGAAAAAAATAAAATTGATGAGTTAGCTGAAGGATTAAAAAAATTTCCACACGTTGCTATTTTAAGTGATGAAATTTATAGTAGACAAATTTTTGATGGTAAGAAAATGCCATCCTTTTTTGATTATCCTTTTTTATATGATAGATTAATTGTTCTAGACGGATGGAGTAAAGCATACTCAATGACAGGTTGGAGATTAGGATGGGCTGTATGGCCAGAAAAACTCATAGATCAAGTAATAAAATTTTGTGTGAATAATCATTCCTGTGTAAATGCAGCTATTCAATTCGGCGCTATTGCTGCTCTTGATGGACCAGACGATTCAATAAATTTTATGATGGAAAAATTTACAAAAAGAAGAAAATTAATTTATGAAGGTCTTAATAGCATAAAAGGTATTGTTTGCAGTTTGCCAGGTGGTGCATTTTATGCTTTCCCCAATGTAATAGAGACTGGAATGAATGGTGAAGAATTTGCAAAAAAATGTCTTCATGAAGCTGGAGTTGCAATTGTACCAGGAACTTCTTTTGGAAAGAAAGCTAAAGATTATGTAAGGTTTAGTTTTGCTGCATCACAAGATAATATATCTGCAGCAATTGAAAATATTAAAAAAATGCTTGGTTAATTAGTCATATATTTTACATTTATTTTTTAATAATATATTTTGATGAATCTAAATATTCAAAATCAACTTAGAAAAATTCTCAACGATAGATTTTCTCTATCAGAGTCAACAAGAGCAAATTATGCTAGAGGTGAGGATACGTATGATCCCGTACTCTCTCAGGCGGTAGTTTTCCCTGAAACTAATGAAGAAGTATCTCTAATTTTAAAATTATGTAATGAAAATAAAGTACCAGTAGTTCCATTTGGCACTGGAACTTCTTTAGAGGGTCACGCTGTTGGAAATGATAAAGGAATTACTATTTCACTCGAAAAGATGAATAAAGTGCTAGTAGTTAACACCGAGGATTTTGATTGTAGAGTTCAAGCTTGTGTAACTAGAGAACAACTAAATGAATATCTACGAGAAGATGGTGTTTTTTTTCCAATAGATCCAGGAGCAAATGCTGCTATAGGTGGAATGGCGTCTACATCTGCCTCAGGAACAATGGCAGTAAAATATGGAACAATGAAATCGGTAATAACAGGATTAACAGTAATTTTACCAAATGGAGATATAATTAATACCGGTGGTCGAGCAAAAAAAACTTCTGCAGGATACAATTTAACAAATTTATTTATTGGATCAGAGGGAACATTAGGAATTATAACAGAAGTACAATTAAGATTGTCACCTATTCCAGAAAATATAATAAGTGCTGTTTGTCAATTTCAAGAACTTGAGAATGCGGTAAAGACTGCACAGGAAGTTATTCAATATGGTGTACCTATTGCTAGAATTGAAATGCTTAATAAAGATCAAATGGATATAAGTATTAATTATTCAAAATTAGAGGATGTAAAACCTTTGCCAACATTATTCTTTGAGTTCCATGGAGATGAAATTTCAAACAAAGAACAAATCAAAATTGTTAATGAACTTTCAAAAAATAATGGTGGTAGTGATTTTAAGTGGGCTGATACCTTAGAAAAAAGAAATAAAATGTGGAGAGCAAGATGGGATGCTTGGTACTCTGTTAAAGCACTTATAAACAATGGAAGGGTATACACAACTGATATTTGTGTTCCAATTTCTAAAATTACTGAATGTGTTAAGTTCGCTGAGACCGAGGTTAAAAAACTTGGATTAAGAGGTCCAATGGTTGGTCATTTAGGTGATGGAAATTTTCATGTTATGCTTCCATATGATCCTTCAAAGAAAGATGCGTATGAAAAAATTAAAAAATTTAATGATATCTTGATTAAAAAAAGTCTTGAATCTGAAGGAACAATTACTGGAGAACATGGGATTGGACTGCATAAAAAAAAATACTTACTGGAACAACACGCAGATAATTTACCTTTAATGAAATCCATTAAAAGAACTATTGATCCAAATAATATTATGAATCCTGGAAAAATATTTGATTTAAATTAAATATACCAATCATTACTACCCTAAGTTGAAAATAATTTATAATTAGACTAATTTGCACAGGACTCTCAAAAACATATGTGCTTTAATTATCTTAAGTTAATTAACTAAGAGGAGTAATAATGATTAAAGAAAAAAAATCAAAGAAGGGAAAAATTCCTTCAAGACGTAAGTTCTTTAAGACAGCCGCAGTAGCAGGGGCAGCTGCAGTAGCAATGCCNTATGTTAACCTTGGTGCAGCACAGACTCTTAAAATGCAAGCTGCGTGGCCAAGCGGAGCTAACATCTTTTTTGAAATGGCAGGAGATTACTGCAAGATGGTTAGCGACATGTCTGGAGGATCTTTAAAAATAGATCTTCAGCCTGTTGGGGCAGTTGTTAAGACTAGTGAAATTGGACAAGCAGTTAGTTCAGGAGCCGTCGATATGGGTCACTGGGTAACAGCTTACTGGTACGGAAAAAATCCAGCAGCTTCACTATTTGGAACAGGTCCTTCATACGGAATGTCATCTCAAGAAGTAATGGGATGGATGGAGTACGGCGGAGGAAGAGCACTTTATGAAGAAACTATTAAAAAAGTAGGTTTCGATTATACTGGTGTTTTTCATATGCCTATGCCAGCGCAACCGTTTGGATGGTTTAAGAAAAACGTAACTAAAGTATCTGATGTAAAAGGTATGAAGTACAGAACTGTTGGTCTTGCTACTAACGTTCTTACTGCAATGGGAATGGTTGTAAGACAATTACCAGGTGGTGAAATTCAACCAGCTATGAAAACTGGATTGATTGAAGCAGCTGAATTTAACAACCCAACTTCAGACTCTCAATTTGGTATGCAGGATGTTTCTAAGCATTATCACTTAGGAAGCTTCCACCAATCTCAAGAGATGTTTGAAATACCTATAAACAACAAAACATTTAATGGTCTGTCACCAGCTAACCAAGCGATATTAAAAAACGCTGCTTATGCTGCAAATACAGACAACTACTTTAAAGCATTAGTTAGATATTCAGCAGATTTATCTAAGTTAATGAACGAACATAAAGTAAATGTTTACCAAACTTCAGATGAGATTTTAGCTCAACAATTAAAAGGTTGGGATAAAGTTATCGGTGATTTTAATAAGAAAGATCCTTTCTTTAAGAAAATCGTCGACTCACAAAAAGCATATGCTAAGAGAGTAATGAAATACTTGCTGATGAACCAGCCTAATTACAGATTAGCTTATGAAAATGAGTTTGGACCATTAGGAAAAGTTAAAATATAATATTTTAATTAAATAAAGAAAAAGGGGACCATTTGGTCCCCTTTTTTTTGTTTGGTTAAATGTCATAATTTATCATATGGTAGCGAAATGAAATCTTTCATAAAATTTGCAGATACACTCAGCGCTTCAATGGGAAAAGCATTTTCATGGTGTATAGTGATTTTAATGGGAGGTACCTGCTATGAGGTGATTATGGCATACGCATTCAACAGCCCCACATTATGGAACTTTGATTTTAGTTTACAAATGTATGGAGCAATTTTTATGATGGCAGGTGCTTATACTTTATCTACCGAAGCTCATGTAAGAGGGGATGTAATTTACAGACTATTTCCGACAAGAGTACAAGGTTGGATTGATTTAATTTTATACTTTTTATTCTTTTTTCCTGGTATTTTAGCTTTAGCTTTTTATGGCTATGAATACGCGGCTTTAGCTTGGAAAATCAAAGAAACAAGCTGGAATAGCCCTGCACAAATACAAATTTATATGGCGAAGTCATTGATACCGTTGTCNGGAATTTTATTAACGATACAAGGTATTAGTGAAGTATTTAGAGCAATTATTTGTATAAGAACTGGTCATTGGCCTCAGAGGGCATCAGCGGATGCAGAAGAAACCGAAAAGGTGTTAATGAGGACTTCACAAAAGGACGATCAAGCAGATGTTATTTGAGTTAACAAACCCTGAAATTGCAATCTTGATGATGAGTTTATTTCTGTTTGCGGTTTTATTAGGTTTTCCAATCGCATTCACATTGTTAGCAATGGGAGTTGGTTTTGGGTATTATGCTTATTTCGATCCATCAAGAATGGATCATTTACTTGATAACCGAATATTTTCTTTATTAGTTTCAAACACCTATACAATAATGGATAATACCGTATTAACCGCGGTCCCCTTATTTTTATTTATGGGATATTTAGTTGAAAGAGCAGGAATTGTAGCAAAACTATTTTTTGCAATAAGACTAGCATCACACAGACTCCCAGCGTCGATGGCAGTTGCTGCACTTGTAACTTGTGCACTATTCTCAACAGCAACAGGAATAATTGGAGCTGTAGTAACACTTATGGGACTTCTTGCTTGGCCTGCAATGATTAGAGCAGGATATGATAAAAAATTTGCATCTGGGGTGATTTGTTCGGGAGGATGTTTAGGAATTTTAATACCTCCAAGCATCATGTTGATTGTCTATGCAGTAATTGCTCAATTGTCTCCACTTAGACTATTTGCAGCTGCAATATTTCCGGGATTGATGTTGGCAGGCTTATACATTCTTTATGTGATAATCAGAGCATATTTTAATCCTTCATTAGCGCCAAAGCCAGCAGCAGAGGAAATTCCACCAAGATCTGAAATTTTGAAAGAAGTTTTAGTGTCATTTGTTCCTTTATTTTCATTAATAATTTTAGTTTTAGGTACTATACTTGCTGGATTAGCAACTCCTGCAGAGGCAGCGGCAGTCGGTGCTTTTGGAGCATTGGTACTTTCTTATTTTTATAAATCTTTAAAATGGAAAAATTTTAAAGAGTCAGTATTTTTAACCGCAAAAACAAGTGCAATGATCATGTGGCTGTTTGTTGGATCATGGACTTTTGCTTCAGTCTTTTCTTATCTTGGGGGGCATGAGGTATTTGAACATTTCTTTAAATCTATGGATATTCAGCCATGGCAATTTTTAGTAATTACACAAATAATTATATTCCTTTTAGGATGGCCACTTGAATGGACAGAAATATTAATCATTTTTGTTCCGATCTTTTTACCATTAGTGGAATTTTTTGGAGTTAATCCTTATTTCTTTGCAATGTTGATAGCGTTAAATTTACAAACATCTTTTTTAACTCCCCCGATGGCAATGTCAGCCTATTATTTGAAAGGTGTTCAAAGTAAAAACGTCCAATTNATGGAAATTTTCAGAGGAATAATGCCTTTCCTTGGAATCGTTATACTTGCTATGGTTTTAATGTATATATTTCCTGGAATAGCATTATGGCTACCTGATACATTATTTGCAGATTAATTTTAAATGACGAATGTCTTTTCATTACCAATATCTAAAATAGCAGAAAAGATTAGACAATCTGAGTTAACATCTTTGGAACTATGTAAAAATTATATTACCCAAATAGATAAATATGAAAAGGATGTTAAAGCATGGGCATTTTTTGATAAAAAACTTTTATTAGAAAAAGCNGAAGAAGCAGATACTTACAGAAAATCTGGCAAACCAATGGGATTACTGCATGGTGTTCCTGTTGCTTTAAAAGATATAATTGGGACATATGATATGCCAACTGAGTGCGGAACAGTTTTAAGAAAAGGCAAAACNCAATCTCAAAATGCAGAAATTGTTGACCTGTTAAAATCAGAGGGNGCAATTATAATGGGTAAAACTGCAACATCTGAATTAGCATATCTNGGACCTCCAGCTACTAGGAATCCACATGACTATAACCGAACGCCCGGTGGATCCTCAAGTGGGTCTGCAGCAGTAATAGCAACTCATATGGCACCTTTGTCGATTGGTTCTCAAACAGGAGGATCAGTGATAAGGCCAGCCTCATATTGNGGTGTTGTTGGATACAANCCAAGCTATGGACTAATATCAAGAAATGGTGTTTTAAGAACATCTTATAACTTGGATCATATTGGTGTATTTGGAAAAACAGTTGAAGACGTTGCATTATTAGCTAAAATTTTAATTAAAAAAGATAAATATGATGAAGCGACTATACATTATTCTTCAGAATTTATTTTAGAGGAATGTATTAAAGGTCCACTATTTGAACCAAAATTTATTTTTTATAAAACGGAAAGTTGGAAAAAAATTGATAAAAAATCAAGAGAGTCTTTTGAATATTTTATTAAGAGTTTCAAAAAAAATATAGAAGTATTTGATACACCTTCTTATTTTAAAGAAATAGATAAGTATCATAGAATTATTCATGAGTCTGATTTAGCTAATAATTTTCAAATGTATTATAAAAAATCTAAAAACAAATTATCAAAGCAAATGCAGTCTGCAATAAGTAGAGGCATGAAATGTTCTGCAAAAGAATATTTAGATGCAGTTGATTTCATGAAACGAAGTTATGAGTCATATAAAGAGGTATTTGAGGATTATCATGGTGTACTCAGTCCATGTAGCACGGGAGTGGCTGATAAAGGTTTAAAAGATACGGGTAGTGCAGATTTTAATCGAGTATGGTCTTATATGCACACTCCAGCAATTTCTCTACCTTTACTTCAAGGAGAAAATGATCTACCTTTGGGGGTCCAATTAGTTGGTGATAAATATGATGATCACAGATTTCTTGGAGTTGCAAGGTGGCTAGAACAAAAAAGTAAAAATTACAATGAATAAAATTACTACATTAGTTGGGTTATCATTCGCGCTTTTCTTTTTAATAGGATTAGCAACAACATTAACAAGATCAATGATGATAACATTCATTGATGTACTTCCTGTTTATATATTGATGGGTATTGCCATTGCAATGATGATTTACGAAGCCTTTTTCGACAAAAAATAATTCATTTATAATTGCAAAAGATTAATAAAATGATTTTAAATGTTTTTTTAATTATAATTATTATTTATTTTTTTCTTACAACATTCTTGTATTTTTATCAGAACAAACTTCTTTATCATCCAAATGTTAACTCAAGAAGTAGTTATGAATTAGATCACAAAATAGAGGAGATTTTAATACCCTCAGATAATAATCTAATTGCGTGGCATTATAAAAACAAAGAAAACTATAAGACATTAGTTTTTTTTCACGGAAATGCAGGAGATCTCTCAAACAGAATTTATAAACTAAACGAATTATCAAAATTAAATTTAAATTATCTAATATTTGCATATAGAGGATTTAATGATAGTGAAGGCAAGCCATCTGAAGAAGGGTTTTATAAAGATGCTGAGAATGTAATTAAATGGCTTGAATCTAAAAATATTCTTAATAATAACATTATTTTGTATGGAGAGTCACTTGGAACAGCTGTTGCAATTCATACAGCACAGTCCAAAAATTTTTCAGGTATCATTTTAGAGGCACCTTTTACATCAATGGTAGATCTTGGACAAAAATACTACCCTTTCTTTCCTGTAAAATTTTTACTTAAAGATAAATATGAAAGTAAAAAAAAACTTAATCNTATAAACTCTCCAGTTCTAGTAATGCATGGNAAAAAAGATAAGATTGTTCCTTTTTATATGGGAAAGCAAATATTTGAAATTTTACCATCACCTAANTTTAGTTACTTTAANGAGCAAGATGATCATATGATGGAATATAATCAAGATCTGATCGATTCTATTAAAAATTTTATTGACCAGTTAAGTTAGTTTGTACTTACAAAAGCATCTGCAAATTTTTCTGCTTCAAAAATTTGTAAGTCGTCCTCTTTTTCACCAAGACCTAAAGCAACAATTGGTAATTTATATTTCTTAGCTACAGCTATTAAAATTCCNCCTTTTGCGGTTCCGTCAAGTTTAGTCATAATTAAACCTGTTATTGGAATTATTTTATTAAANTCCTCCACTTGATTTAGTACATTTTGCCCAGAAGTTGCATCCAAAACTAACAACACTTCATGTGGAGCATTTGGATCAATTTTCTTAGTAACGTTTGCAATTTTCTTATATTCTTCCATTAAATTTTTTTTATTTTGTAATCTTCCTGCAGTATCTATTAAAACATGAGTAAATTTATCTTTCATAGCTTCATCAACTGCTTTAAATGCAACGGACGCAGGATCGGAACCTTGTGAAGACTTAATTATACTTACATCTATTTTTTTAGCCCAGTTTTCCAACTGCTCTATTGCTGCAGCTCTAAAAGTATCAGATGCTGAAAAAATAACTTTATTGCCATGAGATTTCAAAATTTTTCCTATTTTTCCAATTGTGGTTGTTTTTCCAACTCCATTAACACCAGAAACAAGAACTGCATTTAAATCAGTTTTATTAGTAAAAAAATCTTTTTTTTCTAATGGAGACATCAAATCAATTATATATTTTTTAAGAAGTAAATTAATTTCATCGACTTTATTTTTATTTGGATCAATTTTTTTTTCTGCAATTATTTCTTTAATTTCCTCTGATGCGACAATACCCACATCAGATTGTATTAAAAACTCTTCAATTTCATCTAGTGTTTTGTCATCAATTTCTTTTTTTATGATTATTTCTCTAAGGCCAGATGTAAAAGTAGAAGCACTTTTTTTAAAACCTAATTTAAATTTTTCAAAAATTCCCATTAAAGTTTTATGTCTATTTCTTTTATGTCAGAAACAGGTCCTTTCATATGAATATTATTTTTTTTATCTATAAAAATTGATAGTTTTCCAAGTTCAAATTCTACTTCAGTTTTATTTTTAATTTTACCATTAATTTTTGCAGCATAAGCTGTTGCGCAAGCAGCAGTACCACAAGCTTTTGTTAATCCAGCTCCTCTTTCCCATACCTTAACTTTAATATGATTCTCATTAATTATTTTTGCCAAAGTAACATTGCATTTTTCAGGAAATAATTTATCGTTTTCTATTTCTGGTCCAATTTTTTCTAAATTAAAATCTTCTATATTATTTACAAAAAAAATAATATGTGGATTTCCAACATTTACTGC
>FUFK010042226.1_pt1 | contig 21701 bp, 20 predicted proteins | sample 1021851 | NCBI WGS metagenome assembly FUFK01 (sample SAMEA51879418, study PRJEB19060) | metagenome
TGTCCAATTCTATTTTCAGGATTAATGCTTCACGAGGGTTCTCTTTTAAGTGGCGAAATAGAGAGATCGGTGGGTATTGCAACAAGAGTATTACAAAATTATAAATTAAAAGAAAAAGATACTTTAATGATATTTACCAACAGTGGAGTAAATCAAGCTCCTCTAGAAGCTGCTATATACGCAAAAGAAGTTAAGTGTAAAACTATTGGAGTTTCATCTTTAGATTATGCGAAGCTAGCACCAAAATCTAAATTTAACAAAAGGCTCGATGAAGTTGTAAATATATATATTAACAATCACGGCCCGCCAGGAGATACTTTGTTGAGCATATCAGATACTCAAAAAGTTTCTCCGTTTTCAACTATAAGCGGAGCTTTTANATTNNANTCANTAATTGCTCATGTNGCTGAATTATGTAAAGAAGAAGAGTTNTTCCCTTTTTTNATANGTGCAAANNTGCCAAACNCAAGTCANCATAATGAAAAATTACTGNAAAAATATAAAGCAAGAAACCCTCATATCTAAATAAATTTTTATTGACTTAAAATTTCTGTNTAGCATTACTTATACATATGTTTGATCCAGGAAAGCCTGATGGCACAAATGATACTCTAAAAATAGGTATTTCAAATGATGGAAAACCAAGTTTAGATCATTTTTATAAAGTTCCAGCTAGATGCGGTATCGCAGTAAAATTAGAAAAAAATCAAACAATCCAAATTGAAAATAGATTTGGTACCCAAGTTTGTGATTTTTGGGCATTTAACTCAAATAATCTACACGAGCATCTTTCTATGGAGCATGTACATACGTCTCTTGGATCCGTTTTGCCAAAAATAGGTGATAGCCTAGTATCAAATACTAGAAAAAAAATGTTTACAATAATTGAAGATACGTCTGAAGGATTTCATGATACAATAATTGCGTCTTGCGACCACCACCGCTACCAAGAATTAGGCTGCAAAGATTACCATGATAACTGCGTTGACAATCTTAGAATGGCACTTATAGCCATCGGTAAAAAAGCACNAGCTATTCCTTCACCTTTTAATATATGGATGAATATTCCTATTGANCGAAATGGAAGAATTGAATGGTTGCCACCAAGAGCTAAACCTAAAGATATAATAAAATTAAAATCTCACATGGAAAGCATTGCTGTGATGTCNTCATGTCCTCAAGATTTAACTCCTATCAATGGAGAAAATTGCAAGATACAAGATGTTTATTTTAAAGTTTTCAATTAATTAAATGAAACTATTATTTAAANTATTTAATTATTTACTTTAAATATAATTTTTAAATANTTGTTTTAATTTATTTTATTATCTTTTTTAATTCTTTAATATGATCAACATTTACACCGCANCAACCGCCAATAAAATCTACACCAAAGTTAGTCCAGGTTTTGGCATAATCAATGAATTTTTCTTTTTGCATGACTTGTTTAAAAGCCCATTCGGTAGACTCAAGATTTTTCGAGTTATTATANGAGCTAGAGTTTGGGTACACTCCAATAAGNCCGTCCCATACTTTTTTTAACTCTTTGAGACAATTTAATGTATCTTTAATTCTAGTATGCATAATACATATTGCATCAACATCTATTTCATTTAAATACATTACTGCTTTTTTTAGACTTTCACCATTCTCAATAGCTGCTTCTACACTTTCACCTAAATAAATACCCCCCTTGTCATCTATAGAACATGTTAATCCTACCCAAATAGGCATTTTAGTCTTTTTTACTGCATCCAAGGTTGTAATCATTTGTTCCATATCAACCATCATTTCTAAAATAAGAAAATCAACGCCCATATTTTTCATAATATTTGCCTGAGTTTCTATTGAAGAACTTAATTCTTTGAAAGATGGTTTACGGCCTGTCCAAGTCCAATAAGATACACCACCTGCAACTAAGGCATTTTTGGAAAGTTGTTTTCTTGCCTCAATAGCAATCCTTACACCCTCGATATTATACTTCTCAAAGTTTTCTAATTGACCTGCATCTTCTAATGCATGCTTCGTATTTGCAAAAGTATTAGTAATAATAATTTCTGAACCTGAGCGAATATAGTCTTTGTGGACATCTAAAAGAATTTCAGGATGAGACAAGGCCGCACCGCCATTCCAAGCGTGCTTAAGTTGTGGAACTCCCCTTCTTTCACACTCTGTTCCTGTCGCTCCATCCAAAAGAATAGTTTCGCCATTTCTAGCTCTTAAAATTAAATCTTGATATCTGCTCATGTTAAATTTTATTATATAAAAATTAATTTAGTATTCAAAATAAGGTTATTTATATCAATGAAATTTGAAAACGATAGTAGTATTCTTCAAAGAAAGATGTCTTCAAGTTATGTGGGTGTTTCAAGACGACAAGCTATGATTAAAGCACTTAATATTAACATTGGTGATATCATCTTAGATGTAGGTTGTGGTGGTGGTCAACTTATTGAAGATATTGCAAAAAGTGTTGGGATAGCTGGTAAAGCAATAGGTATTGATCCAAGTAGTTCTCAGATTTCTTCTGCTAAAGAACTTTGTTCGGNTCTTGAAAATACTTTATTTATATGCTGTTTAGCAAATAATATTGATTTAGANAGCGAGAGTGTTGANGCTGTAGCATCCATACAAACTTTTGAATATATAGATGATATTGATGAAGCTTTAACAGAAATCAAAAGACTCTTAAAGCCAAGAGCAAAATTTTTAAATATNTCAACTCTTTGGGACTACTATCGATTTCACGGTCCTGAAAAAAAACTTAATGATTTGATGCACNATGTGTTCAAGGAGCACTGCTCACATCAAATGGTGCCAACCTTTCTCAATGGCAGGTTAAAAAATTTAGGTTTCAAAGATATCAAAACTACTGAATTAGCTTATGTTTTTACAAAACGAGATGAAAACTCTTTTGCAAAATATGCTGAAACTTTAATAGCAAATTTTGCTCTNNGTAAAGGGGTTGAGAAAGAAAAAGTTTCAGAATGGCAAAGGCAAATTAAAAAAGCAGAGGAAAATGGAAGGTTTTGTTTTACATCAATTCCTGTTTTAACTGAAGCCATACTTGAAAAATAGTTTTACTTACTCCAACCTCTAAAGTAATTTTCATTGGCAAATTCTGAAAGTTTATAGGTGCACCAATAAGAACCTTTATTAATATTTTCAAATTTCTTGTGATTATATTTCGATGGCCATAATTTCCCAAATCCATAAGATCCACCATGAGCTCGACCAGATCTTTCAGCTAAATGGCATACCATCGGCAAAGGGTCGTAAGGCTCATCTGATGTAGGTGTTAAATAGACCGAATCTTTAAGATCAGGGCATCCTGTATTATTATGATTATAAATCATATTCCCTAAAAGATTAGCATTATTTTGTATACTTAATATACTCGGCCCAAAAACATGACCATTTTGATTTCCATCTGTGCATTTCCAGGCAAANCCTTGACCGTGAAGTAGTTCATGCATAGTAATTTGNATACGCNGTTTTTTCCCATCATTATGACGACTTTTTAAGAATGTGTATCCTGAATGGACTCCCATTTGACCACCATTTGAGTGAACCACATCAGCCCAAACATAATATAATTTTTTTGGGTTATTAAATCCTAGCTTCTGGATAAAGTAATCTGCGTAACTATTATTCCAACCCTGTGAAGAGCCTTTTCTATCTAATCTAATAAATGTAATGTCTAACTTGCCATCTATTCTGTAATCAAACTTATACTTTTGTTTATTTCCTGTAAGACTAAACATTTCTTCATTGAGTTCTTCAAGCTCTTTTTGCATTTTCCCGTTAATATCCCATTCATTATCTTTTCCNTCTTTATCAAGCATATAAATAAAATGAATTTGATAATCATCATTTAAATCAGGCTGATCTTCAAAGTATCTTTTCCCTTTTTCATTAGATGAAAATTCAGATGAACTTTCATCATCTTTAGGACAGTTAAAAACACAACTTGCTTTTGATGAAGTTGAGCAAATTAAAATTAGGATAAAAATTAGAGTAAATGAAAAAGAAAGTGAATTATTTAGTTTTTTAAACATTAAATTTTAAGTAGGTATATAGTCTTTACCAATAGGTGAAATTATCTTTGTACTAGCAACATCAGCACCAGCCTCCTCTCTGGCTTTTGCAATATCCTCTCTCTCACCAAATGTTTTCATTTGGGTTGGATCTTGAACCTCAATTACTGTATAAACCTGTGTTTCATCCGGGTTAGTTCCAGCCCATATCATTTTCATTCCATTTTTCTCAGCTTCGGGAGCCAGAGTTTTACTCATTTTGGTCCAAGTTTCAAATCCTTTAGATATATTAACTGTTACTAGTAATTTCATTTTTGTTTCCTTATTTTTTTTCGAAATCTCTTTAAGTTTAAATAAATGTTAAATTTAATTAAAACTTACTATTGCAAAATTTTAATCATTAGTGAAATGTTATTATATAGTCTTATTAATACCAAAACATATCAATGGAGGAAGTTCATATGATTTTTAGCTTTAAAAAAATTTTTTATGCAACTGCATTTTCAACTTTATTAGCTGGATCTGCATTTGCTGATGCAGTTACAGTAGTTTCATGGGGTGGATCATACGGTAAAGCTCAGGATGCAGCTTTATTTACGGATGCTTCAAAAGATTCTGGAATTGCAATAAATAGAGAATCTGGTGCAAGTATGTCTAAAGTTATGCTTCAAGTTGAATCTGGAGCTGTTATTTGGGATTTAGTTGTAACTGGTTCTGGTGGAGCAGCAAATGCTGCTAAAAATGGTGCCCTTGAAAAAATTGATTTCAATGTAGTAGATGTATCAAACTTTTTAGATAACACATATACAGATTATTGTATAGGTTCAGATGTGTTCGCAACAGTAGGTGCATGGAATACTGAAAAATATGGTGAGCCAGGCACTCCAGGTGCACCTAACTCGTGGGCTGATTTCTGGGATGTGGAAAAGTATCCTGGCACTAGATCACTAAGATTAAATAATGTTGATGGAGTTTTAGAGCCAGCTGTAATGGCTATGGGAATTCCTCCTGAAGAAGTATATGATTTTCTTTCATCTGAAGGCGGCATCGATAAAGCAATCGATAAAATAAGAGAATTAAAACCACATATTTCAGTTTATTGGAAATCAGGAGCTATGCAAGCTCAACTTATGAAAGATGAAGAAGTTGATTTCATAACAGGATGGAACGGTCGTTTTGATAATGCAAAAAAGGATGGAGCTAAAGTTGGATATACTTTTAATCAAGCTTTGAGGGATTATGATTGCTTTGCAATACCGAAAGGAGCACCGAATAAAGATCTTGCAATGAAATTTCTTGGNGAAGTTTCAAAAGCAAAATACCAAGCCAATCTTCCATTCCATATTACTTATGGGCCAACTAACAAAGAGGCTTATGAGATTACAACTGCTCCAAAAGAGTTAATTGAGGCGTTACCATCTCACCCAAAAAACTTCTCAAAAATGTTAGCTGTAAGTCTTGACTGGTATGCAAATAACAGGGAAGTAGCTTTAGAAAAGTATATGGAATTTCTAAGCGAATAATTTTCAAAAACCTTAGCTGACGTTATTTAAAAAATAACGTCAGCAAAATACTATAAACAAAATGAGACAAAATATTACCTCTTTAGAGATATCAATTAAAGATCTTACCAAGAGATACGGTAAGATTTATGCTCTCGATACTGTCAGCCTAGATATTAAAGCAGGTGAATTTTTAACTTTGTTAGGCCCTTCAGGATCAGGAAAAACGACCTTACTTATGGCAATAGCAGGTTTCAATCGCCCCGACTCAGGAAGTATTAAATTTGCCAATCAAGAAATGATTTTGACGCCACCGCATAAGAGAGAAGTCGGTATGGTCTTTCAAAACTATGCTCTTTTTCCACATATGTCAGTATTTGAAAATATTGGTTTTCCTCTCAAACTTCGAAAAGCACCAAATGATCAAATCAAAGAAAAAGTTCATGACGCTTTGAAAACTGTCCAACTGTCAGATTACGCAGATAGAAAAATTGATCAACTTTCCGGTGGCCAGAGACAAAGAGTTGCCCTTGCAAGAGCATTTGTATTTGGTCCAAGGATATTGTTAATGGATGAACCNCTCTCCGCATTAGATAAAAAACTAAGAGAGCAAATGCAAATTGAGTTAAAGCAACTACACAGGAAGTTAGGAGTTACAACTGTTTATGTTACNCATGACCAGAGAGAGGCTTTGACAATGTCTGATCGAATTGCTGTAATTAACGAAGGTAAAATTGAACAATTAGGAACACCAAAAGAAATTTACAACGCACCAAATTCCAGTTTTGTAGCTGATTTTATTGGGGAGTCCTCTTTTCTTCAACTTAATAGAAAAGGTAATGATCTATATTTTTCATCCGAAAAAATTATAACGAATAAAAAATTAAATAAAAATAAAGAGTGGGCGATGGTTATAAGGCCCGAGAGATTATCAATAGTAAATAAAAGTTACAGGAAAAATTCTTCGAATATTCACTTTTCAGGGGAAATTTCTGAATTGGTTTTTCAAGGAGAAACAGCCCTAGCATTAGTAAAACTAATGGAGGGAAATTTCTTGTCTGTTAGGTTAAGTACTAAATCCAGTGATGATTTTGATAATTTAAAAACTGGAAACAAAATACAACTTTGTATGAACCGAAAAGATGTAATCATTATTCCACATTAATAATTAGAAATAAAAATATAATGAATGAAAAACTTTTGAAATCAGCTGAGAGAAAAGAGCAATTGTTACTAACAGCGCTTACAATCCCGGCATTAATTTCAGTTACACTAATTATTGTAATCCCTGTTGGTTGGCTTTTTTCANTATCTTTCCTTGGAAAAAGTGGTGATTTTTCTCTTGAAAATTATCAAAAAATGATTGTTTACAAGTCATATTTTAGAGTTTTTAAAACAACATTTAATGTTAGTTTTCTAACTACGATATTTTGTATTTTACTTGGTTACCCACTTGCTTATTTCTTATCTCAAGTTCCAAAAAAATTAGTTGGTATTTTTATGATAACTGTTCTTCTACCTTTTTGGACTTCACTTCTAGTAAGAACTTACGCTTGGCTAGTGTTGCTGCAGAAAAAAGGGATGATAAATAATTTTGCTATTGATATGGGAATTTGGGAAACTCCTATTAAACTTGCGCACAACTTAAATGGAACACTTGTCGGAATGATCCATATAATGCTTCCTTTTATGGTTCTGCCTTTGTATGCAGCTATGCAAAGGATTGATAGACAAACAATGCAAGCCGCATCAAATTTAGGCGCTACACCAATTCAAGCATTTTGGCAAATATTTGTTCCTTTATCTCTGCCCGGTGTTGCAGCTGGGTCGCTTATAGTTTTTATCCTCTGCTTGGGCTTTTACGTTACTCCAGCAGTTCTGGGTGGTGGTAAAGTTATAATGGTTTCAATGCAAATTACGGCTATTTTAGAGGATCAATTTAATTGGGGGGCGGCCAGTGCTTTAGGAGTAGTGTTATTAGTAACAACTTTTATATTTTTACTTCTAGCATCAAGGTTTTTAAAACTCGATAGTATAATGTTTGGGAAACATTAAGATGAATTGGTTGAGTAAACAGGCTTCGGATACGCAAATTACACATGGTCAGAGAATTTGGCTTTATTTTCTTTCTGCAGTAATAATGTTTTTATTGGTTTTTCCAACTTTAATTGTAATTCCCATGTCATTTTCAGATTCTCAATATTTAGAATTTCCTCCTGAAAAATGGTCAATTAGATGGTATGAAGAGTACTGGGAAACGCCCCGTTGGATTAATGCAACTATAACATCATTGCAAGTTGCTTTCTTTACAATGCTCTTAGCTACACCAATAGGCACAATGGCAGCATACGGTTTGTTTGTTTCTGGNAGTAAATTNGGACGGTATGTATTTTTCTTATTAATGACNCCAATGATAATACCAGTAATNTTAATTGCTATAGGTACTTTTTANGTTTTTGGNAAAGTAGGAGTTGTAAACTCTATNCCNGGTCTTGTNTTNGCTCATANNGTANTNGCTGTTCCAATTGTAATGATAATTATGACNTCAGCTTTAAGAACGTATGACTTGAACCAGGAGTTAGTAGCAAGAAGTTTGGGGGCATCAAGAATAAGAGCATTTTTTTCAATTACATTACCGCAAATAAAATTTTCTATAATTATATCTGCTTTATTTGCATTCCTTACGTCATTTGATGAAGTAATAATATCAATTTTCTTGTCTGGAGGTGGCAATTCAACACTTACTAAACAAATGTTCAATGCTTTAAGAGATTACATTGATCCAACAATAGCTGCAATTTCAACATTGATGATANTTNTNTCNACNACNTTAATGCTNGGNGCNCAATATNTAGGAAAAGAAGATTAAAGAAATTTAAAACTATTTTTGAAAGATTATTTAGATAGTTTCGTTTGCTAATTTCTTATAGCCCATCCAGCAAAAATAGTTTCTAAAAAAACTACTATGTAATACAAAAATATTCCCATTAAAGCTAAAGTAATAAGAACAGCAAACATTAAAGGATAGTCAGCACTAATTTTTCCACTATCAAACAAATGCCCCAAACCTTTTCCATGTGGTTCAATAATTTCCATTAGATTTGTTCCAATAAATGCAAGAGTCGTTGACACTTTCAAAGCTCCAAAAAACTCTGGTAATGTTTTCGGTAAAGCTATTTTATATATAATTTGAAACTTACTNGCGCCTAATGATGAAAGAATATCTTCATATTCTCGCTCCAAAGTAGATAAACCAATGGATATTGAAACAGCTATTGGNAAAAATGATATAAGTATGACTATTAAGATTGTATTCATATCATGCATTCCAACAAATATTAAAGCTACAACAGGGACTACTGTTGCTTTTGGAATAGCATTAAAACCAACTAATAATGGGTAAAGTGCTGTTCTCATTGCTTGTGAGACACCCATTATAACACCTAACAATACTCCAACTAATACTGATAAAATGAGGCCAATAACTGTCCTCCAAAAAGTTTCCCAACCATATTGTAAAAATAACCATTTAAATTTCCAAAAGGCAGGTCCCAAATCTGATGGTGAAGCCATCTTATAATTTGGCCAATTGTTAACCCATACAATGAATTCCCAAAAAAAACAAAATATTATCAAGCTTATAAAAGGAATAATAAAATTAGATAATTTATTCATTTTTATTTTGAGCAACCTCTATTTGATCTCTTAAATTTGATAATATTTTAGAAACTTCAGGGGTATATAAATCAGAAATTTTTTTATTTTTTTTAAAATTTGTAGATACTTCATACTGTAAGGTTGCAGGTCTATTTGATAAAACAATTACATTATCAGATAAATAAACAGCCTCTCTTAAATCATGAGTAATTAAAATNCATGTAAAATTTTGCTCTGATTTTAATTTATGCATAACATTCCATAAATCCTCTCTTGTAAAAGCATCTAATGCAGCAAATGGCTCATCTAAAATTAAAACTTCTGGTTCGTGAACAAGAGATCTACATAGTGAAACTCTTTGTTTCATTCCACCAGACAGTTCTGATGGTCGATTTAATTCAAATTCTTCCAAACCTACTAGTTTTAGAAGTTTTCGAGCCCTATCTTTTTTTTGAGCTGTTGATAAATTCTTTGAAACTATTTCAAGTGGGAGTATGATATTACTAATAATATTTCTCCACTCAAGTAGCACAGGATTTTGAAAGGCCATTCCAACGGTAGAAATTGGTGAAATAACTTTTTTATTTGAGATATATATTTCACCTTTTGTTGGGGTTATTAATCCGCTCACTAGTCTTGTTATGGTTGATTTTCCACAACCAGATGGACCTACTATTGCAGTAAACCCACCTTTGTTAATAGTAAGTGATAAGNCACTTAAAACTTCTAAAGAGCCTCGATTTGTTCCATATTCATGAGAGACNTTTCTTATATCAATATGCATATAGATAGCTGTATTATATAGGGTAGAAATAGTCTACCCTATATAATTTTATTTACTGTAAATATTGGTTAGTAAAAAAATCTGAAATCTTTGGACTTGAAGCAAAATCATATGTTTGGGCAATTTGTTCTAGTGCTCTTTTCATCCTTTCCTCATCAATATTTCCCATACCATTGTTTTTCACGTAATCTGTTTGAACATTTCCCTCAATTGCAAGTTTTAATCTTCTTGTTTCTAAAGCTAAGTCAGCAGCAGGGTTTCTTTTAATCATACTTTTTACAGCTTCCTCAGGATCCATAATTGCATCAGACCATCCTTTTGATACAGCCTTCAGAAAACCCTTAACAAGATTTGGGTTATCTTTTGCAAAATCTGTATTTACTATTATCGAATTGCCATACAATTCTAATCCATTATTAGCCATCAACATTATTGAAATATCATCTTCAGGCACGCCTAATCTGACTAAATTTAAAAACATAGAAAATGAAAAGCCTGTAATAGCATCAACATTCTTTTCAGCTAACATAGGTTCTCTTGTTGGGAAACCAACGGGTTCAACTTTAATTTTTGACATATCTAAATTATTTGCCTTAGCAAATGGTGGAAATTGAGCCCAGGCACCGTCAGGAGGTGGCGCTCCAAGAATTTTTCCTTCTAAATCTGCTGGAGAACTTACACCTAAGCTTTTTCTACCTGCGATTGCAAAAGGAGGCTTGTCATAAACCATCATGATACCAATCACAGGAGCACCTGGATTTTTATCTAAAAATTTTATAAGACTATTTATATCAGCAAAACCTATTGGAAAAGCCCCAGTAGCAACCTTTGGAATTGCATCTAATGATCCCTTTCCTGCAGAGATTTCAACTTCCATACCCTCATCTTTAAAGTAACCTTTATCGATAGCATAAAAGTAGGGAGCACTTGGTCCTTCAAATTTCCAATCTAATGCAAATTGAACATTAGTATCTGCAAAAGTTTTGAATGAAAAAAGAAGCAATCCTAGAATTAAAATTATTTTTTTCATTATGTTATTCCTTATATCTTTGTTATAATTTTATTTTTAATACATTAAAATTGCATTGCGTAATTAGATTTTTCATTACTTTTATGTACATTTTGCATATCATCAATTAACATTAATAGTTTTTTAAAAACTCTTTCTGAAACTGAAAGTGCAATAATAAATTTAGAGNATAGATATAAATTATATTTTTATATATTNAACTTTTTGTTATTGTCTAATCTGAAATAATATCCAATTTAATATCAGAANTTTAATATGAAGTATTTTACAANAATCCTTTTTTTAATATTCTCGCTCGATGCAATTGGAGAGGTTCTACCCAAAACAAAACTCTATGCAGTAACAGATGGATTTTGTTGTGGTGGAGAAGAGTCAGACCCTCATGCAGTTCACGGTTTAGAGGTTATAAACAATGGGTTTGTTTTATCAGGTAAAAGCATTGATAGTGAAGGATCTGAAGAAGGTTTTGTTATTAAATTTCCAGACAACTTGCCTGACAATAGAATTTTTCTTAGTCCAGATGAAGAGTACTCGTATGATTGGGTTTATTTATTTGGATCCCCTGGAAAAAGAGATGGAGCAAATGGTGCTGCTTCAATTTTTGATTCAGTTTTTGTTGCTGGATACAAAGAGAACAATAGTGGTGTAATTAACGGTTATTTAGCAAAGGTAAATTTACAAGACGGGAAATTAAAGTGGGAAAAATCTTTTGAAAGTATGAGTAAAAATAAAAGTACTGCTTTTGAGTCAATTTTAATTACAAGTGATCAAGGCCTAATTTTATCGGGAGTAACTAATTCTCATAAAGAGAGTTTTGAAGGTTTTAAATCTTACGGTAACCCTCAATCAGGTGAAACTTTAGTTATGTATTTCGACAAATCAAGTTTAATCTCTGACAGTCCTCCAACAAAACCGTCCTGGGAAATTACATTAAAGAATTCTCGATCTGGAATTACTATTAAAGAAATTACTGAAGACAATTCCTTTGCAATAGCGACAAAAACAAATAATGAGGAAGGCATTGCTAAAATAATAAAAATAGATAGCCGTGGAAAAGTCATATGGTCAAAAAAATATCCAAATTTTGGTGAAATTACTGATATTGACATTTCTTCTTTGAGTGGAAGGGAAGATGGGATTTTTATTTCTGGCCACAAACATGATGATTTTGGTGGAATTGACGGATCAATTGGAAAAGTTTCCTTAGATGGTAAATTAATTTGGAATTTTTCATTCGGAAACCCTTTAGGTGGGAAAAATAAATTTTCAGAAATTAAAAATAAAAATGAGAAAATGGTATTAGATGAATGCTGGGGCATATCTGCAATCAGTGACGGCGGTGCAGTAATGGCATGTGGAACTGGAATAGAAGAATGTGAGATGTTTGAAAATGACAATAAATTATATGAGCAATGTTCTAATGATCCTAGAACTACATGGAGGAGCCTTTTAATAAGGGTAGATAAAAATGGAAAACAGTTATGGCAGCATGTTGATTCATTTGCATTTCCTGGTGAAGAAGATGAGTTTGATGTGCCATCTACAGCATCAGAGTATGTTTTTATAACTAGTGATAATCATATAGCTTCTGTTGTAGATCTTGGATTTGGNATAGGATTACAAATCTTAGAACACAAATAATAAAGTCTATAAATATATAATTATCTAATAAAATGGCATCCCGTACGGGATTCGAACCCGTGTTGCCGCCGTGAAAGGGCGGTGTCCTAAACCTCTAGACGAACGGGACTTAGGATATCAATATATTTAATAAAATGTTACAATTAAATCAAGTAAAGTTTAATTTAATTGATGAGATAACAATCAATTACAGTAAGTTGGGGCTGACTATTAAAACTATTTTCTCTTAAATAACCAATCAAGTGCAATAATGGGCCATTACTAGCTATTTTAATTGCATCACCTAATGGAGATCCTGCAGCATTAAACGCTATGCAATTTAGAGTATCTCCACTTTCATCTGAAGCAATAAAACTAAAATGCTTGCCCTCCTTTCCAACTGAACGGAAATTTTTAATTCTAATTTTGCTAATTGCTATAATTGGCTCAGAATTTTCAGATCCAAATGGTGCAATTTTTCTAAATTCTTCAACAAGTTTTTTATTCGCAGCTCTTAAATTTATATCTGCTTCAATTTTATAGTCTTTCAATCTGACTGAAGGTTTTATAGATTTAATAAACCTTTCATTTAAAAAATTGTCTAGCTCTTCTAATTTTTGTTGTTCAACTGTTAATCCCGCAGCCATTGCATGACCACCTCCACTTAACAGAATTCCATTTTGTTGGGCTGCAATTATAGCTGAACCTATATCAAAACCAGAAACTGAACGACTTGATCCTTTTCCAATGCCGTCTTTATTTATCGAAATTATAATTGACGGCTTATGGAATCTATCTTTTATCCTTCCTGCAACAATTCCAATAACACCCTCGTGCCATTCAGTGTCAGCTAGAACAATAACGTTTTTATTAGAAATATCTACTTTATTTAATTTATCAATTGCACTTTCTAAGACACTGTTTTGTATATCTTTTCTTTTTTCATTAAGTTGATTAAGCTTATCTGCTATTACACTAGCCTCNACTTCACTATTACAACACAGTAACTGGACACCTAGATTAGAATTTCCTAACCTCCCCGCTGCGTTTATACGAGGTCCTATGATGTAACCTAAGTTTTGTTCGTTTGGAATTTCTCGCAAATTTGACAAATCAAACAAAGCTTTCAAACCGTGATTTTGCCTCCAGCCCATTACTTTTAATCCAGTAGAAACAAAAGCTCTGTTTAAAAATCTCAAAGGCACAACATCACAAATTGTAGCTAAAGCGACCAAGTCTAAATAGAGCTTTAAATCAACATTTGATTTAATATTATTTTCCCGTAATTTTCTATCCAAAGCTACTAATGTTAAAAAACAAACACCTGCAGCTGATAAATAACCAAGCTTGCTTTCCTCATCAAAACGGTTGGGGTTGATAATTGAATAAGCTTCAGGCAAATTTGGCTCTGTTATATGATGATCAATTATTATGATATCAATATTTTCTTCATTAGCTTTTTTTAGAGGCTCAAATGCTGTTATGCCGCAATCAACAGTAATTATTAGGTTACACCCTTGTTCTTTAAGCTTCATGAGTGCTTGAGTATTTGGTCCGTAGCCTTCAGTAAATCTGTCAGGTATATGAACCTCAACTTTACAGCCCAACTTAATTAGATATGAGTAAATTATAGCAGATGAGCACGCACCATCCACATCATAATCACCAAAAATACCAATAGTTTCTTTGTCTAGAATTGCTTTTAAGAGCCTATTAATTGTTTTATCCATATCTTTCAAAACTAATGGATCAGGCATTAAATTTTTGATTTTAGGATCAAAAAAATTTGACAATTCTTCAATATTAAAATTTCTATTTACGAGCAATTCTGACATTGCTTCCGTCAAATCAAATTCTTGTTTGAAAAGNTCTTTTAAATTTTCTTTTGCTTTTTTGGGAGCAATCCAGCTTGCTCCAGAAACTGATTGCTCAACACCAAATAAAAATGAAGTTGCATGGTCATTCATTATAGATCAAATAATTTTCATGCAAACTGGTTTATTTAAAAGTTCTTTTGATTTTGAAAGATCCTCCATAACAGATTGCAAAGTATTATAATCTGTTTCATGAGTAGTAATTATAACAGGAACTTCTTCATTTGGATTTCTGCCTCTTTGTATTAGAGACTCAATGGACAANCTATANTTTCTAAATATTTCTGTTACCCCTGCTAAAACGCCAGATTTATCAATTACATTTAAACGAAAGTAATAACGATAGTTTTCTTTTTCACCTGCATCAACATTTAAACTAAGTTCATTAGTAGATAATCCAAATACATAAGGACATTTTCCTTGTGCCACTGTAATGATATCACTCAAAACTGCGGTAGCGGTTGGTTCAGCACCAGCACCATAACCTGTAAGCATAACAGAACCTGCGAGCTCTGTATCTAAATCAACAGCATTTAATACACCCTCAACATTTGAAATTTGCCTGCCCAATGAAATCATACATGGTGACACCTCCTGAACGAGACCGTTATCAAATTTACTCGAAGCAAGTAACTTTATTCTATAACCTAATTCTTGGGCAAAAATTATATCAGTAACATCCACTTCCCTAATGCCAGAAATACTTAAATTATTGATATCTGGAGAAATTCCAAAAGCAATCGCAGATAAGATTGACAACTTTTGCGCTGCATCTACTCCGTCAACATCAAATGAAGGATCAGCCTCTGCGTAACCTTTATCCTGAGCATCTTTTAAAACCTCATCAAAATTCAAACCTTTTTCTCTCATTTCAGTAAGAATATAATTGCAAGTACCATTTAGAATTCCAGTTATTTTATTAACTTTCGTTCCAGATAGACCGTCTCTTAAAGACTTTATTACGGGTATGCACCCAGCAACTGATGCCTCAAAAGCAAGTGAGCAGTCATTTTTCTCACTTAATTTAGCTAAATCATATCCGTGTTTTGACATCATCGCTTTATTAGCAGTCACAACAGATTTTCCATTTATTAATGAATTTTTGCATAATTCTAATGGAACCCCATCAGAACCACCAATAAGCTCAACCACTAAATCTACTTCATTAAATGAAGCTATATCTGTANCGTCTTCAAACCAATTTAATTTTGATTGATCAAAACCTCTGTTTTTACTTTTATCCTTGGCAGACACGGCAATTAAATTTAATTTTCTACCTGCTTTTTTGGATAAAAATTCATTATTAATTTGTAATTGCTTAGCAACCTCTGAGCCCACAGTTCCAAGACCAGCAATGGCAATATTTATTTTATTCATTAATAAATCTTTCTTTAAGTTAAATATTCACGTCTACAATAACTCTGCCTTTAATTTTTCCTTCTAAAATATCTTTCCCGATATTAGGTAAATCTGATAATGATATTACTTTTGTTATTGGCTCAAAGAATTTTTTAGGAAAATCTTTATTAAGCCTGTCCCATATCTTCACTCTGTTTTCAAAAGGCTGCATTGCACTATCAATGCCAAGCATATTAATACCTCTTAACATAAATGGAATAGCAGATGCTGAAATATTGTTACCTCCAGCATTTCCAACCACTGCAACAGAAGCTCCATATTTTAATTGCCCTAACAACCTTGATAATGTATCTCCTCCAACAGTGTCAACACAAGCTCCCCAAGCGGCACTTTCTAAAGGTCTTTTTATTACTTCATGCAATTCTGATCTATCAACAAGCTTTTTTGCACCAAGAGATAATAAATAATCTTTTGAAGATTTTTTACCTGAAACTGCTGCAACTTCGTAACCTAAATTAGATAGAATAACAACTGCTACTGAACCTACTCCGCCTGTTGCTCCTGTTACCAAAACCTCTCCATTTTCTTTTTTCATTCCTAACTCTTCAAGCCTCATAATTGCAAGCATTGCTGAAAAACCAGCAGTACCCATTGACATTGCTTCTTTTGAAGTCATCCCTTGAGGCATTTTTACTAACTGACTAGATTTTACACGTGCTTTTTGAGAGTAACCGCCCCAAACAACTTCTCCTACTCTCCACCCCGTTAGAATAACTTTATCACCCTTTTTATAAAGATCACTTTGAGAACTTTCTACTTCTCCAGCAAAATCTATTCCTGGCACATGCGGATATGTTTTTACTAATCCAGCACCAGGTCCTATGCAAAGGCCATCTTTATAATTTACATTTGAAAATTCAACATTTACCAGAACATCCCCCTCGGGAAGTTGAGATACATCAATTTTTTTTACTTGAGATGATGTGATATTTTTTTCTTCATCCTTATCTACAACAAGCGCATTAAATTCCATTTATATCTCCTTAAATTAGTCATTTCGAATTTTCACATTCAAAATCACATGAATTTTGAAAGCAATAAATATATACATACCTGTAAATAACAAATATACCTTAATTTAAAAAGTGTAATATTATGTCATTATCAGTTTTAATTATTGGTGCAGGGATTTCTGGCATATCTGCTGCAGAATTCTTGAGACGTGAAGGAGTATCAGTTACTCTTGTAGACAGAGTTAATCCAGGAGACCCTGAACAAACTTCTTATGGTAACGCTGGCCTACTTGCTAGTTCTGCTATTGTCCCTATNTCTTCACCAGGANTATGGAAAAAACTTCCTTACTATTTATTCGGTAAAAATTCCCCACTTTCTATTAATTGGCTTTACCTTCCAAAACTTCTGCCTTGGCTTATTCCTTTCCTGAAAAATACAAGAAAGGAAAAGTTTTTATCAGTTATAGATTCTCTTCAATCTCTTACCTATGACAGTATTGAACACCATCTGAGACTTTCAAAAGGAACCAAGGCTTCGAAATATATAAAGCTAGGCACATGGACTTTACTTTATAGAGACAAACATGAGTTTCTCTCTGACAGTTATGAAAACAACCTTAGAAAAAAATATGGATTTGATTTTACAGAATTGAAACAAAATGAACTCATTGAAAGGGATCCTTTTTTGGGTTCACACTACACCTTTGGAGCTGAATTTAAAAATCATGGCTGGCTTACTTCACCTTCTCTTTATATTAAGGAACTTGCCAATCATTTCAAAAATAATGGTGGAAAAATAATTAAAAAGCAAGTTAAGGAAATTAATAAAAATAAAGTAATAACTGAAGAAAACGAAATATTAGAAGCAGACAAAATTGTTATTTGTGCTGGCGCTTGGTCAGGCCAATTATTGAAGAGTATGAAACTTAAAACAAATCTTGAAACGGAAATGGGATATCACTTGGTTCTGAAAGATGTGAATTATATGCCACAAAATCCATATGCAGTTTCAGATTTAAAATTTGCAATTACACCTATGAAAAATGGCTTGAGATGCGCAGGAACAACTGAACTTGGAGGTTTAAATGCTAAACCAAGTTTTAGTAGAGTTAATATACTTCGTGAAGGGATAAAAAAAGTTTACCCTAAACTAGAATGGAAGGACGAAGAGNTTTGGATGGGTCACAGGCCAACCACACCAGATTGTATGCCTGTTTTGGGTAAATCAGAAACTTCAAACGACATTTTCTTTGCTTTTGGAGGCCAACATATAGGCCTTACGATAGGCCCAAAAATGGGAAGTATTATAACTAATTTAATTCTAGACAAAAAACAAAATATTCCCTTGGCTCAATTTAGAAATGATAGATTTTATAAATAAAATCAGTATATTATAATTATTAGTTAATATATTTATTTATCTCTCTGCTATCTCTAAATTTGTATAATTCCACAACAGCTGGTAGAAACCATGGTCTACCATAATAAAGTGGTCTAGTTGGGAATTTTAGACTGTCAAATGCAGTTTGGCCTTCTTTGTCGTTAATAACCTTTTTGCCAAGTTTCATACCTAAGTAGCTAGATAAGGCAATGCCTGAACCACAATAACCCATAGAATAAAATACTCCATCCGTCTGACCTATATGAGGAAGATGATCAAATGTATATGAAACGTATCCCATCCAGGAATGAGATACATTTATTTCAGGCAAATCCGGGAATACTCTTTTTAAATCTTTAAGTAGTAATGGCGCACTATCATGTAAATCAATTTCTCTTGAAGAAACTCTTCCTCCGAAAATAATTCTTTTTTTGTCTGGGCTAGCTCTAAAATAATACACTACTCTGCACGAATCAGTAATGTGCCTATTTGAAGGGAACAGTTTTGATATAAAGCTTTCTGGCAATTCTTGGGATGCAATAACATAACTGCCAATTGGAATGCTTCTTCTATTCAGCCAAGGTGTGACTTTTGACGTATAACCATTTGTAGCGATAATTAAATTTTTTGTATTTATTACTCCTTTATTAGTTTCAACATTAAAAATATCACTATTTTTTTTGTAACTCAGCAACTCACATTTTTGTATAATTTCTATCCCTAAACTATTTGCTTTTTGAATAAGTGACTTATGATACTTTGCAGGATTTAGAGATGAATGATCAGGAAAGACAATTCCCCCATGATATAAATCTGATTTTATTTCATTATGTTGATCTGATTTTGAAACAATGTATGTTTCAATACCCTCAATATCTTTTAATTTTTTACTTTCTTCTATAAATTTATTAAATTCTGAAGGAGTATGTGCTCCGTGAAAGAGTCCATCTCTTATTAAATCGCAATTAATTTTTTCTTTATTTATAAATTCAATTATCCAATTAAGTGCGTTTACCCCCTCTGCTCTTATAGACTTTGCTTTTTCAAATCCATACTTTTTAGTTAGCTTTTCAATAGATGGCTTTAGTAAATTACTAATTTGACCCCCATTTTTTGACGAACAACCATCACCAAAATTACATTTATCAATGACACATACTTTCATTCCATTTTTTGCCATTTCAAAAGCTGCATGCAATCCAGTGTATCCAAAACCTACAACTAGAGCGTCAGATTTTTCAGGTAAGTTAGCATCTTTTAAAAAGTCTTGATCTACTGTATCGAGCCAATAAGAATATTTTTTCATTTTTTTCCCAATCTTATCCATCTGTTCTGCCATAAAAAGTCATTTGCGCGGACTTTGATAGTGACACTCCAGGTTTGTCATTATATGCTAGCACAGCTAACATTCGAATTTCATCACAGTTAACCTTTGTAACGCGGTGCATAGAGTTTTTACCATTAAATAAAAGCAATCCACCTGACTTCATAGAAATTTTTTTTATTTCAGTTTTTCCTTTTAAAACGTTATTGATATTTTGAAACTCTTTTGCTTGATTGATTAATGATCCCCTTAGAGGTTCGGTATATTCAAATTCTCCACCCCTTGAAACTTCATTAATCATTAACGTGATAGCAAATGTGGAATTATCAAAATGCCATCCAAGTTCCTCCCCTCTTCTAGCATAGTGAATGTTAATCGATGACAACTTATCTTTGTATGGGTGTATGCTGTCTTGTTTTGTAACAAACGAAATAAAATCTATGAATTCAGGTGAATTATAAATAATTTTGAGAGGAGACGATGTGTCTATCAAGTCATCAGTTATACAGCCTTTTGATGATTTTACTTTTCTATTTCTTGGGTGTTCTGAAGAATACATTTCATCCTCTGACTTAAGATAGACATTATGCTCTTGAGGATTAAAGTAAGCATGATTTAATTTTGATAAACTCTCTTTTTTTATATTATCCATACTTTCCGGCAAGACAAAATTTTCAAGAGAAACTATACCAGTTTCATCAAACTGGTTTTGAATTTTTTTTAACCAATGAGCTTCATTTATTGGATAGTCTTCAAGATTTATAATATTTTTCAAGTTAACTTCATTCATTTCTTTACAGATTTATATAAAATTTTTATTTAATATATAAAATATTTTATTTTTGAAAAATATGAAAACCATTAAACCAAAAAATAATGAAGAATTTAAGTTTGCTGCGCTTTATTGTTTTAACACTATCAACAATCCTGAAAAAAGAAAGCAATCACTTTTAAGATTTTGTAAAGATAACAAAATTCTAGGTACAATTTTATTAGCTAAAGAAGGAATTAACGGCACTATTTCTGGTTCTAATGAAAGTATAGATAAAATTGTTCAATATTTAAGAAATTGGAAGGAAATAGACAATATTGAAGTTAAATATTCATATTCCTCGCAAAATGGATTTTATAGAATGAAGGTAAAAGTAAAAAAAGAAATAGTTACAATGGGAAAACCTTCTATTAATCCATCTGTTACAAAAGGCACTTACATTGAACCTGAAAACTGGAATAAACTTATTTCAGATGAAAATGTTGTAGTGGTAGACACGAGAAATACATATGAGACTGGTGTTGGAAAATTTACTGGTTCAATTGATCCAAAAACTAAAAATTTTAGAGAATTTCCTCTTTGGGCAGATCAATTTGCAACGAATAAATTAAATAAAAATAAAAAAATAGCAATGTATTGCACAGGTGGAATACGATGTGAAAAAGCTAGTTCATATCTTAAAGAAAAAGGCTTTAAGAATGTTTTTCATTTAAAAGGAGGAATATTAAAATATTTAGAAACTGTTCCTATAAATGAAAGCCAATGGGAAGGAGAGTGCTTTGTTTTTGACCAGCGAGTTACTGTAAATCATAATCTTGAGAAAGGAGATTTTAGCCAATGCTATGGATGTAAAATGCCATTATCAAAAAAAGAAGTTGAAGATAAAAAATATATTAAAGGTGTAACTTGCAAATACTGTTTTGATAGCTTGTCGAACGATCAAAAGAAAAGGTTCAGCCAAAGGCAGAAGCAAATAGAGTTAAGTCTTAGCAGAGGTGAGGCTCACATTGGTCAAACTAAAAAAATAAAATAAAGATTTTCAATTATTTCTCACAGCCTTGAGTCCTGATATCATTGCAAAACAAGAAAAGAACATAACTGTAAAAATGTATGGATAAATCGTTTTGTCATTCATAATGCTTACACATCCGGCACCAATCATTCCAAAACCAAATCTTAAGGAAATTGCGAGTGCATTTGCAGCTCCTTTGTTTTTTTTAAATTCATCCATCAACCCAGTAAGTGATGTAGCATTTGCTATATGAAATAATCCCATAAATAATAGCCCAGATAAATAAATAGACCATCTATCTAAAATTTCTAAACCACCAAAAAATAGAACTATTGC
>FUFK010040321.1_pt1 | contig 21693 bp, 15 predicted proteins | sample 1021851 | NCBI WGS metagenome assembly FUFK01 (sample SAMEA51879418, study PRJEB19060) | metagenome
AAAGTTTTTAATTGATAAGGAAAGTTCTAATTTATGAAACTTAAATTTGCCTTTTTAAACTTATTTTTAGGCTGTATTTCTCTTTTAATAATTAATACTAAATTTCCTTTTAAGTTAAAAGCAGAAGAATTGCTTCAAATTGAACTTAATACTGAAATTAAAAAAGGAAAATTTTTAATTGGTTTAAAGCAATATCTAGGTGGGGAAAATGATAGTTTTTCTAAGAAAAAGAAAATTAATTTTATCACAGATAAAGGCTTTATAAATCTGATATCGTCCAACGGTATTAAGCATAAATCAAAAGAGATTAATATTACCTGGGTGGATATACCCATCAAAAATCCAAAAGCAATTGAAAGAATTGTTTTTGGTCCTTTTGCAAGTTATGAATCAGCAAAAAAACAAGCAGAGAAACTTAAAGACAAAGGATTTGAGACGACTGTTGCTTATCCTAAAAATTGGGAAGTATGGATTCCATTCGAAGATGATCTTCCAGAGTTTGAATTTGAGAATAAGTTTGTAAGAAAAATAAAAAATTTTCAAATTACTCCGGTTCTAAGAAGTGAATATAGTGTTATGGAACTCGAAGGACCTATACATATTTATGCTAAAGAAGAAATAAAAATAAATGGTGTTAATTTTGGCAAAAAATTCTATTTAATAAAAGATTCATATGGAACTTGGACATTAGTACAGAAAATTGAGTTTGATGATTATTTGGCTGGCGTTTTGCCATACGAAATTGGACCGAATTCTCCTTTAGAGGCACTGAAGGCACAAGCAGTTATTGCAAGAACTTGGGGAATTTATAATTCTGATAGATTTAATATGGATAAATATCACTTATGTATAAGCACTCAATGTCAAGTTTATAAGCCTTTTAAAATTACAAATAAAAAAGTACAAANAGCTATAGAAGCAACTTCGAATTTGATTCTCACTTATGGAAATCAACCAATAAATGCTTTTTACCATGGTTCTAATGGTGGTGTATCTGCTACTGCAGGAGAGTCTTGGCAAATTCAAGATTATTCTTATTTCAATTCAGTCATAGACGGTTCTAAATCACTAAATAAAATTTTTAAACTTCCAATTAAAAATGAATCTGATTTAAATAATTTTTTAGATTTTGATAAAGAACAGTTTTATGGGAGTAATCATTCTCTTTTTCGATGGAATAAGAAAATTTCTAGACTTGAAATTAAAGAAAAGTTACTTAAAAACAAACTTATAAATATTAATGATGATGTTTTGGGTTTAAATTCTATTGAACGTGGTAATAGTGGCAGAGTGACAAAATTGGAAATACAAACGAATCAAGTTAATAAATCTATTGTTCTAGTTAAAGATGATATTCGAAGGGTATTAAATTTTATACCTAGTAATTTGTTTACTATTAATAAATTAAGTGATGATTTATGGCTTTTGAGAGGAGGAGGCTTCGGTCATGGTGTAGGTTTATCTCAGTCNGGAGCAATTGAAATGGCTAAATTAGGATTCTCTTATGAACAAATATTGAATCATTACTATCGANATGCAAAACTAAAAAAAATTGAGATATTGTCTCAATGAAAGTTAAGTAATTAAAAATTTACTTTTATGAGTAAGGGTTTTTATAAAAATCGAAGATTAAAGTCGTTTATATTTCTTAGTGCTTGTTTTTTAGTAGCTTTTATTCCTCATGCNTACAATATCGAAAATTTCTTTTACATTATATTAACNCTTTCTTTTGTGATTGTTNTTTACGGTTTAATAGTTATTTCTAGAAATTTNAAAAGGAACAAANTTTCAAANACTCTAAGCAGCAAAATTAGCAATNAAGANTTGCCNGTGCTTGATATTTTAGTNGCAGCNAGAGATGAAGAGAATGTNATNGCTCGATTAGTTGAAAGATTATTTAATTTAGATTATCCAAAAAATAAATTAAATATTTACATAATCGATGATGGTAGTTCTGATAAGACACCTCTAATTTTAGATCGATTATCTAGACAATATGAAAAGCTAAAAGTAGTAAGTCGTTCTCCAAACGCAGGAGGCGGAAAGTCAGGAGCTTTAAATTATGCCTTGAAGTTTACTCATGGTGAATGGTTATTGGTTTTGGATGCNGATGCTNAATTAAAACAAGATTCTTTGATAAGGTTATTTAGTTTTGTAGAAGAGGGTGACTGGTCTGCAGTTCAATTAAGAAAATCAGTAACAAATGTAAGTAAGAATTTTTTAACTTCATGCCAGTCAATGGAGATGGCTATGGACGCAATCTTTCAATATGGNAGATTATCAGTTGCTGGAGTTTCTGAATTAAGGGGAAATGGTCAANTAATTAAGAAAGATACATTATTGGCATGTGGTTCTTTTAATGAAGANACNGTTACAGATGATCTAGATTTAAGTTTAAGGTTATTAATATCAAAATCTAGAATTGGAATCTTATGGGATCCTCCAGTCATGGAGGAAGCAGTTGAGAATTTAAATGCTTTATTAGCGCAAAGGCAAAGATGGGCAGAGGGGGGTTTGCAAAGATTCTTCGATTATGGGGATCAATTAGTAACTAATAAAATTGATTATTTGCAAAAATTTGATTTAACTTACTTCTTCATCTTGCAGTATGCACTGCCAATCATTTCTATTTTTGATTTAGTTTTCAGTATTGTTTTTTTCCATTCACCAATTTACTGGCCTATTTCATTCACTGCTTTTATGTTATCTGGCATTGCTTTTTGGTACGGTTCTTCTTGCAAAAGCGAAGTACCCGTATTGCAAAAAAGCAATTTTTTGATGGTATTTCTATCGGTTTTTTATTTATCACATTGGTTTCTAGTAATACCCTGGGTAACAATCAAGATGTCTATTTTCCCTAAAAAGATACTTTGGCGAAAAACTCTTCATACTGGAGTTTAATTTATTCATCAAGGTCTATAATTTCTCCATTAAAAAAATTTGCTAAGTTTTTTGAACTATCATCATAATTTTCCTCGTTAGATATTTTTGGCGATAAATTAGTTTTTGGTTCTATTTTTTTTATTGGGTTCAAATTTTTTACTTCATTTTGGGTTAATTCTGGGGGGTTTGTTGGATTACTTTTAGTTATTTGTTTAGTAGAAAAATTAAGTATTATTTGATCTCCAAATATCTTTTTTACTGTATTTTCAATTATAACTTTTCTGCTTTTAATCATGTTTTCCCAGTTTGGAGATAAGGAAATTGTGATTTTTTCAGAATCGAAACTTTCTAGTTCAGCTTGTTGTGAGAGTAACATCCTTGTAGATGGCAACTCTAATTTGGAGAGAATTAATTCCCATTTATCTTTTAAATTACTTTCTCTAAGATCATTTTGGTGCTTATCAGAAATATTGCTCATACTATCTTTTCCAAGACCATAAGAGTTTTCTAATTTTTCGTCTTTTTTTAAAATCAATTCATTGCTGGTTACATCCTCTTTGAAGCTTGGTTTTTGAATTTCATTAGAAATATTTTCGTTATTAATGTTTTCCTTATTTTTTATGTTTTTATACTTTTCTTCAGTCGCAATATTTTTATTTACTTGCTTTTTTTCAAAACTATTTATCTCATGATTATCTAGAAGACCAGTTAAATGTATTTCAAACCAAAGCCTTGGATTATCACTTGTTTTGATTTGATATTCAATATTTCTAAGTTTATTGTGCCAATTAATTATTGTTGATTTATCTATTGTTTTTGAGATTTTATCTAATTCATCTTGAAATTCTTCAGAAGTATTATAAAGATCTGAATATTTATTACTTGTAGTATGCAGTAATAGATCTCTTGTTGTATTTAATAATCCAATAATTATTTGATGAGGTTCGTTGCCAGCATCATATAATTTGTTGCAGGTGATTATTAATGATTCTGGATTTTTCTGAATTAATGATTTAATAAGATTTGTTATTTCAATCTCTGATACTTCTCCTAGTAAGTTTTGAATATTTTGAATTGTTATACCTTCTGGTAGAAGATTAAGTTGTTCAAGAAGACTTTGGGCATCTCTCATTCCTCCATTAGATCTTTTTGCGATCATTTTTAATGCTTGAACTTCATACTGAATGGATTCTTTTTCTGCTATTTCTAATAAATGTTGAAAAATTTCAATAGGGCTTATTCTTCTAAAATCAAACTTTTGACATCTACTTTGTATTGTATTTAATACTCTCTCAGGATTTGTCGTAGCAAGGATAAAAACAACTCTTGAAGGAGGTTCTTCAATAGTTTTTAGTAAAGCATTTGAGGCTGCTGTGGAAAGCATATGACATTCATCAATAACGTATACTTTCCATCTGGCTTGAGTAGGAGCAAACCTAGCTCTTTCTATAATTTCTCTTATATTTTCAACTCCTGTATTTGATGCTGCATCAATCTCGATAATATCTAGAGCGTTTCCATCTGTAATTTGTCTACATACATCACATTTACCACAAGGATTTATTGTTGGTTGTTCGAATGCTTGGCAGTTTAAAGATTTTGCGAATATTCTTGCACTTGATGTTTTGCCAGTGCCTCTTGGTCCATTAAAAAGATATGCAGAAGCAATTTTTTTTGTTAATATTGCTTGTTTTAGAGTAATCGATATAAAGTTTTGCCCAACTAATTCATCTAGATTGTTTGGTCTATATTTTTGATGAAAAGGCTTATGTGTATTAGGCATTTATTATTAATTAATTAGAACTATTAAGGTTTCAATTGCAACAATTAAAGTCTAATTTTAAGCAGACTCTTTAATGACTCTTTTTGATCCTGAGGGTAGTTTAACAATTTTAGATGAGAATAAATTTTCTACCATTTTTTTTGTAATTGTGAATTCTTTTACATTCTCTTCAGAAGGCAAAGTGTACATAATATCAAGCATTAGTTCTTCAATTATTGATCGTAATGCTCTTGCACCTGTTTTTCTTTTATATGCTTCATCCGCTATTGCTTCAACAGAATCAGGCTCAAATGATAATTCTACATTATCCATACTTAGTAAAGTTTTGAATTGCTTTACTAGTGCATCTCTTGGTTGAGTCAGAATAGATTCTAAGGTTTCTTTAGTAAGACGATCTAATACGGCGCAAACAGGTATTCTTCCAATAAATTCCGGAATTAGTCCATACTTAACTAAGTCATCTAACTCTAAATTTTTTAAAGAGTCTCTTGGATCTACTATTTTTTTTGTATCAACTTTGTTTGCATCAGAATTAGTTGTAAATCCTATGGAGTTTTTACCCAAGCGTTTTTGAACGATATCCTCTAGACCTATAAAAGCCCCTCCGCAAATAAATAAAATTTGACTCGTATCAATTTGGATGCAGTCATGATAAGGATGTTTTCTCCCACCTTGTGGCGGTACATTAGCAATTGTTCCTTCAAGCATTTTTAATAATGCTTGCTGTACTCCTTCACCAGAAACATCTCTAGTAATTGAAGGATTCTCGCTTTTTCTTGCAATTTTATCTATTTCATCTATATAAATAATTCCTTTTTGAGCAAGTTCTACATTCATTTCTGATTTCTGTAGAAGTCTTAAAAGTATATTTTCGACATCTTCTCCCACATACCCAGCTTCTGTCAAAGTCGTTGCATCAGCTACTGCAAAAGGAACGTCTAGAAACTCAGCTAAAGTTTGCGCTAGTAATGTTTTTCCACTTCCAGTAGGGCCGATGAGTAAAATATTAGATTTTTGTAATTTCGTTGCTTGTGAATCTGTTGAATTGTTATTTTTACTTTCTTCTTTAACTTTCCAAGCTAATCTTTTGTAGTGGTTATAAACAGCTACTGATAATATCTTTTTTGCAGATTCTTGTCCAACAACTTGATTATCTAGAAAACTTTTAATTTCTAATGGCTTAGGAATTGAGGTTAATTCTAAAGGAACAGATTTTTTTTGGTTATCGGTTGGTAATTTCTTTTTTACTTGCGGGGAGTTGTTTGTGTTCGCTTGATTATCAAGTAGTTCTTCATCGAGAATTTCATTACAAAGATCTATGCACTCATCACAGATATAAACTCCAGGACCAGCTATAAGCTTTCTTACTTGGTCTTGTGATTTTCCGCAAAATGAACATTTAAGATGGGCGTCGAATTTAGCCATCGATTTTCAGGTAAAAATAAAGGTGTAAAATATTCCCTATTCACTAGGATTGCTTATAAACTTCGATTCGTCATCATTTTCTTAAAAAATCAGTATCCCTTGTCACTTTTCGATAACTTTATCAATTAATCCATATTCGACTGCTTCAGAGGGTGATAAAAAGTAGTCTCTTTCCGTGTCTTCATTAATTTTTTCTAAAGGTTGTCCAGTATGTTCTGCTAGAAGTGAATTCAATGTTTTTTTGAGAAAAAGTATTTCTTTAGCTTGTATTTCAATCTCTACTGCTTGACCTTGTGCACCGCCAAGAGGCTGATGAATCATAATTCTAGAATTAGGTAAAGCTAATCTTTTGCCTTTTGCTCCTCCAGAAAGTAGAAATGCCCCCATACTTGCAGCTACTCCAAAACATATAGTCACTACATCAGGGGATATTTGTTGCATAGTGTCGTATATGGCCATACCTGCAGTTACTGAGCCTCCAGGAGAATTGATATATATTTGTATGTCTTTTTCGGGATCTTCAGCTTCAAGAAATAACAATTGTGCAACAAGAGAGTCAGATACTTGATCATTAATTCCAGTACCTAAAAAAATTATTCTCTCCCTCAGTAGTCTTGAATAAATATCAAAAGCTCTTTCTCCTCTGCCAGATTGTTCTATAACTGTAGGTACAGCACCAAAAGTTTTATTTATACTTTCGTAAGAACTTATTGAGCTTTGGATTAAATGTTTTTTTTCTGAGTTCACAAAATAGTTTTCGTCTTATAAATAATCTAAGGGGTTTTTGTTTAATTAGTAGGAAATTTCATAAATTATTTTTTTTCTTTCTTATTTTGAGTTTTTGTGGTTTTTCCTGTTTTTGTTTTTTTTGTCGAAGTTTTTGTCGCTTTAGTTGCTTTAGAGGTTTTGGTGGCTTTAGAAGTTTTTGTAGTTTTTTCTTTTACTTCGGAATTTTCTTCAAGCCAAATTATTAGTTTTTCTTTGAGTAAATCGTTATTTATTACTTCTGTTAATTTTTTAATATCTATTTGTTTTGAAGATTGAGAGATCGCATCTTCATAGTCTTTCATTTTTAGATCAATTTCGTCTTTTTCAACTTTTATGTTTTCTTTTTCAGCTAATGCTTTTAGAGCTAAATTTCTTTGAACATTTTTTTCAGCTTGAGGCCTTGTGGACTCGGCTAATGACTTAACTAATTCCGGTGTGAAAGTAGATTTAACATCAAGACCTTGTTGAGCAAATCTTTGTGCGGTTTGTTCAATATTATTCCTTACTTCTATATCGATCATAGATTTTGGAATTTCAGCAACTAATTCGTTTGTTAAGGCATCTAATAAAGCCTCAATTTTGATATCTTTTTGAGTTTTTTCAAAATTATCTTTTAGTTGTTTTTCAATATCTATCTTTAGCTCTTTTAATGATTCTTTGTTGCCAGACTGTTTTGCAAAATCGTCATTAAGTTCAGGTAATTCTTTTTCCTTAAGATCCTTTAGGTTTACTTCAAAGATTGCCTCTTTACCTCTTGAATCTTCATGAGAATAATCTTCAGGAAATTTAAGGTTAAGTGTTTTAGTATCACCAATTTTCATCTTTACTATTCCCTCAACGAAACCAGGAATCATTTTGTTCTTTTCTAACTCAAGATCCATTGATTCACTTGTCCCACCATCAATCTCTTTACCAGAATCTTTATATTTCCCTTTGAAACTAACTACAGCAATATCCCCTAATTTTGCTGCTCTATTGGTTACTGGAATAATATTTGCAAATTGATTTCTAGATTTTTCTAAGGCTTCATCTACTGACTTAGGATCAAACTTAGTTTTTGAGATTTCAACACTAAGTCCTTTGGATTTTTTTAGTTTTAATTCGGGGGCAACATCAGTTTGAAGAGTAACCTTAAGTGATTTTTCAGGACTAAATTTTGCAAGTAAAGATTCAAATCCATCTACCAATTCTGGCTCACTTAATGGTTCTATAGATTTTATTTTTAATGCTTCTTGCCATGATTTATCAATGATTTTTTCTAAGGCGGAAGCATGTAATTGTGTGATTCCAATTCTTTGGATTAAGACTTGTTTAGGAATTTTACCAAGTCTAAATCCAGGAATTTTAGCCGAACGACTAATAGTATTGATTGTCTCATTTACATACGTTTTGCATGTCTCGGATGGTATCTCTAATTCAAATGCAATTCTACTTTGAGGTAGAGGAGTTGTTTTGACTATTAATGCTTCTTTAGCCATGTTTTTTGTAATTATTACTATAAGCCGAAACTTAATTATTTCACATTATGTGATTTCCTTGAAAGTTAATTTTTTGATAAAGTAAAAAAAATAGTCAATCTATTTATAAAAATCATTTTAAAGTGTGAGACAATCTCCGTTTTTGCCTAATAGGCCATTAAAAATTGCTGTTTTAGGATCTTCAGGTGCTGTAGGATCTGAATTACTCAAAATTCTTGAACAACGAGATTTCCCGATATCAGAATTGGTATTGCTTTCATCAGAGCGGTCAGAAGGGAAAAAAATCATTTGGAAAGGTGAAAAATTAGTTACAAAAAAAACCACTAAGGAAGAATTCCTGAATCTTGATCTAGTTTTAGCTTCAGCTGGTGGAAGTATTTCAAAAAAATGGTTGTCTACCATTATGGATCAAAATGCTTTGCTGATAGATAATTCCAGTGCTTTCAGATTAGAAAAGAACGTACCTCTTGTAGTTCCTGAAGTTAACGCTGGTGATGCACTCAATCATGATGGGGTAATAGCGAATCCAAATTGCACTACTATTTTATTGACATTAGTTTTGGCACCGTTAAATAAACTTTCTTCTATTCAAAGAGTTATTGTCTCAACATATCAATCTGTCAGTGGTGCAGGCCAATTGGCGATGGAGGAACTAAAACTCTTAACTGAACAATTTCTACAGGGTAATCCTCAAAAAAGTGAAGTTTTGCCATACTCCTTGGCTTTTAATTTGTTCTTACATAATTCACCTATGCTTGCAAATAATTACTGCGAAGAAGAGATGAAAATGGTTAATGAGACCAGGAAAATATTAAATATTACTGATTTAAAGCTCTCTGCTACATGTGTTCGAGTCCCAGTACTCAGGGCACATTCTGAATCTATCAATATTGAATTTGCTGGTGTAGTTGATCCTAAAGATGCTCTGAAAGAATTAAAAAAATCTCCTGGAATTGAAATTATTGAGGATTACCAAAACAATAGATTTCCTATGCCAAATGATGTTATGGGAAGGGATAATGTTGCTGTTGGCAGGTTAAGAACTGATATAAGTCAGCCCAATGGATTAGAATTATGGCTATGTGGAGATCAAATAAGAAAAGGAGCAGCTCTTAATGCTGTTCAAATAGCTGAGTTATTAATTCCAAAAAAATGATTTTAGACAAAACTAAGTTTACTAATCCATTATTTGGAAGAATATTGACTGCAATGGTTACTCCATTTACTGAAAATGGAGATGTAGATTATGAACTAGCTATAAAACTTGCAAATTATCTATTTGATAACGGTTCTGATGGAATTGTACTTTGCGGTACTACAGGAGAATCTCCGACCCTTTCATGGGAAGAACAACATGATTTATTTATTGCAGTGAAAGGATCCTTGGATTCAAGTTGTAAAGTTGTAGTTGGTACTGGTAGTAATTGTACAAGCGAGGCTGTAGAAGCTACAAAAAAAGCCTACAACTCAGGGGCCGACGGTGCTTTGGTTGTTGTTCCTTATTACAATAAACCACCTCAAGAAGGTCTTTATAAACATTTCAGTGCCATTGCCAATTCTGCAAAGGATTTGCCCTTGATGCTTTACAACATACCTGGAAGGACAGCTTGCAATTTATTACCTGATACTGTGAAGAAACTTATGGATTTTTCAAATATTCTCAGTATTAAAGCTGCAAGCGGTAGAATAGAGGAAGTAACAGAACTAAGAGCTTTTTGTGGCTCGGAACTCTCTGTATATAGTGGCGACGATTCATTGTTACTCCCAATGTTATCTGTAGGTGCTGTAGGAGTAGTAAGTGTCGCAAGTCATTTGGTTGGTTTGCAGTTAAAAGAGATGATTGAATCTTTTCAAATTGGAAAAGTTTCCAAAGCGCTTGCTATTCATGAAAAACTGCAGCCTCTTTTTAAAGCACTTTTTATGACTACTAATCCAATTCCAATAAAGGCTGCTTTAGAGCTTTCGGGATGGAATGTAGGCAGTCCTAGAAATCCTTTATCTCCACTACCATTGGACATGAGAAAACAGCTTTCAATTATCCTCGAATCCTTACATTAAGGATTCTTTTTAACTTGATAATTAAATTTAAATAAAATTAGATTGATTACAAGAAAGACTTTATAAATTTCTAAATTATGCAATCAAGATCAAATTCAACTATTAATAGATCTTCAAATAATTCATCTGGATCTAAAAATAGTAATACTCCGACTCTAAGAGTAATACCATTAGGTGGCTTACATGAAATAGGAAAAAATACTTGTGTATTTGAATACGGAGATGAACTAATGCTAGTTGATGCTGGCCTAGCTTTCCCTTCAGATGGTATGCATGGTGTGAATGTTGTTATGCCAGATACAACTTTTTTAAAAGAAAATCAAAGAAGAATAAAAGGAATGATTGTCACTCACGGTCATGAAGATCATATCGGAGGCATTTCTCATCATCTAAAGCATTTTAATATTCCGATTATTTACGGTCCAAGACTAGCAATGTCAATGCTTAGAGGAAAAATGGAGGAAGCAGGAGTATCTGATAGAACAACTATACAGACAGTAAATCCAAGAGACGTTGTAAAAGTTGGACAGCATTTTTCTGTTGAATTTATTCGAAATACTCATTCTATCTGCGATAGTTTTTCTTTAGCAGTTACAACACCTGTTGGCACAATTATTTTCACGGGAGATTTCAAGTTTGATCATATGCCAGTAGATGGAGAGCAATTTGATATTGAAAGGATGGTGCATTATGGAGAGAAGGGAGTTTTATGCATGTTCAGTGATTCTACTAATGCCGAAGTTCCAGGTTTTTGCCCTTCTGAGAAGACTATTTATCCCTCTTTAGAAAAACATATTGCTGAGGCAAAAGAACGAGTTATCCTTACCACTTTTGCTAGTTCTGTCCATAGAGTGACAATGATTTTAGAGTTGGCTATGAAACATGGAAGAAAGGTCGGTTTGTTAGGTAGATCGATGATAAATGTTATTGCTAAAGCAAGGGATATTGGTTACATGAAATGTCCAGATGATTTGTTTGTTCCTATTAAACAAATTAGAGATTTACCAGATAGAGAAACTTTATTGTTGATGACTGGTAGTCAAGGAGAACCTTTAGCTGCTTTAAGTAGAATTTCTCGTGGTGAGCATCAACATGTACGCCTTAAGACAACTGATACTGTTATATTTTCCGCTAGCCCAATCCCAGGAAATACTATTGGTGTAGTCAATACAATAGATAGATTAATGAAAATGGGAGCGAAGGTTGTTTATGGAAAAGGTGAGAATATTCATGTTTCTGGTCATGGTTTTCAAGAAGATCAAAAATTAATGTTGGCTTTGGCCAAACCTAAGTTTTTTGTGCCGGTTCACGGAGAGCATAGAATGCTCGTTTGTCACAGTAGAAGTGCTCAGATTATGGGAGTTCCAAAAGACAATATTTTAATTATTGAAAATGGAGATGTAGTTGAGTTGACACCTAATTCCATTCAAAAAGGTGATCCGGTAAAAGCTGGAGTAGAGTTGCTTGATAATTCTCGAAATGGAATTGTCGACGCTCGAGTATTAAAAGAAAGGCAGCAATTAGCTGGTGATGGTGTTGTAACTGTTTTAGCACCTATAAGTACTGATGGAAAAATGGTTGCACCTCCTAGAGTTAATTTACGAGGAGTTGTCACTACTGCAGAACCAAGAAAAATGTCCATGTGGACAGAACGAGAAATAAGCTGGGTCTTAGAAAATAGATGGAAACAATTATCTAGGCAGACTGGGCCAAATAATTTTGAAGTAGATTGGATTGGTGTTCAGAGAGAAATTGAAAATGGTTTATCTAGAAGAATGAGAAGAGAATTACAAGTTGAACCACTTATTTTGTGTTTAGTGCAACCTGCCCCTAGCGGAACCCGTGCGTATATTCCGAAGATTACTGAAGAGCATAATCACACTAATAGGAATAGAAATAATCACAATTATCAAAAGAAATCAAACAATAATCATCCTAATAATTCAAATAATCAGCAAAATACACCAAATAGTCTCAAAGTCTCACAGAATCCACCAGCTGATTCTGCAACTGAAGATTCATTTGAAGGCAGAACAAGAAGAAGAAGATCTACCGTTACATCTTAAGTTTTTTCAAAATTTATATATTTTTTATCCCAAATAATTTTTAAAAACTCTTGCAAGCTAACTTGGCCTTTGTTTTTTTCATAAATTGAATTTGCTATTTTTACCAGATTTTTAGAGCTATATTGCTTTTTAGATATTTCCTTTAGAAATCTATTTAATATTGTACATCTTGCTTCAATACACATACTATTTAAAAGATTCCTTTTAATTCCATTTACGTCTTTACAATATAGGTATGCAAGTTCACTAAGATCATTACGTTCATTATTGTAATTGCTCATTTTTTGGGAAAAATTATTTATCCTTTCAGAACAACCAGGATAGATAACCTCCAAGGTAGGAATAATTTTTTTTCTTACTAAATTTCTTTTTAATTTAATATCTGAATTTGTTGGATCTTCCCAAACTGGGATGTTCATAACATCACAAAATTGTTTTGTGTCTTCTCTACTGAAAATTAATATTGGCCTTATTAAAAAAATTTGATTTTCTAGTAATCTTTTATTCTCAATATTACTAAGACCTGCAAAATTGCTCCCTCTAGATAAATTGAGGATAAATGTCTCTGCGTTATCAGTACTAGTGTGACCAGTTAACAAATAAATATTTTTATTTTGCTGTTTCTCTTTTAATGTAGTTTTGGCTATTTCACATAATTTTTGATATCTCCATTCTCGTGCTTTTTCTTCTGTAAGAATATTTTCTTTATCTGCTTTATCAAAATAGAACGGAATATTTTTGCCTTCACAATAACTTTTTAATTCAAGAGCATAAAGTGAGGATTTTTTGTGCCACTGATGATCACCATGCCAAACACTAATAGACCAATTATGAATTTTTTTTAGGTCATCAATTAACGTTAATAAGGCCATTGAGTCTTGACCCCCAGAAACACTTATTAAAATATTCGATCCTTTAGGAATTAATGTTTTTTTGCTCAGAAACTCTCTATGAAGGAGATGATGCCATGATAGCCATTTTTTCTGAGTTAAATTTTTATCAGACATTTTGTGTTGCTCAGATAATATTTTTTAAAAAATGCACTGTTTTACTAAAACAATGTCACAATCGGGTAATAAATTCATTAAGTAAATGAGTCTGATTAATCTTTTGCCACAAAAAATTGAAGAAGAGTTGAGAAGTAATTCTTTACTCAAAGTTATTTCAGGATTGAATAATTTCGATGCTCAATCTGTGAAAACAATTGTTGAGGCTGCTGCATTAGGAGGTGCAGATCTTGTCGATATTGCTTGTAAACCTGAATTAGTTGATATAGCACTCAAGCATTCTGAATTACACGTATGCGTGAGTTCAGTAGTGCCACATTCTTTTCTAGATTCTGTAAAAGCAGGAGCCTCATTAATAGAGATAGGAAATTACGATACTTTTTATGAAAAAGGTATTAATTTCTCAGATGAAAAAGTCTTAAACATAACTAAAGAAACAAGGGATTTATTACCAAATGTTCCCTTATCAGTAACTGTTCCTCATACTATGCCAATTGATAAACAAGTTGATCTTGCTTTAAACCTAGTTGATGAAAGTGTTGATATTATTCAAACAGAAGGCGGCACTAGTTCTAGTCCTTATTCGTCAGGAATTCAAGGTTTTTTTGAAAAGTCAGTACCAACTCTTGCAGCTACCTATGCTATTAGCCAAGAATTTAAGAAACAATCTGTCGAGATACCTATTATGAGTGCTTCTGGATTAAGCCAAGTAACTTGCCCACTAGCAATATCTTGTGGAGCTTCAGCAGTTGGCGTTGGATCTGCAGTTAATAAATTAGATGATTTAATATCAATGATTGCGGTTGTTAGGGGCTTGAAAGAATCTTTGAAAAAATCAATAATTGGAGAAAAAATTTCTTAGTATATTAATACTTTTTAGCTATTAGCTTAATGAATAACTATAAGCTTCAAGCTCCTTATGAACCAAATGGAGATCAACCTGAAGCTATAAAAAAATTAGTTAAAGGTGTTAATAGTGGGAAAGAGTTTCAGACTCTCTTAGGAGCTACTGGAACTGGTAAAACATTTACTATTGCAAATGTAATTCAACAAACAGGAAGGCCGGCCCTTGTATTGGCTCATAACAAAACATTAGCTGCACAACTATGTAATGAATTAAGGGAGTTCTTTCCTAAAAATGCTGTTGAGTACTTTATTTCTTACTACGATTATTATCAACCCGAAGCTTATGTCCCAGTAAGTGATACTTATATTGCGAAAACAGCTTCAATTAATGAAGAAATTGACATGCTGCGACATTCTGCTACACGCTCATTATTTGAGAGGAAAGATGTAATTGTAGTGGCATCTATAAGTTGTATTTATGGTCTTGGTATACCAAGTGAATATTTAAAAGCTGCAGTTAAATTTGAAGTTGGAAAATCTATAAATCTACGTTCCTCACTAAGGTCGCTCGTTGAAAATCAATATACTAGAAATGATATTGAAATTACTAGAGGTAGATTTAGAATTAAAGGTGATGTTTTAGAAATTGGTCCTGCTTATGAAGATAGATTGATAAGAATTGAATTATTTGGCGATGAAGTTGAGGCTATTAGATATGTTGATCCTACTACTGGCGAAATACTTGAAAGTTTAGAAAAAGTTAGTGTTTATCCAGCCAAGCATTTTGTTACTCCAAAAGATAGACTTGAAAGTGCAATAAGTGCAATTAGAAAAGAATTAAAAACTCAACTCGATAAATTTACTTACGAAGGAAAATTATTAGAGGCTCAACGTCTAGAACAACGTACAAAATATGATTTAGAAATGCTGAAAGAGGTTGGTTATTGTAATGGGGTTGAGAATTATGCGCGTCACTTATCAGGCAGGGATGAAGGTTCACCTCCAGAATGCTTGATAGATTATTTTCCCAAAGATTGGTTGTTGGTAGTTGATGAGAGTCATGTAACATGTCCCCAACTTCATGCGATGTACAATGGTGATCAATCTAGAAAAAAAGTTTTAATTGACCATGGTTTTAGATTGCCAAGTGCTGCAGATAATAGACCTTTAAAATGTGAGGAGTTCTGGGAAAAATCAAAGCAGACATTATTTATAAGTGCGACTCCTGGTCAATGGGAATTAGATCAATGCGATGGTGAATTTATTGAGCAAGTTATAAGACCAACTGGGGTATTAGACCCTGTAATTGAGGTAAGACCTAGTGAAGGGCAAATAGAAGACCTATTATCTGAAATAAGAATTAGAGCTGAAAAGAATCAAAGAGTTTTAGTAACTACACTTACAAAGAGAATGGCTGAAGATCTAACTGATTTTTTATCTGAAAATAAAGTAAGAGTTAGATATTTGCATTCCGAAATTCATTCAATTGAAAGAATTGAAATTATTCAAGACCTCAGAATGGGCGAATATGATGTTCTGGTCGGAGTTAATTTATTAAGAGAAGGACTTGATCTTCCTGAGGTTTCTTTAGTGGCTATTTTAGATGCTGATAAAGAAGGGTTTCTACGGGCAGAAAGATCATTGATTCAAACAATTGGAAGAGCTGCAAGACATGTTGAGGGAGTCGCCTTGCTTTATGCAGATAATTTTACGGATTCAATGAAAAGAGCAATATTTGAAACTGAAAGAAGAAGAAATATTCAAAAAAAATATAATCAAGTCAACGGTATTACTCCAAAACCTGCAGGAAAAAAAATAGAAAACTCAATATTATCTTTTCTAGAACTTTCCAGAAAATTAGATTCTGGTGGTTTATCTAAAGATTTATTAAATATAGTTAATAACAAAACGGACGCAATTCTCAATTCCAGTGATCATCAATGTTTGCTTGAAGAATTGCCTGACTTAATAGACAAGTTAGAAATTAAAATGAAAGATGCTGCAAAAGAATTAAATTTTGAAGAAGCAGCAAATTTGAGGGATAGAATCAAAAAATTAAGACAAAAATTGGCTAGAAATAATTAAAAAGAACTTATTTTTCTAATTCGAAATGATTATGAATTGCATTAACTGCTTTGTCACAATCTTTTTCTAAGACAATACATGAAGTTCTAATTTCACTAGTGGCAATCATTTCAATATTGATATTTTGGTCAGCCAGTGCTCTAAATATTTTTCCAGCCGTTCCAACCTTGAAGGCCATTCCTGCTCCCACAGTGCTTACCTTGGCTATCGCAGGGCCATCTTCAATGTATGAACCAGGTAATTTTTTTGTTAAGGTATCAAAAACAAAGTTAGCTTTTTCTCTATCTTGCTTATTCATAGTAAGACTAATATCCTTGGTTTTTAAAGAGGAAATTCTTTCAGATTGAACGATAGTATCGAAAAGTAAATTGTTTTCAGCTAGGGCTAAGCATATAGANGCTGCTACACCTGGACGATCAGGGAGTTTCCGAAAACTTACTTGAACTTGATTTTTATCTAATGCAATTCCTCTTACTTCAGGTTGATCTTGTTTTTCATTGATTGGATTAACAAATATTTGTGTATCGGATAACTTAAATTTCTCGGCAACAAATCTANTAGCTTTTGGAATATTATTAATTTCAATTACNCAGCTGACTTTAATTTCACTAGTAGCTATTAACCTGACATTTATATTAGCTTGAGATAAAGTATCAAATAAATCAGCTGAAACACTTGGTCTACCCATAATGCCTGCTCCTTGAATACTCAATTTAGTCATCTTTGTTTTTAGATTGTATTCTCCTCCTAATTGACTAGTTATAAGTTCACATTGTTCTGCAGTTTTTTTAACTTCTAATTCACTTACAGTAAATGTAATATCGTTATTATTTCCATCATTTGTCGCTTGTATTATTAAATCTACATTAATACCTGCTTCAGATAGTTTTTCAAATATTTGTGCTGCAATCCCAGGCTTATCAGGAATATTTGAGAGGCTAAATACTGCTTGGTTTTCTACTATTTCAAGACTATTTACTGTTTTTGTTAATTCTAAGCTTCCTCTTTTTAGCGGGAGAGGCTGGATTTGGCTTTCTAGGAAAGTTCCACTTGAGTCGCTTTGGCTTGATTTGACGCACAATTTAATTCCATAATTGCGAGCAATTTCTACAGCTCTTGGATGCAGAACTGAAGCACCTACGCTTGCAAGTTCAAGCATTTCCTCACAACTAATTTCATTTAAGAGTTTTGCATTAGGAACAATTCTTGGATCAGTAGTAAGAACCCCTGGAACGTCTGTGTAAATTTCGCAAGTTTCAGCTCCTAAAGCTGTTGATAAGGCTACTGCAGAGGTATCTGAACCACCTCTACCCAAAGTCGTAATTTCCATTGATCCAGTATGGCTTAATGTTGTTCCTTGAAATCCAGCAACTACAACTACAAAACCCTGATTTATGTAATTTTGGATTCTTTCTGTTTTAATATCAAGAATTCTTGCTTTCCCATGTATTGATTCAGTAATAATTCCCACTTGGCTACCAGTCATAGAAATGGCAGGTATCCCGTATTCGTTTAATGCCATTGAGAGAAGAGCTATGGTTATTTGCTCTCCAGTTGAGAGAAGCATATCTAATTCTCTTCTGTTGGGATTTTTGCTTATTGATTCCGCTAAACAATTTAAATCATCTGTAGTTTTACCCATTGCAGAGACAACTACGACAATTTCATTTCCTGCTTCTTTACTTTGACAAATGTTAGTTGCAATATTTTGAATTTTTTTAATATCACCGACAGAAGTCCCGCCAAATTTTTTTACTAGTAAAGCCATATTTAAATCATAGTGAAAAATATTAAACTTATAATTTGATTAACTTAAATTAATTAAATTCTCGGTAAAAACATTTATAGGATTATTACCTTTTTTTAGTAATGATTCAATATCTAATAAGTTACTCATTAAATTGATTAAGTATTCTTGTGATATATTTTTTACTTTTTTTCGAATAAAAAAAGTTCTTTTTGGATTAGAAATTCCTGCAAGATTACAAATCTTTTCTGCATTATCGTGTCCTGAATTAACTGCTAATTTTATAATGGTATGAATTCGTATTTGACTAAGTAAACCTGCATTTAGTCTCAAAGCAGGTTCTCCTTTCTGTAGGGAATAATTTATTTCAATAAGACTTTCATTAATTTTTTTTTGTAATAGAAGATCAATGATTTTGAAAATGTTGGATTGATGATCACTAAATATTTTTTTTACATCAATACTTTTAAGCAAAAGTTGTGAATTCGAATCACTTGATAACGCAGAAAGGTATGTTTTTGCTTTAACTAGTTCATTTCTTAATTTAAAGCTATCATTTCCAACAGAATCTATGATTAATTCGGCTGCGTTTTTATCAATTTTGATATTCATTGCATTTGCTGAATCTTCCAAGAATCTTTTTTGTCCTTCATAATCCCAAATTTCTGGTAGAGAAAATGATTTTTCTTTGGCTAATTTATTTTTGATAAGTTTTTGTAAAAATTTAGTACTCTTTAGTCTTGTGTCAGGTTTTTTTGTATTTTGTAAAACAAAATAAGTATTTTTCGGAATATTGTCATGAATTTTTTCAAATTTATTTCTTAGATCTTCATTTTTTTTAGTAAAAATTGGATTATTTTTTAAAGTGACTATTCTGCATCCTTCTCCAAAAGGAGGCGTAAGAATTTCATCAAAAGCTTTATTTACTTGCTCGTCATTATCTCCATTCAAATTAGTTACGTTTATTTCTCTCCATTCTTCGGATACTTCTTTATCGATTAATTTTTGGATAAATGTGTTTTGAGCATTTAAATCATTACCCCACAATATTTGTATTGGCATAATCGCTCAATAAAAAATCATTTATTAACTATGATTACTTCTAACACAAATTAAATTCAATGGTAATAGATCATCCAATTTTTTTGGAAAGTATAAAATTTATAAGATCTCATTTAGAAGTCAATGATCTAAATTATTTGGAAAAAAAAGTTCTAGAAAGATTAGTTCATACTTCGGGAGATTTCTCTGTTCAAAATCTTATAGATTTTAGTGAAGGTGCATGCGAGAAGGGGCTTCGGGCACTTAAAAATGGTTCTCCGATTTTAACTGATACCGATATGGCTGCAGCAGCAATAAAATCTATGTCAGAAAATACTACTAGGAATAAAATATTCACGGCTAAGATGTGGTTTAGAAAAAATAATGATACAAAATTAACTAAAACTGCATACGGCTTAAGTGAAGGTTGGAAGGAGTTATCCGCTATAAATTCTGGAAGCAAATCACCGATTATAGTTATAGGCAGTTCGCCTACAGCTTTAACTTATTTAATTGATATTTTAGAGAATGCAAAAGATTTGCCTAGTTTAATTATCGGAATGCCCGTTGGATTTATTGGAGTAGAGAAAAGCAAAAACAAACTGATTTCTACAGATCTTCCTAGAATTGTTTTGAATTCAACTAGAGGAGGTGCTGCCATGGCAGCTGCTGCGGTTAATGCCTTGTTGAGGGAAACTATTTAACAAGTATTTATCTTTTAAAAATGTCAAAAGTCTACTCAATATCATAATTTAATTTATTATTTTCTTCTAAAGAATTTAAAACTGATTTTGCTTTTTCTACTACTTCTTTCGGAACTCCTGCTAATTTAGCTGCTTCTATACCATAGCTTTTGTTTGAGCCCCCTTTAACAATCCTGTGACTAAAAATTAGCTGATTGTTATTGTGTTCTACTAAAACTTGAAAATTTTGTATATTCTTATTTGAATTTTTTAAATAATTCAGTTCATGATAATGCGTAGCAAAAATAGTATTACATTGAATTTTTTTTGCAAGATATTCACTTACTGACCAAGCTATTGAAAGTCCATCAAAAGTAGATGTCCCTCTACCTATCTCATCAAGTAAAACTAGTGAGCTAGAAGTTGCCTGATTTAGAATTGATGCAGTTTCAGACATTTCTACCATAAATGTTGATTGTCCAGATGATTGATCATCAACTGCCCCAATTCTTGTAAAAATCCTATCTGCAATCTTGATTTCAGCATTATTAGCAGGAACAAAGCTACCAATTTGTGCNAGNATTTGTATTAAACCAANTTGTCTTATAAAGCAACTTTTTCCGCTTGCATTGGGACCGGTNAATATAATTAATTTTTGATTATCATNAAAAGAGATATCGTTTGCTATAAACTTTTTATCATTTAANAATTGCTCTACAATTGGATTTCTTCCTGCGATAATTTTTGTACTATTTTTTGTCATTGAATCATTTATTGGTATTAATGAAGGTTTTATAAAATTGTTTTCTACTGAAGTAATTGATAANCCAAGCAATGCATCAAGAGATGCTATGGATTTTGNNATTGATCTTATTTGTTTTGTTTTTTCAGCAACAATATTTCTTAATTCGCAGAAAATTTCATATTCTCTTGATGAAGNTCTACTTTTTATTTGGAAAATCTTATTTTCTTTATTTTTAATTTCTGNAGTNATATANCTTTCTTCATTAGTAAGTGTTTGNCTTTTGATCCAATGTTGNGGAGCTAAATTAACTTTTGACTTATTNATAGAAATNTANTATCCAAAATTNTTATGAAATTGAATTTTTAGGTTTGAAATTTTGCTAATTTTNNTTTCTTTTAATTCCTCTTTATTNAGCCACTCAGAGTAATCATCCATTAAATTTCGTAAACCATCTAATATTTTGTCAACACCATCGTGAATCATCCCTCCTTCACTTATATTGAGAGGAGGATTTTCTATTAATTTAAAACTGATAGTATCGGCTAATTCTAAGAGTTTTTTATCAATATTTTTTAATTGATCAGTCCAATCTGGGAGATCATATTTAAATAATTCAATAATGGATTTTAGTCTAGGCAATTTTTTTAAACCTTCCGCTATTGCAATTAGGTCTCTAGGACTTGCATGACCTGCACAAGCTCTACCTGCAAGTCTTTCTAAATCTCCCATTGCTCTAAGTAAATTTTGGGTATCTATACGTAATTGTTTAGATTCAATAAAGTTTTGAATTATATTTTGTCTTTTATAAATTTCATTAACGTTTAACAGTGGTGAATCTATCCACCTTCTTAAACATCTTGCACCCATACAAGTATAAGTTCTATCAATACTCCATAGTAGCGATCCTACATAATTGTTTTCTCGTTGTGTATTTTTGATTTCTAAGTTTTTTTGAGTTTGATAATCAATAATTAATTTGTTTTGACTAAATTGAATTTGTGGAAAGTCTAATGAGATTTTTACAGAAGAATCTTTATCTAAATTTGAAGGATTAATTTTTTCTAAATAATTTAATAAA
>FUFK010042523.1_pt1 | contig 21679 bp, 44 predicted proteins | sample 1021851 | NCBI WGS metagenome assembly FUFK01 (sample SAMEA51879418, study PRJEB19060) | metagenome
TCGGGCTCCATGGACAGATTTGATCAAGCAGTAATCGATGGTATTGGTCAGATGATGAATGCTCTACCCGAAGTAGGTTGGCGTTTGGGAATTACCACAACTGACTACATGCAGTCACAACAGCAAGCTGTATTCCCGTTAGTTCCGGGAGATACCGTGGCTGATGCAGAAGCAGCCTATAGCAGCTTCACCTCACCTCCCTATTACCACCGAGAGGCAGGCTTCGATGCGCTACACGGTTATATCGCTCTCAACTCTTATAATCAAACGTGGCTACGCGAGGATGCCGCTTTATTGGTGGTATTTGTTAGTGACGAAGATGAGCAAAGTAGTTCCCAATTCTCTCCAACTAATCCCGGTCTTCAAGAGTTCATTCAGTGGTACGGCAACCAAAGACAATCTGTCTTCATGGCGAGCATTGTAAACGTTGACTCTGCAGACACTGTTTGCGACAGAGGGGTACCCGCCATTAACGTGGGAGATAGATACATGGACGCTACAGACGCCTTCAGTGGTGTAGTGGTTGATATTTGCGAAGAAGATTGGTCCCCCGGTGTTGCAGCTGCATCCTCACAGGTTGAGCCCTTTGAAGAGTGGCCGCTGACCCACACACCTATTGAGGATACATTGATTGTTTTTGAAGATGGCGTGCCGATGGCTGACGCAGACTGGGTATATAACGCCGCCACAAACAGCATTGAATTCCTCGTGGTGCCCTATGAAGGTGCATTAGTGGAGATAGGATATGTTATTGATCATGATGCCGGCGATGATGACGACAGCGCCGGTGATGACGACGATTCAGCCGGTAGTTAACTACTTATGAATATGAAAAAAGAGGTAATTGTTTTGAAAGATAAATGGAATACAAACGCAACAGACGTCCCTGAGACACGCGCTCTTGAGATGATGGAGGTGAGTCCTGACACATATATAAATACTCCCTTCCCTCTCTCAGTAGAAACGCAAAAAAGACTTTTAGAGTTGATATATAATCGAAAGTCTGGTATAGTTACTAGACAGGAGTTGATAGATGTTATCTTTAATACAGAAAATACTCCGAGCGGCCAGATCATTCGATACCGTGCTTAGTCGCTTGGAAGAAATAGAGACAAAGATTAAAAAGTTTGATAAGCTTGCCGACGAGAATGATGCTTTATGGCAGATGCTTGATGAGCAAAGAGAGATGGATCAGATCTTCGTGAACAGCGCAGAGGATTACAATAGAGAAATCGCAGAGATTCTTTTACGAAATGCGAAAGTCCAAGGTGATGCCTGAAAGAGTACATCTTTTTGATGTTGATGGCACACTAACAGAGCCCCGCCAAAAGATAACAGCAGAGATAGAAGATATCTTCATGTCATGGGTAACCAGTGGCAAGAAAGTTTATTTGGTCACAGGCTCTGATATCTCAAAGACGAAAGAGCAGCTAGGAGAGGACCTTATGGATTCTTGTCTGGGTGTGTTCACATGTTCGGCAAATGTGTTTAGGCAGGGAGATCAGGTTATCTATAGCAACGTTTTCGACCCCAGCGATGAGTTCATTACAGATCTAGAACTATACCTAGATAATTCTTTATGGCGCTCTAAGAAAGGCAACCATATAGAAAAAAGACCCGGAATGATTAATTTTTCTACGGTTGGAAGAAATGCCAACAAGAACATGAGACAGGCTTATGAGCGGTGGGATAAGATGTCGCTGGAACGAGAAGACATTGTTGCGTATATCAATGAGACATATCCAGAACTAGAGGTTTCAATTGGCGGTTCAATCTCGGTAGATATTTATCCGAAAGGCAAGAACAAAGGTCAAGTGGTTGAAAAACTCAGAGAACTTCACGGCGACGATGTTGAGATGATTTTCGTTGGAGACAAGAACATACCCGGCGGTAATGATTGGCCTCTTGCGCAGCGTTTGGAATCTGCTGTTGGATCTTATTGGTACCAAGTTCTATGTCCGGAAGAAACACGCGCCCTTATTGAGTATGGCGAACTATTTATATAGATGAAACGCGAACTTCAAACCTTCAAAGACTTCCTAGAGGAAGCCAAAGATCCTGCGTATTTTCAGGATACATTTAACTTTACCGTACTTATTTCAATGGATAAGAATCGCGGCGGCTCTCGCGATGAGACCAAAAATGATATCCGCGCGCTGCCAGAGGTTTTAACTGTTACTCTTATTGAGAAAGAAAAGGGTGGCGTCCAGAAGGATCTGGGCAACACTTATCTTTCCACGCTTAAAGTTCACGTTCGCAGACCTCGTGATACATCCAAAGATCTAATGATGAAGCGTGTAGTAAAACAGATCGCAAGACTTAAAGGTGTTTCGGTTCTTCGCTATAAGGAGCGTAAGCCAAAGCAAAGAAGAAAAGCTTTCTACGGACCTGGGTCATACACCAAGAGAGTTCAGANTGTTAGCGAGGGCGAATACTATCAGTCTGCAAAGCATATGGCCGATCTTAAAAAGGACTTCAAGGATCTCACAACTAAAGGACCACAAAAGAAAGGCGGCTACAAAAACGTAAGCGATTCGCCCGACTTTAAGTCCGCGCCCCCCGGCGCCCCTGGTGGTTTAGAGGAGGCAGTACTTGACGAAGCGATGAAGACAGTCGCAGATCTCCCCGAAGACGTGGTAGTGGTTGTTCTCAAAGAGCCCGGTGGTGTAGGCTTTCAAGTTTATTACGCGCTGCGCGACAAGCCAACTGTTAGACTGAAGGCTGGCGATCTAGATCGAATGGAAGCGGGCATAGATATATTTGGAACCTTACACGTTGGACTCGGACGGAACGAACCATACGATGACATATACATTATTCAAAGCTCCAAAGCTAAGGATGGCTTTGGTCCGCTGCTTTATGACGTGGCTTTGGAAATTGCCGGCGAAAGAGGTTTGAAGCCAGACCTACTATCAGTTTCTGACGATGCCTCAGCCGTTTGGAAATATTATGATGACCGCAGAGAAGATGTAGATTCTAAGATGTTGGTCAAGAGTATNGATGACTTTGANCAGGTGATGCCNGNCGAGCGCGCTCAAAAGCCGGGTGAGAATATGCACCTTGCACAGGCTTATTACAAGACCGACAAGAGCACCACCGAGGAACTTATAGGAAACAACAAACTTATTGAACTAAATCCTAGCATTGGTGTCTCTAAGCCGCCTCGCCGAGCCGCACCAGAAACTCCAGTTGTCCCGCGCCGACGTTTCAATAAAGACGATCTAAAACGATTTGATCGCCTGCGTGAAGACGTTCTAATATCGATCGGCAGCGACGATGACGACCTTGCAACATTTGAAATGCAGTCAGAATTTCAGCAGAAGATTTGGGACGGCGACGAAAGAATCCGGCCGGGTGTTAAGGCTGCTTTGATGGATATNNTTGATGANTTNGTNGAGCGNTTAGATTTAGACGCAGAGATCAAAGATATTATTGTTACAGGGTCTCTGGCGAACTATAACTGGTCAAAGTTTTCTGACATAGACTTACACATTTTGATAGATTTCAAAGAAGTCAATGAGAATGAAGAGTTGGTTAAGCGCTTCTTCGATGCTGTTCGTGCCAACTGGAACAGAACCCACGATATAAAAGTTAAGGGACATGAGGTTGAACTTTATGTTCAAGATGAAAGCGAGCCACACGTTTCGACGGGAGTCTATTCCTTAATGAATGATAAGTGGCTCGTGAAACCAAACAAGGTCAANCCTTTCATTGATAAGAAGACCGCCCGGAAAAAAGCAGCTGATATTGAAAGGGGGGTTGACAAGGTGGCATCTATCCTGTATGATGGAGATCATAATGCAGCACTTGATGCAGCGGCTAGTTTGAAGGAGAAAATCAAAACAATGCGACAAACAGGGTTGGAAAAAGCTGGTATTTTCTCGGCCGAGAACCTCGCGTTTAAGATGCTCCGAAGATCCAATGCTATTCAGAAACTGCATGATGTATACATCAAAGCATATGATAAAGCTCTAAGTCTTGATCAATGATAACTATAAGGATTGGGGAGAAGATGAAGGGGAGCGCTGTTTTAATTTTAGATGAACAGGATCGCTTGCTTTTATTGAAAAGATCGATGAAGTCTCGCTGGATGCCGGGTAAGTGGGGACTACCCGGCGGAAAAATAGAGCGAGGTGAAAACGCGCTGGGCGCTGTGATTAGGGAGACGAAAGAAGAAACAGACTTAGACCTTAAAATCCCCGATGTAAAGCACATTGCAAAGTACAGCAATAAAATAGTTGACTTTTTCTATAGTAAGAGTTATACTGGTGAAGTTCGCATAGACTTTGAACACGATGATTTTGAATGGGTTACAAAAACAGACATAGATTATTATGACACTGTTCCAGATCTTACAGAAAAATTTGATTGGATTCTAAACAATGAGTGATGAAACTACCACCGAAGAAGAACAGACCCCCGCTGAGGAGCTAATACCTAAGAAGCCTTCTCGCCTATGCCCCCGCGGCATTCAAACATTCACGGTCGCGCGCCAAGCGGACGAATCGGGTGTATCAGGCGAAGGAGTGGTAATTGAGGGCGTGTTGTTAGCAACTGGTCAGTGCATTGCACACTGGTTGTATCCCCGCCCGAAGGGTTCCATCGCCATTTTTGATTCTATGAATGATTTCATTACAGTTCATATCAAGCCGCATCCCGGCAATCGCACGATTATTACATATGATGACGGCGAACAAGAAAGATATGGACTAGTTACTGAAGAGGAAAAGCCCAATGAAAATAACGAAGTCCAAGCTTAAGCGAATCATCACAGAGGAACTGCACAATATTCTTGCTGAGGAGGACGATCAAGACGATCCGTTTGCTCCGGGATCTACACAGTATTTTAAGACGGGCGAGAGATCAGCGCTGCGGAAGGCACGCGCTGCAGCGGATACTAAGAAAGTTGACGTCCGAGCCAATCGCGACAAGCTACGTGATCGTGCGGACCGCGGCGGAAGAGCCACTATGGAAGATCGTGAGCGCGCCGAAAAGCTTGTAGACATTCTATATCCAGACGTTACGAACCGAGAGTTAATATTTACACTAAGACAAGAAGATGATGAGGGCAACCTCGCAGACAGTTTGTTTGGTTTCATGTTCCCAGCGGAAACAACAATGAATAAGCCAAATCCAGTGCTTATGAGCAGGGTAGAAGAGTGGATTGGAATGTTTAAGAATCCTCAAAACGCTGCTTTGGAAGTCAAGGGACGATCAAACACAGAAAATCTTAACTCGCTTCTAACATACATTGAGAAGAAGTCTATGGACATAGGCAAGGATATGTTTGCCAAAGCCAAGGCCGATGCTGATGCTGCTGATCCGGTTAGAAACGTGAAAGTCGGCCGCGCAGCGACTCCTGGCACTCCAGAACGCGCTGCGTTAGATGCTCTAATGAGCGTAGATGTTCCCCCCAAGCGAAGAAGATAAATTAACCCTTGACAGCAGCCGCCCCGCGTGCTAGGATGTATGTAGAGGTTGAGCAATGGTGTTCCACGGAGACTACAAAGAAGCACTAGATAATTGGGAGTCAAGAAATCTCCCTTGTCCTGTTGATATAAGAGTTGGCGATCTTGTGAGGTCAAAAACCAAATGGTTAGGTGGCGTGGGCGTTGTCACGGACATCTATAAGATGACACACGAACTAAGTCGCGCGTCGTGGTGGTGTTGCAGAGTTTACATTGACGGCGAAGAACGGGCATTACCAATCGGAGATTTTGAATTGGCAGAAAGGCGATAAGTTGAGAGATTTGATTTACGGCTTCCTGCTATTTTTTGTGGGGCAGATATTAATATGGTTTCAAACCAACGCACAGTTCCTAAATGAATGGGCAAAGGAACATCCATTCATAATGTCTTGTACGTTTAGTATTCCAATATCTTACATGTTTATCAAAGCAACTGCGTTGGTTGTAAATCATTTTGATGGTTTGCTTTGGCCCGGGCGCTTTATTGGCTTTGCATCAGGCGTTATTAGCTTCGCGGTATTATCTTATATTNTTATGGGCGAGGGCATCACAGTCAANACAGGCTTGAGTTTGCTTCTCGCAGTTGTTATTGTTTGTATTCAGGTGTTTTGGAAATGAAAAAGATTTTGATTGTTATTTGTGCTCTACTAATGTCTGGGTGTGCCCACATAAGGTTCGCACCTCTTGATGGTGGTTGTCCAGAAGACTTCCCCATCAAGGGTAATGCTAATTCATATTTGTATCATACCCCGGATAGTCCNTTCTATCANCGCACAAAGGCTGAGTTGTGCTTTGCTAATGAAGAANCNGCGANAAAGAATGGATATTATTCAGCGGTGAGAGNGCGNGTTCCTCGATAAAGTAANAATAAAACTTGACAGCCNCTGTCTCCTGTGCTANTATNTGANNGTAGGAGGCTATTATGGATAGTCAAAANACAAACGAACTTTACGAAAGGTTCCCGCATTTATANAGAGANAGNTTAGCNCCGCTAGAAAGCTCAAAGATGGGCTGGGGGTTNCANTGTGATGATGGTTGGTATAATATTATTCACAAAATGTCTAANAGGATTGCTGCGTTATCGTCAGACAACGAGTTCGCACCAGCCATTACAGAAGTTTCTCGCAACGAAGACGGGACGCTTTATGTTGAGGCACGCAATCTTTCGCCGCCCGTCGCGGATCTCATTGAAGCTGCCAAAGAGCAGTCACGAATAACATGCGAAAGCTGTGGATATTCCCCAGCATTCTTGCGCTCTAAGGAAGGTCCTCTGAAGGGCCACGTTGCCTGTGGACGCTGTGTAAGACAAGCAGAGGGTAGGACAAAGCATAAGGCGCCGAAACGCAAGAGAAACCCGCGTAGGGCGCCTGATGTGATGGTAGTAAAACGTTAATGAAAGAATTTAAGGTAGGCGATTTAGTTCGCGACAAGTTAAATAAAGACGATAACAGCTATGGGATCGGAATTGTAGTTGATAATGCTGTTCCCCCCACGACTGAAGAGAGGTGGGCCCGCTTACAAGTCTCATCAGGGCCAGCACAAAAAAAGTATGATGTTTATTTTACTAAGTTTGGAAAAACTATAACATTTCATGGAGATTATCTTGAACGAGTATCAAAAGATTGAAGAGTACACTAAACGAAGAATGAGGGAACTCAGAGGTGAGAGTCCTAGGCTTAATGAACTAGATCCGGAGATCGAGAGATACACGAAGCGCCGGCTTCGTGAACTTAGGATTGAACACGAAATAAAAAGATCTGAAGTAGAGGTTGACAACGTGTTGTTCAGAGGGTATACTATGGCAACGATGGAGGTTTACCGTGGCGACGACTAACGATTGGCTAGAGCATAATACTCGCGGCCGAATATGCAACTTTACTTGGGGCGAGGAGGCAATCAGAGATTGGCATAACATTTGGAATGCCCTTTGGAAACTAGGATTCAAGTGGCAGTGGAAGAATGGAGACAGCTACGCTCGCGTATGTGGAGATTCCTTTAGGTGTTTCACAGTCTGGAACGATGCAAATCGTTTGGATGGTACCTTTCCAATCCCGCATCTTCATGTTCTTGACGAGATCAAAGAGCTTTTGCTGGATGACCCTAGTGACGACCCCAACATTCCTTACGCTATCAAGGCCATCAATGATTGGTTTAGTCTACACTACGCATTTAAGGTAATCTTAGATTCACACGGAGAAGATTAAATGAGACGCTTTTTACAATTTGTACGAGAGATGATGTTGGCTCTAGGAGTTTTTGTTGCCGCTGCAGCTTATTTGCTAGTAGCCGCCGGCATGGCAACAGTCGTAATTAACGATTTTCAGTTGGACACTTACGTCACACTAAAGACTGGCGTTGCGGCAGTGTTATTTGTTATACTTACTATCTGGCCACCGATCATTGTGTTTAGTGGCTCAGGAAAAACAAGCAAAAGACAGTTTCCCCTTGACGACGACGACCGGAGCTGGTAGACTGTAGTCACGATGAGAGAAGGGACCTCTAGCTCAACAGGTAGAGCTGCGGACTTTTAATCCGCCGGTTCAGGGTTCGAGTCCCTGGGGGTTCACCAATCTCAAAATAAGTAGAAAGTTTAGATAAATGGTGAGGTGTAGTTCAATTGGCAGAGCCCCGGATTTTGATTCCGGCAGTTGTAGGTTCAAGTCCTACCACCTCAACCATAGTAGTATAAAAAGAAAGGTTTATGTGCTCGTATCGTCTAACGGTTAGGACACTGGTTTTTCATGCCGGCAATCGGGGTTCGATTCCCCGTACGAGTACCAAATATTAAATGGCGCGGTGGTGGAATGGTAGACACAGCAGACTCAAAATCTGCCGCACTTATGTGCGTGCGAGTTCGACTCTCGCCCGCGCTACCAAATAAATATTAGGAGAGAGAATAATGGGATCAAAACATCTGTCAGGACGTGACAACTGGCAAGCGGCAGCCCGTGTGACAGGCGACCTAGGAGAGAATAAGACAGTTGAAGCTTTTGCTAAGCATTTACCCTCTCATTATACAATCCGACTCAAGCCTCCGAAGATTGCGATCTATTCAGACGGTAAAGGCATCCAGCTTGATGCGGAAGTTTATAACACTCAGACCGGAAAGCGATTGCTTATAGAGAGCAAGCGTGGCGACAATGGAGGGAATGCAACTGAGGAGCGAGCGTATAAGTTTGCTACGAAAGGTCTCAAGCGTGCTGTTCAAGCTCAAATAACTGACCTTTGCGACGAACCATTTTTCCTGATCTTCTCGGGTAAGATTTTTAATGGGGAAAATGGAGACGGGGCTCCCTACCATGTCGAGAGAACCAATAAAAAGGGAAAGAAGACTCGCACAAAGATCTCCCCCGCGACGTACCGGGAAAAGGTGGAAACTGCCTTGTGGGGCGAGAACTATGCAATTGCAGATCATGAGTTTTCTAATGCCGAAGAAATCGCCCGACAGATTATGGAAATTGTCTAATGAAACCGTTATTCATGTGGGCGGGAGGTAAAAACAAGCTTATCAAAATCTATGATAAGAGAAAACTCTTACCTGAAACATTTGATACATACATTGAGCCGTTTCTGGGTGGCGGAGCAATGTTTATTTGGGCATACGAAAAGAATCCAAATGCTAACTTTGTTCTGAACGATAGTAATCCATACATCATGGGAATTTATAATGCGGTCAAGAATGATTTTGATGAGTTCTGTCGTGTTGTATTTGAGCATGAGAAGAAGTATTTATCTCTTTATCCGCCAAAAAAGCAAATAACAGACAGTAATGGCAAAAAGATCTGGGTTGATCATCCTATTGGTTGCGCGAATAAAGAGATAGAAAAACGATACAAAGAAGGTAGCAATGTCAGATGGATAGACCTATGGAATGAGAATCCGATCTATCATGTGCGTCGTACCTATTATTTCAAGACTAGACAAGAGTATCAGAAAACGCAAGGTGATAGACTGAATACTTTTTATTCTGCTACTTTATATTTTTTGATGAAGACAGGATTCAATGGAGTCTGGCAAACGTACAAAGAGCGTCTCCCTGAACCGCCAGGGAAATGGAAAAAGCATGATAAGAGGACCAGAGACACAGGGCTTTTCCATACCCCATGTGGCTTAATGAGGCATGAAGATTCTATTTTCTCCAGTAGAAATGGAGATGGAAGGGAAGACTTGAAACTTTGGAATCATGCTCTACAGAATGCCACACTTTTAAATGTGGACTTCATGGATACTTTGGATTATGCTCATGGAGAAGAAAATTGTTTCATCTTCATGGACCCGCCATATCGAGGATGTTTCACACAATATGGGGTAGATTTTGATGACAAACTGCAACAAAGTGTGGTAGACTATCTGAACTGTGCAACGCANGNNGGCGCTTATGTGATGATGTCAAACCGTGATGTGGGCGACGGATTCTTTGAGCAGAGACAAGGTACTAATATTATTGAGACTTTTGATGTAACTTACACCGTTGGTCGAAGAAAGAAAGAAGACGACGGAACATACAGTGCAAAGAAAGCTAAAGAAATTTTGATGATTGGAAAAAAGTAGTTGACAAACCCCTCAGGGTTTGGTATAGTACAGAAAGTAAAGGGGAAGAGTAACGCCCCGTGTTAGTCCTGATTTGGCTTCAAAAGTTTACTAACTCATGATAATAAGGAGAAAGAAAGATGAGTCACAATATTATTGGAGCAGTCGCTCCCATCCCTCAGCCTAGGGTTTTAGGCGCACGACCTGTGTCGGGCATGATGCCCGTTACGATTAAAGCATTAGTGAATCGGCCTACTTTGTTTACGACGATAATGTCTTATTTGGCGAATGGCTTTGATTGGTGTAAGTGGGTTGACCCAAAGGTTGCACGATTCCCGCAGGGATATGTCCCCTCAAAGAAGTTCGTGAACAACTTTTACGCTGAAGTACCTGGAGGGTCGGGCGGAGTGCAGCGATTGTATGCTTTGCTAGACGGAGATCACCGAAAGCATATGTTTACATTAGCATTCCCATTGGCCCAGCTTATGCCGACTCAAATCATTGATGTTCGCGACGAAGAACACTACCACGAGCTTTTTTACGAGATTAACTACAAAAACCGTAAGAACGCTAATCCAAATGAAGTCTTTTTGCATTTGGTTCTGGCTGGAGACAAGTCTTCGGTCGCCATCGCGAAGACCTTGATGACGTGCGGAGTCGGGGTTCAGGGTTCACCCGAAGCAGGCGGCACTGTGGGCAGTACAACAGGGCCTCTAGTAAATGTAGGCAATTTTAAGACTGCTCTAAAGCTGACTAAGAATGATAATAATGCAGTAAAAGACGCATGCGCCGACATTACGAAGACATGGTCCTTCCAGCCCGGTAAGGGTAAGATTGCTGGAGATCTCCTCGGCGGAGTTTCCCTAATCCGCAGCCTTTACCCTGAAATCGCGAAGAGTAAAAAGCTGTTGGCTGAATGGAATGCTTGGCTGACTGCTCAGTCTGGTTACAGTACAACTGATCGTGCCCGTGAGTTTAAAATTGCTGGGGGTGATGTTGGGAACAAACAAGGTGAGTCCGTTGCTTATGGTATTTTTAAGGATTTCTTAAAGTTTAATGGACAGTGTATCTCAAAGAAGAGAAAGCAGACTTTGCTTGCCGCGTCTAAAATCACGAACTTGTTGCAGTGAAAACTTCAAAGACTTTAGGTACAAATTATGCTAGATTATATTGAAGCAATGGTATTGGTCGTAGTTCTGTTGGGACTGGCTGGTTGGTTTTACTTGGAGAAGAGATAAATGTACTATATGTTAGGCTTTATTATTTTCCTTTTGCTTGGCATCATGGCAATTGTGGAAATCCAGAGAGGACTTGATACTTACGATAGAGACTGATTTTATTCCGGTGTAGCTCAATGGTAGAGCTTCCGACTGTTAATCGGACGGTTGCTGGTTCGAGTCCAGCCACCGGAGCCAAATCACCAAATATCATTTTAACCTTGACACCCGCGGCTTCGGCTGCTAGTATGAGAATGTAACGAGTTAGACCGGCTGACGAACCTAGGTGTATACTCTTAATGATCTACAGGCCCATAAATGGGATAGTAACTCAGTAGGTCAGAGTAGCGTTCTTATAAAGCGCCGGTCGTGGGTTCAAGTCCCACCTATCCCACCATTGGGGTGAGGTCCTATTGGCAAGGACGCCGGGTTGTTACCCCGGAGGCTGTTGGTTCGAATCCAACCGCCCCAGCCATTTTACTTATGTGGAAAGAAGAAAATGCTTAGGAAAAAGCGCGAGAGAGTTCATTGTGCTGACGGTTTTACAATGTCAGTGCAGGCTAGCGCCTGGAACTACTGTCAACCACAGGTGAACGCAGCAGCTAAATATGAGTCCGTCGAAGTTGGATTCCCTTCTGCTATGGAGCCAATGCTTATGCCTTGGGTGGAGGACCGGGACGACCCGACAGAAACAGTCTATGCTTATGTGCCCGTACAGATTGTTACAAATGTGCTTGTAAAGCACGGTGGTATCGTTTCGGGTGAGGTCCCCCCAGGAGTTATTGCCATTCAGGCTTCGTAGTTATGAAGATTGACAACAACATTCTACAGCTTGCCGTAACACAAGCATATAAATCGCCAATGAACTATCGTCATGGTGCTGTAATTTGGAAGGGTAAGAAAATCCTTGGAACAGGATACAACTACCCTATTGCGCCGCCAAACGATAAAGATAAGCGTCGATTTTCTATTCATTCGGAGCGCGATTGTTTGAAGGGTTTGCGTGCGGACGCTATTTATAATGCAGAGGTGCTTTGTGTCCGTATCCAACCGAACGGTGGACTTGGTTCCTCAAAGCCTTGTCGTGGCTGTATGAAGCTACTGACGCGTAAAGGTGTGAAGAGTGTTTACTGGTTTGATAAAGAAGGTAAACTGAAGAGGACCAGACTATCATGAAGAAGCTACTATTATTGATTCTTGTTCTGTTGCAAGCAGGATGTATCTTTTATATTGAACCCTCTGATGGTAGATCTAGCAATCGTAATGGCAGCGGAACGATTTACACGGGATCTCAAGATATATGGATTGAATATGCAGAGATTGATTGCGATCAAGGCACGGCGTATTATCCTACATATTGGTATTTGCGAGTTAATGTAGATGCGACATATGATTATTATGTATCCGAAGTAGATGTCAGAGTATATCTAGATGGTGGCGAAAACTATCCGATGAATTATTACAGCTACAACATTTGGGAAAAAACTTTGAGAAGCAATTACTTTATGGATTGTGATGACATTTCTTACTTTAACTTTGTTGTAGAAGACGCATACGGCAACTACGACGAATTGCTTGTTTGGTAATCTTTTCTTGACAGCCGCGCCCTCGCGTGCTACAGTATAGATGATGGAAGGAACAAGCACCCGTAGCTCAGTCTGGATAGAGCAACGGACTTCTAATCCGTTGGTCGCAGGTTCGAATCCTGCCGGGTGTACCATCCTTCATATTAGGAGTTATTATTATGCTACGCAGAATTGAAACACGATCCTTTGAGGAGTGCGAAAAGATTGTTCGCCTTTGGCTCGAAGGCTCCCGAGAAGAAGCTATTGAGCTTCTTGGCGCAGAACCAACCGACGATTTTCTCTCGTCTTTTAAGCCAACTGCGCCTGTATTGGCCGCCCCCGAAACCCCTGTAAAGCGGAAGANGTCGTGTCNCTNAAANTCGGTGATCTNGTAAGTTATCANGATTTCAGNGCNAAGTGGNTNGGNNTCGTNAAGANGNTTATACCCGGNACTGANNGNCGNGNNGTTGTNTGNTGGANTGATCCTTATANTGGAAAGNTGGATCACTTCGTCTGTAAACTCTANNGATACTCGATTTAGAATAGAGGCAGAGTTCAATGTTCAANCCCGGTGATTTGGTTCGCTGTAAGATGCTGGGTGGTATTTATACACCTTTGGGTATCATTATTCGTGAGGCAAATCCTACGGTATATGAAGTTCTTGTGATGCATCTTCCCGGACCAAACCGTCAGTGTCTTAGTGCTTCTTACTTGGAGGTCATAAATGAAAGTCGGTGATTTAGTAAGAAGCCGCTCTCCGATTTTAAGTCGGTCTCTCGGAATGATTGTGGCGAGATTCCCTCGTTCATCGGCACTCGGGGATGAGTATGATGAACTCCGAGTGCGTTGGCTCGATGGTAAAGGCAGAGAAGTTTGGCTATGGCGGAAAGAGTTGGAGGCAGTCAATGAAAGTCGGTGACTTGGTAAGAAGCATAAACGACGTAAGTCGCATTAGTATCGGTCTCATTACTGAAAAAGGATGGCTGAACGACAATATGAACTCGAAGATTCTGAGTTATACTGTGCATTGGACTCGCGACGATGGGCGGTCCTTTTACGGCAGAAACGTTCCGAAGTATCTCTTGCGACCTATCGGAGATAATAAGTGAAAGTCGGTGATTTGGTAAGAAATATCAACAGCGGAGAGTTAGGCATTATTGTTGATTTCCGTAGGGGGGAGGCTTTCGGAGAGAATCCAATTGTCGCGTGGCGCGATAGAACAGGTTTTATTATGGGAGATTATGTGAGGGTTGTAAGTGAAAGTCGGTGATTTGATTCGTCCCAGCCCCCATTACCGCTATAAAGGAGCACAGTGGGGAGAGGATGTTTATGTTAGATCCGATGCTCCTCCTTGTGTTGTAACGAAAATGTTTAGGGTCAGAGGTAAACTTGTCTATGTTATGTTTCATTGTTCGTGGAACAACGAAATGCTAATGATGGAAGATCCAGTCAACTCTAAATGGTGCGAGGTTGTAAGTGATTAATCTAGGCTATGCGTGCATAAATACAAAGTTGTCGGGACTTCCAAAGTCCAAACGCATCACAACAAACCGGACAATGATCAAACGCACATTCCAACAAAAGGGCATCAAGTATGCTTCCGAGTTGGCTTTGGCGAATGTCCGAGATTTGAAGAAGATCATTCAGTGGAACGAAGATCATAACATCAAGTTTTATCGTATGTCCTCTGAAATGTTCCCGTGGGCATCAGAGTATAACATTGAGGACCTTCCAGACTTTGAGAAAATCGCTCGGATTATGGGAGAGGCAGGAGATTTAGCCAATAAATATAATCAAAGACTAACGACACATCCGGGTCCATTCAATAAGTTGGCTTCTCCAAAGGAAAGAGTTGTCCTTGCGACGATTACTGACTTGGAAATCCACGGTAAGATGATGGATTTGTTGAAGCAACCGAGAACTCCTCAAGCAAAGATCAACATTCATGTTGGTGCGGCCTACGGAGATAAGCCAATGGCGCTTGGAAATTTCAACAGAAACTTTGAGAGATTATCAGATGCAGTCAAGACAAGACTAACGGTGGAGAACGATGATAAAAAGTCCCTGTATTCTACTAGAGAACTTTATGAAGAAGTCTACCGACAGATCGGTGTTCCTATTGTCTTTGACTATCATCACCACAAGTTTTGTGACGGCGGTCTTAGAGAACAAGATGCGCTCGCACTTGCGCTCTCGACGTGGGGAGAAACAAAGCCAGTAGTTCANTACTCGCAATCAAGATGCGAGGANCACAACGACAACAAGATTAGGGAAAACGCGCATTCAGATTCCTACTGGACGCCATTTAATCCGCACGGGTTTGTCTTTGATTGTATGCTCGAAGCCAAACACAAGGAGCAGGCGCTCTTCAAAATGCGACAACTTTTGACTTGACATGTCATTGTCCCTGTGGTATTATAATCACAGTGGGAGAAGCAAGTAGCGAATGAAAGTCTCTGAACTAAAACCCGGAATGCTTCTGCGATTTAAGGAGCCAATGAGCATAAGGCATCTCCGTGACCATGACAGCTACTTTTGGATTGACTTTATTCAGTCTACAAAAAAGGTAGACCCTTTGATAGTTTATCTCGGGCAAAAAATAATACCACAAAAAACTTATTACGGAAGTTTCAAGAAAGTTAGGCAAGTTTTAATTGACGGACAGACATTATGGATGTGGCCGGATGCGTGGAGATATGTGGAACCGGCAGAAAAGAGGGAAGATGGCTAGAAAGAAATACGTTCCCGGTGCATTGGTTTGCTCGCGGAACTCAATATATGAAAAGGGAATGGGTATCATTCTATCAGTGGGCTGCTGGCCTCATTCATATGACCCAGAAGTAAAATGTTACACAGTTCATTGGTTCGACAAGCCCGGTCATGTTGATCGTTGGAAGTGGCAGAACAGCGTCAGAAAGAAAGGTAAGTTTGTGTGTGGGCAGACAATAAATCAAATCAAGCTCTTAAAACCAAAGTAAAGGAAATCGCAAAAGAAACTATCAAGGATTTAGCCGTGGCATCGATCGCGGCTTTTGCGTATGCGGCACTTAGTTACAAAAAGTTTATCAATAGGAGACATAATGGATATCGGAGATAGAGTTCAGCATTTTAACACGGGTTCTGTGGGAACTGTAATTGATTCAGTTTATAGCATGGGGTCCGACTTTCAACAGATGTGCGTTCAGTGGGAAGACGATAAAGCCCCCGAAAGAGATTCGTGGGAAATGTCGCACTCGCTGTCTATCATTCCGCATCAGCACTACGATTTCAGGATTTCAGATTAGTGCTTGACAAGCCGTGTCTGCCGTGCTACACTGTAAGCACGATGGAGGATTGATATGGGCTATCGCTCGCAAGTTGTACTGGCTATCAGCAAGGAACTAATCCCGTTTCTTCTGCTCGCCATTTCTAAGAATAAGGAAGCGGAAGAATTGGTGTTTAAGTACGGCAATCTTGAGCGAAACTACGAAAACGATAAGTCGTGGCTTATGGTGTGGGATTCGATCAAGTGGTATGAAGGCTATTCTGACATTGATGCGATCGAGAAGTTTCTGGATGATGCAGAGCACGGCGATTGGAAAATAACCGACGACGACGGAAATGAAGTACATTCAGAAGAGCTTTTCCGCTTCGCGAGAGTTGGCGAGGAACACGGCGACGTTGATGTTCGCGGTTCCGGCTTCTGGGACATTTACGCTACCACTAGCATTTGCTACTAGGAGAATAAGATGACTTTGAGTCGTGGTATGCCTATGATTGGTGCGCTTGTGCGCGATTGTTCAATGATTATGAAGATTGTTGCAGCGTATAAGTGTGATGGAAAGGGCGAATACATTCAATTCGCTGGTGATGCGCCCATAATGTGGCATCCTTTGGATGACTTCGAAATCCTTTCAATGGGGTAAGCAATGTTCGATAAGACTATGAAAATCGGTGATCTGGTAGTAGTGACCCACAAAGAGACTACGGGCGACCCCGACGACCGTTACTTCGGCATACTTGTTGTCCGCCCTAGCTTCGGACTCATTGGGGTCGTGTGTAATCAAGATGGAATCCGACGAAACTTCAACCCTAACGATTGGGACATTGAGGTTCTAAGTGCAAGTCGGTGATCTAGTTAAGTATAATACGATTATGCGAGACGAAACACTATATGNAGAGCTTGGCATTATTCTTAAAGAAGCAGATGAAGAGGGAGTCGTCATCGTTAAGTGGCCTGATTATCCTCCTCAACATGAATTAGAATTTGCCTTGGAGCGGGTAAATGGAAATCGGTGATTTGGTGGAATATGTAGGGCGTCAGATCCTCACGAAAGAGCGCCAACTTGGAACAATAGTTCGACGTCGTGACGCGACCGCGGAAGCAGTCGGCAAAGTACATGGCGAATGTTATGTCGTATGGCACACTGCAAATAACGAAGGTTGGTGGAGTGGAGCTTGTTTGAAGGTAGTCAGCAGCAATGAAAATCGGTGACGCAGTAATACTGAGAAAGGCTCGATATATGTCTCAGCCACGCGCCGCAGAAGAAGCAGCGTGGGAATACACTGACACTCTTGGTGTCATCACGGACCACCGACGTCTCCTCGCAACTGGTGTGGAACAATACAGAGTTTATACTGTGGACGGAAAGCACGGTTGGGAGGTCCCCGATGATTTACAGTTAGTCAATAAAGACTTGACAGACTGAGCCTGCCGTGATAAGATGTAAGCACGATGAACGATTACAGCCCCGGATACCGAGCAAGATTGTCTGCCATTATGAGCGAATATAGCCCCGGTGATTTGATTGAATTTCACGAGCGAAGTGGTAAAGAAATAGGAATCATTATTCGGGTTGTGCGAGATGGTATGCTTGATGACTTTGGGGTTCATGTTAAATTTCCGGATGACAATGAGATGGCATACCACTATTATTTTAATGAACTAAGTCGCTGGGAAGCGGACAAAGGAATAACGGTGCATCGTGGCTAGACTTGATAAATACTACAAGCCCGATGAATTGAAGGTTGGTTCGTTAGTTCGTTGGTGGGGTGCCGATGTAACTGACAACGATCAAGATATTGACGATATTGGAATCGTAACAGAAAAAGAATCCCGCGGAGTTAGAATTTGGTGGTCTGCTTGTGAGAGATATAACTTCTTTGAGTGGACGGACATAGAAGAATCAATGTGGCAGGATCAATTGGTGATTGTCGTCGCATGAAAGTCGGTGATTTGGTGGAGTACAAAGGCGTCCACGAATATGGCCCAATCCAGAAGCGCCAACTTGGGACGATTACGAGTATTGGCACAATGGGGACTCTCCTGCATCCCGAAACACAGTATTATATTATTTGGCACACCACGGATAATAAAGGTTGGTGGTCTGGCAAGGCTTTGAAGCTGGCAAATAGGACAGAGAATGAAAGTCGGTGATTTGGTCCGCGATACTCAAACCGGCGACCTTGCCGTGGTTATGGAAGTTTTTCCTCTTTGGTATGACCCAGAATCGGGCGTTCCGAGTAAGTGGGATTACCTTCTACACCATCCTCAGTATGGTAAGTTTTATGTGGACCACGACGAAATTGAAATTATCAGGAGCGTAGAATCAGACGATTAAAAACCTTGACAGGATCCGTCGCGCATGCTATAGTATACACATGATGAGGAAAGTAAAAACCATTTGGTATTGTAGGTTTTGCGGGCACCAGAGACACGCGCCCGCACATTTTTGTGCAAAATGCGGAAGTTCCGTGCCACTCAAAAAGTGGGAATAACCAATGAAACCCGGCGATCTTGTGCGGCACACAATGAAAAGCCATTCCATATATGGTGGCTGCGTTGGGCTGATTATTAATACCGAAAAAGAAAATATAAACGGTCATTCCCGTGCTCAGATTAGATGGTTTGGGCTCACAGAAGAGTTTTATAATATGTCGTGGATAGCGATTTACAACTTGGTTTTGGCGGGGAGGGACGATACAAATGTATGATGTTGGCGATATGGTAAAAGTCAATAAGGAAACTTTGGGTGCCTCCGCGATTACCGGCAAGAACTTGGACGGCAAAGTCGGGATTATACTGGAGAAGTGGAAGCGCGTTTATGTCCCTTGCTATTGGGTTCATTTTGCACACGGCGACGGATGCTGGATGGACGAAGATGACTTGACAATCGTCTCGTCGTGTGCTAGTATATAGACACTGGAGGTCAGATGTACTGTATTCACTGCGAAGTCGAGTTCAATCCTAAGTCACAAAGAAAGCGCAAGGTCGGTGGTCGTATTAACGAGTGCGCCGATTGTGTTGAAGATTTGGGGACAGAAACCGCTGTAAAGTATCTTGGTTGCGCTTCGGCTGACGGCAAGATGGGCGGTGTCTCTATTCTTGCGTTTGAGTCCAATGCTGACCGCGAGAAGTACCGCAAGGCTTGGAATAACAACATTGGAATGCACAAAGGCAAGGTTGCAGCATTGTCAGGTGCCAATACCGCAATGACCGGAATGAAGTTTCGTCAGGTTGGCGAGAACTTTGGTAACTCTAATCACAAGGGAAAGAAGTAATGACTTTGGATAATTTTACTGACCTTCAAGGTAAGGCTTTGGAGCGCCTAACGGAAGATAGGCGTCAGTCCGGTTCGCTAGGCGAAGATGTAGAAGAGATGCTAAACGCCGTAGGTGTGTATTGGGATATGGTTGAAGAGGAATACTTCAACATTGATGCATTTCAGACTCAAACCTTCAAGCGATTGGCTGCCGAGTATGCTTCACAAATTGACGCCTGATGGACGACATGTAGTTTTGTTCCACCCAACTATCATGCAGGGACAGCACGGCAAGTATTATGCTGTTTCTGGTGGCACTTGGATTGAAGTTCCCGACGACACAACTTTGGAAGATGTGAAGGAGTTGTTTTGTTGGGGCGAGGAAGCNCGNAAGTATTGGGATTCNAACTACTCTGAGGANCCCGAAAAGGTTATTGAAGTAAAGGGNTCAAGAGGCAATACNTACAAAGTCACAAAGCAAGGCGACAAGTGGAAGTGTGAATGTTCAGGNTTNCNGTTTCGTGGAAAGTGNAAGCACATCACTAATCTGCAAACTCTACTTTCTGCTTGACAGGCGACTGCCCCTGTGGTATGCTGTAAGCACGATGAGCAATGACACGCCTATTTGCAAGACTTTTCCAGACGGCAACAAAGAGTGGTTCCTGAACGGTGTACTTCACCGTGAAGATGGTCCTGCTATTGAAAGGACAAACGGCGACAAAGAATGGTATCTCAATGGCGTTCGCCACCGCGAAGATGGTCCCGCTATTGTAAAGACAAACGGAATGAAGATGTGGTATCTAAACGGCAAACTCCACCGCGAAGATGGTCCTGCCACTATTCATACAAGCGGAGCCATAGCTCATTGGGTCCTAAACAACGAAGACACAACCGCCCTGGAAGTCTTTAGGCGAGCCAATGACAAACAGCGAAAGCATATGCTCATCTTTTACCCAAATGAGTTTTCTGCTTGACAGCCGCCGCCGGGTGTGGTAGTATATATACACGATGAGCGAAGGAACCACGATGCTTGAGCAAGTAAATAACGTTATGGGACGAATCCTCATTTCTGGAGAGGAGAAATCCTGGGATTATGGATTCCTTGAGTCTATCACAGACCAGATAAACAAGGGTTACACTCTTTCCCCGAGGCAGGAAGCAACCTTTCAGCAGATTCAGGGACGTTGGTCCGATGAGGCTATGAAAGTCCGAATGTCGTGGGCTCAAGATTGGGATGATGAGAGGGAAGGAAAGTTCCTCATCGCCCTTCGCTATTACTACCGAACCGGATACTACAGCAATCTCGTGGGCAAGTATCTCGGCATTAACGAGGCAGGCGAGCGTAGCGTAAAGGGCGTTCCTTCGATGAAGGAATATAACAAGATTGTAGAAAACAAGTATGCGTCCGCTGTTATTCGTAACTTGAAGGAGGAACCAAAGTTCGCCGCTGGTGAAGGTGCTGTTTTTCGAGCAAATGTTGAATGGCCTCTTCGGGGCAAGACTTGTGTCGTTCTCAAGTATGGTGGTGTAGAAAAGGTTAGGTCCCACGCAAAGGGCGCAAAGCCGGTTCAGGTTCTTATTATTGGACATCCGACCCCGGTTTGGACGGAAGAGCGTCGGCTCAAGAAAGCAAAGAAGCGGAAGTGATATAGAATTGGGGTGAAAATTATTATAAATTTGGGCTTCAATGACAATCCTGAATCCCTGCGCTATAAACCAATATCTGGGACTTGGCGCGAAATAAGTTAAAAGTTGTCTAGGCAGCAACACCCGAAAAGATGTTGCCCCCCATCCTTACAATTAAAAGGTTGACAGCCACCTTCGAGGCTGGTAGAATACAGGTAGAAGTTAGAGATTAACCCCCCGCAATCGGGAGAAAATATGAGTTATACTGGCACAGTACGTTGTAGCCATTGTTACCAATCAGGACATAACAGAACCAGTTGTCCTGAATTGAAGAAGGAATGGGAAAAGGACCCTAACAGTTATTATGGTCGCCAGTGGGCGGCAATTCAGGCACGCAAGGCAAAGCCAAAGATTTGTGGTTACTGTGGTGAAGAAGGTCACACCCGCGCCGGTTGTGAACTTATGAAGCGACACAAGTCGCAGTTTCAGTTTGAACTAAGTTTGTGGCGTCGTGCAGTCCTAAAGTGGGCAAAGGATACCGGCTTTGGTATCGGCGCTTTGGTCCGCGCGCCTCAAACTTCATATCGGAGGGACGGACAATACATGTATCCCTCGGATGAGAATTACATTCCTCCTGCTGGGATGATCATGCATAATACTCCGGGAGTTTTCATGACGCATTATGCCGGCATCCCTGAAACAAACGAATGGACAAGTAGCAGCACTCCTTTTGCGTCGTTTGAGATTATGGG
>FUFK010040773.1_pt1 | contig 21677 bp, 28 predicted proteins | sample 1021851 | NCBI WGS metagenome assembly FUFK01 (sample SAMEA51879418, study PRJEB19060) | metagenome
AGCCGACCCTTTACAGACAAGACAAACCCGTCATTGCGCGGGATCAGCAATATCTTTTCGTCTATTTCATGTGGTGCCATCAGATAATAACTCCCGAATAATCATCATCGCCGTTTCTGTGTTGTCGAATTCGCAGGCATAGCCCCAGTCGAATTTCGCATCATCATCTGCGCCGTGCATACCGTGTGGCAACCCTGCTTTGATCACTGCGGCGACAGGCATCCGCCACCGCCACTGCTGGCGATCGAACCGATAGACTAACAATGGTAGCTTATCAGCGGCTTTGCTGGCTGTGCAAACCTGATCCCACCACGTAGCGCGTGGTCGCGATTCATAGTGCCCCCAGCGTTTTACCTCTATCACAAACGGAAAATCGCAGTCGGTACAGATCAAATCGCCCCGGTCAGCTTCGCGCCATTGCGATAAATCCCGCGCAAAATTCAGCCCCAGATGATCAAATAATATCTGCCTGACCTCTAATTCGCCTTGCTTGCCTTTAGTGTTTGAACGTCCCATGTCGAACCCCTTTCGCCGTCATTCTTTGCGCGTCTTGTGAATTGTTGCAAGAAATTTATTGACGATGCTGTTCTGATCGTTGATTGTGCCGGTATGGATGACGTCTGGAAAAGAGCGAACATCGAACATCTNTCNGCCGCGCAGTTNCTGCGNACCCCGGCCAAATGGATNTTNGATTATGTNTATNTGTCACCGGCAGAAAGGATCGCGCAGGGTGTAGGCTGGCGCGCTCACATGGGATCGGCAGTGCATGACGCCATACAAGGCATTTGCTGCGCTGGGCAAGACATCGATGAAGCCATACAGATCGCGCTCAATGAATACGATACTTGCAAGGCAGAAGATGACCCGGTTCTTTGTGAGCGTATGCGCGCTGCCATGCCGGGCTGTGTGGACAATGGCGTCGGCGCCATATCAGAAGCTGGCTTTGTCGGTAGCAAAAGCGAACAATTTGCCAAGCTTCAAATGGATGGGATTTATGTCCCGATCATCGGTTACATCGATTTTCAGCAGATGCTGCCCAGTGGCAAGATTATCAACTGCGAGTTGAAGACCAAGGGACCGCGCAAAACCCGCATCTTGAAAGACGGGTCACAAGGTTGGACAAAAGCCACGATGCCAAAGCGCCCGGAATGGAAACACGTGTGCCAAGCTGCGATTTATAGCGCTGCCACTGACGCGGAAACTGTGATCATTTACATCGCGGAAAGTGACAGCATTACGTTTACCGCCGATAACTGTGATGAATTGAAGCCATCAGGATTAGCGGCCGCGCTTGAAGAAATGCGGCAACGTGCGTTGATCCGGCAGAACCTGTTGAACATCAGCCCGGACCCGCGCGTTCTGGCATCGATCACTGATCCAGACTGGCAACATATGTATCAGTGGAAGATTGGCGAGGAATGGCTCTGTGATCGAAGCCAAAACAGCTTTGGAAAATGTGACATGGGAGAATTACAGGAAATCGTGATGGAAAAAAAACGACAGCAAGAAACCAAAGGCAGCAAGCTTTACTACGAATTAGGCGAGTTTCGCAAAGCAGCTAACCTCAACAAAAGCGGCCTTAATGCTCAATTTAGAAACCAAAACGCACCGCGTGGCACCAGCTACGTCAAGCTGGAAGACGTGCTAACCGCATTGGAAAGCCTTATTGATCACGGGCTGGGCTTTGAGCAACACATCCACAAAGGCATGCTGATCACCACCGTTTTCCATCTGGAAACAGGCGAAAGCTTTTCCAGCGACATGGAATTATGCCCCGATCGACCGGGACCACAAGCGCTTGCCTCATGCGTTACCTATTATCGCCGTATTTCGCTCATGACGATGTTCGGGCTGAATGCAGAAGATGATGATGGTAACATGGCAAGTAGCGACGTCGGTACATCACGATCGGCTGGCGCTACCCCGGCCGGTCCTTCCCATTCCTCCGAGGGATCGGCCGGGACCACTGACGACGATTTCCTCGCATAGAAAGGTAAACGATGACCACTTATGACAACACCGATCGTGGCGTTCTGTTTAAGAACACAGACAAAAGAAACGAAAACTCGCCAGACTACACAGGCGAGATCAATGTTAAAGGCACAAAACAAAGCCTTTCCGCGTGGGTCCAGACCAGCAAGACCGGCATGAAATACCTGTCGTTGAAAGTGCGCGACCCACTGCCGCCACAAGAAACAGCGCCCAGTTCAGCACCGGCACCCGCCCCAGCCCCAGCACCGGCACCAACACCGCCACAACAGGCAATGCCACAGAACGGGCCGATCGACGACGACATCCCTTTCTAAAAAGGCAAAACCATGGCTGACACACGACAAGACATCGAACCGCTATCGATTGATAAAGGCTTTCCCGTTCCTAAAGTAAGGAACCGGACAACGCCCAGCGGCGCGACTGCTGACGCCATGGAACCGGGCGACAGTATTCAATTCAGTCAAAAGAAAGACGCTATTTCGCTGGTAAATGCCCTGCGCTATCGCCGCTACCCGTACACCATGCGGATGAATGACGACGGTAAATCATGGCGCGTCTGGCGTCTGTGAACATCGGGTAAATCCCTGCACCCGATGGGCCTCGGCGAGTAATCGCCGGGGCTTTCTTATACCGGCACCGCTAACAAACGCATCCGATCTACCAAGCGTTGCGCGCGATTTGGCACTTGCCGAAACCAGCGGCTGGCTTCCATCTGGTTCGCCGCCTCGTCCCACTCTCCGGCATCTACAGCCGCTTTCATCAGCTTGAATGCAGACAGACGCGGCAGACCGAGATTAAACATCATGTTAGCTATGATAAGTTGGGCTTCACCCGGCAGATCGTTAAAATTGGAGTACAGCTTCAAACAATCCAGCCGGACCATATGCACGTCCTTTTGGAACGCCTCGCGCACCCGTTCTTCTGTAACCGGTGTACCGACAGGCTGACCATGCTCCGGGTCTTCTTCACGCACCAGATGCCCGATGCCGAAAGTTAAGTAACCAAGATGATCGTTATACAGCTTGTATTCACAGCCTTCATCGATCTCTAATTCTGCCATCAGTTTATCGACGTTCATTTCTTCAATCCTTTCAGTCCGCGCAAACCAAATGACGCGGCGATCGATGCGTACATCGCCCACTGGAACCAATCGGGCGTAGTAGATAGAACCTCAAAACCGCGATCAACGTATGGCTGCATCGGCGGGATAAAGCACATGGCGATGATGACGATGAACAGGATTGTCCACGCTTCATCCTTCCAGCTGTCCTTACTTGCCTCGGCCATGATCTTTTCCCAACCAGCTTCATGCGTGGCGGCAACTTTCATTACTTCGGCTTCGGCTTCTGCTTTGGCTACCTTAACACGTGACTGAGCGGCTTTTTCTTCGGCTTTGCCTTTAAGCCACCCGCCAGCCAAATCAGCGATTGCTGGTATCAATGCCTGTAACATTAATGTTTCTCCGAATTTAGCCAGACTGCCAGCGATCCGGTCATAGCGCCCGTGACGACACTGATTAGCGCGCTTTGCTGCGTAGACAAATCTGGCTGGCTAAGTGCCCATTCAATGCAACGCACGTAGACGCCCGTCATTATCAACATCATAAATCGCGGTAAAATGCGTAACTCCAGCATCTTCCTAGCTACATCTTCGACTGTCATTGCTGGCTTTCCTTTATAGCTTTCAGAGTATCATAGATATTTGGCGGCGGCGGCTGATCTGGGTTCCACTGGCAAAGATATTCCCTTGGACGAAACTCATACGGCGCAAACATTAGTGTTTCTTGCGTGTTATGCGCGCCACGATAGACACAGGCTGTAGTTTCTTTGTCGATCTTCATGCACTTTGCCAGTCTACATACCGTCAGATCATTAGAGGCTTGTCCAAACGCGCCTTTAGTCCAAAGTCCAAAACATACCAAGGCAACAACGCCACCGATGATGATGATCGCAACGCCTACATTTCCGGCAGTCTCTATATTTTTTTTGCGCTTTTTCATGGCAATTTGTTTAGCTTGCGCTCGACCAGCCGTAGCCTCCTCGCAAAACTTCTGATAATCACGCCACAAACCGGGACGGCCAGACAATATCATCAATTCTTTTAATTCTTTTTCTTTTTGGCGTATCTGCTCCAACGCCATAAATTCTTCTAGATCGTTACCGCCTACGCCTCTGGCACGTTTTTTATTCCCTTCCCGCATCAAATCTTCTTTGCAGGAAACAAAAGTGCTAAGAGCCTTGCCAGCAGAAGCTAGTTCACGCCCATTCTGGATGGTTGTTTTTATAACTGCAAAGGCTGCGTTGGCTGCGGCTAATTCGGCTAACATCAGTAAACCTTTGTCTTGTCATTTATAACGACCGGCAGACAATAACTGGTGACGGTCTGTCCCTGCTTATGCAGTCGCTGTGCAAAGTACAAGCATTCATCAAGACTGCGAAAATACATATCATCGCTAACTTTGCGCTTATCCTCACCAACCCCAAGCCATACCGTTAACAAAAATGCGTGTAATATTTCCACATCAGCCGCGCCGCGTTAATCGCTTCACAGTCTGCGTTTCCCACAAACGCACAAGCACATAAATGCCGGTAATGACCGCGACGATATCCGGGGCCATACCAAGCCACGCGGCAGCAGTGCCAGTACCCGCCGCAATATCAAGCGTGATTTTGTGTTCTTCGGTCATTAGATCGCTTGTGCATCTGCAAATGTCTCATAAGCCGTCTTAATCGCATCCGTCCACACGGCGTTGCACACTGCCTGTACGCTGGCATCCTCACCAGAGATGTCGGTGTCGCCCCAAGTGTCGCCAGATTTGGTGCGGCATTGCAGAACGTGCCGGTGGTAGTTCCGGCTGATTTCTACGCCATCATCCTTGACGATAGTTGCCTTGCGAACCTGTACGGCTTTATACGGCCCACGAACTTCACAATCGTATTCAAACTCTTTTGTCAGTGCCATTGTTTACTCCTCTGTTTATCGTCGCTTGGCTGCGACCTGTCCAACCCCTACCGGCTGGTGGGGTTATGCTATGCGGTACGTTCCAGCAATAAAAATGTATCTGGCCGTTCCTGCGCCAAAATTAAGTAATCCCCAGCCAGTGTCATCTCCACTGGTAATTCCGTTTATCTCACCGTTATTAATTTCAGCCGTAAGACTGGTTCTGCCGTTGAAATCGAAGTCATAGGCCGACATGGATAGTGGGCCATTTGTTTGACTGGGGTTAAAAGGCTGGCCAGTTATCCGAATGTAGCCCGATGCGCCGGTTGTATTGACGTTACTAAACTTGATGTAAATAAAAACAAGCTTGCCTACTTTTATGTATTCACCAGAGCCACTTACTGTAGAAGAGGGGTTGCTTGTTCCGCCTAATAACTGAGGGGTAAACGTACCCTCCTCATAATCATCCAGCGCATTTGCCGCCGCCGTGTCGCTACCGAACGTTAGACCATCGGCAGTGATGTTTGCTCGCTGACCGCCAGCGTTGTAAAATTTGATAGTGCCGCTGGTTCCAAGATTGTTAATTACAGTGTCTTGCCCCGATTTAGAAATGCCAAAGGTGCTATTGCTGCCAGACACATCTGTGTCCGCAAGTTGGATGCCGGGGAAGCTGCCAGCTATAGCAAGTCCAGTAGTTAAGCTGCCAGCCACATAGTCGCTATAAGTATCCGGCGTCACTGTGCCAATGCCTACTTTATTTTCAGACGCATCGACATGCAGCGTGTTGGTGTCAACGGTCAGCGCGTCGGCTGTGATCGTGCCATCGACCGTGAGCGCTTCGATGTTGTCGTTTGTCTGATCCAGCGTAAACAGACTGATAAATGCATCATTATCCTCATTTCGGATTTTGAGGATATTGTTCGCCGTATCATACCAAAGCATGTTGGCATATGTTGTGGACGGCGCGGTTGCCCCAGACTGCAAAGAACCCAGGGCTTTGAGCGCATTGTTTAAATCTGCGCGGGTTGCCGGAAATCCCTGATTGGCAATATCTAAATCGTGTTGGCTCATGCTGCTACCTCACCGTATCCCTTCGCGACAAAATCGAATGTCCTATCGACCGCCGTGTTACTGCTGTTAAAAAACGTAATCGTGAAGCCTGTGGCGCTCTTAGCTGTTATAGCATAATAATCGCCTGAATTTAAGTTTTGCGCTGTGATACCGATGCCTTGCAAATCCTTAAAGGCTGGCGAGAACGTGATCGCTTTTGCGCCTGCCCCCGATGCTGTATCAGCCACCGCAATCGTCCGATCCGGCATATCAATCGATACAGACAGTTCTGTCACTTCTGGGCTGGCCTGTTCGTCTGTGCTAGTCAGTCTCGCGCGAAACTTAAACGCCCTTGCCTTGTAATCGCCAACAAAGAATGGCGCGAAATCTGTATAGGTAGGCGTTCCGGCTGGGTCATCCTCTGTCACAGCGACCAGCAATTCGACATTCGTGTCATCAAACGCCTGCACATCACCGTCAAACGTGCCGACCGCATCATCAAATAATCCTTCGCGGCTATCGAACAGGCTGACATACTCGGCGCGCTGAACCTTTACAGTAGCAGTCACGCGGCTGGTGAAAACCTGTCCCAGATCCACATAATTGTCGAAATCATATGTCCCGGTCGTTCCCGTGTTGCCGCCAGCACCATCAAACAGACCCGGCGCATCATCGAAATTGCCAGTCAGATCATCAAAGTTTATCGATGATTTTAGTTTTAGAACGCCCCCCACGACGACCGTGCCAGACTTCGCGCCGCTGAATGCAGGATGCTGCGTTGATGTAGCTACCGCGTTCAGCCCCTTGATATCTTCAATGATTGCAACCTTGCTGGTGGCATTGGTGGATGCGTTGCCCAGCTTGTCGACCGCTTTAATAAAATACGTGCCGGTCATTGCAGGGACAATCACGGTATTAGCTGGACGTGACACCTTTGGCGCTAAATCGATGCTGTTGCTGTACGTTGCGCCGGTTGTCTCTCGCGCATGCCTGACGTGGTAATGCGACAGATCAAGATCAGTCACGGGCGTCCAGCTTAGATGCGCCTCAGTGCCGATAATGTTAACCGAAAACCCGCTAACATCCTGCGGCGGCGCAGTCTTGCCGACAATCTGGTGCTGACCAGTGCGGAATGGCGATTGAACGCCCAAGCGGTTGATGATCCGCGCGCGTATGTCATATGTCGCGCTGTCTTCCACATCAATCAATTCAAACTTATTGCCGGAACCGATGCCCATAGATGTATATTCGGTGTCTGTCGTTTTCTTGGCCTGCACCTCAAAATTCTTTGCATATATCGACGGCGACGATACATCGACGATCAGCACTGATATCGCCGTTTCATTGAGCGCGCGCACTTCATCTGTTGCTGTAAATGCTGGGGCCACCAGATTGAACGGGTCAGGCAGCGTCGTGTTATCTTGCTGAAATACTGTTTCTTCGGCGGTCCAGCTATATACAGCGCTGTTTGTTTCTACTAGCTGACAGTCTACCGAAACTTCATCGGCCCCGAAATTAAGCGCCCAGCTTTGCACTTCGAACACCTTGCTGGAAAAGCCCAAACGGCTATTAGTCAGCATTAGCGTGTCGCCCACCTCAAACTGAAACGCGGTCAGCTTAAATTTCGCAGATACAGATATTTTCTGCCTGTTCTTGAAAAGTGCAATTTTTGCCAGCCGCTGTGCTGTGGCGCTGCTTTGCGTAAATGGCAAGGCAAAATCCAGATAGGATCGATCGCCACCATCTTCGGTTTCAAACGTGCTGCTAGTGATCGGCGGATAATCTGTCGCCTGATAGTTACTATCCGGGCTGATAAACTGCCCCTTCACCGCATTAAAGGCATCACGTCTGCTGACTGCGGTGTTGATCTGCATAGCGCCAGCAAGATCATCCTCATCAAGTGTGACAGTTGGCGTTACATACGCGCCAGCTTTCAGTGACCACTTGCCGTTGCTGTAGTAAAGCGTTCCGGCCAGTGACGTCAGCATCTGTTCCAAATTGCTTTTGGGCGTGTTTGCAGTATCGACAACACCGTTAAACGTATAGCGTTTTTCTGTGCCGCCACCCGCCAGCGTCACATCCTCATCGCAGATATTCGCCGCTGCAATAAATGCTGTGTCATTGATTTCGCTAGCTGTAGCACCCAGCCCATAGAAACTATTGGTCAGATAATCGCGGATCACCAGCGCCGCGTTGTTCGAATAAACGGTCGTGCTTGTGCGTGGATCATAGATTTTGCGACCCTTGACCAGCGCCGTGATGTTTGGTGCGCCATCCGGGAAACTGTCATCGGCTGACTTGATCAGATTAGCTGCAATATACGCAACGTCGGTCAGCGTACCGGTCGACGGGTAATCGTAATCAGTCACAAATCCCGATGGTGCCGTTTGCGATGACGTCCCGGTAAACTTTGTGATGCTACCGTTGCCGCTGGTGTACGGTGCTGGGCCGGTGATATTTCCGCTGCCATCTAGTGTTACTGCCTCGCCATTGAAAAAGATGGTGCTGATTTCTTCCACTTCACCGACAGACAACAAGACCGTCATCCCCAGCTTGCTTTCATCGCTGCTGGTTTTGATAAAACCAAACGGGCCACCTACGCGCGTTTGGCCATAAACGATTTTGCGGCTGGCGTTAGATTGTCGGCTGGTGACCGTGTGCGACTGCGCGAAACTGCCGCCAATGTTCGGGATAGACGGCTTCGGCGAAAGCGCTTGTATTGCGAAATTAATGACAGCACTTTTGATAAACGTTTTTATGATAAAAGCGGTAGTGATTTTCGATACGGCTGTCGTTGCGACAGTGGCCGCTGTGGTTACTACTGCTGCTACTACTGCTGGCGGCATCGTTTACACTTTCCACGCACGTTTGACCGCATCACGCGACAAAAAAACTAATCCATTTTTGCCCATCGCGGCGACTTTATCGCCGATGATCAATGATAACGCATCACCGTCTGGCGTGTCTATCAGCCCAACATCGCCGCGACCGGCTTGCTGTGGTGGCACTTCGGGCAACCGCTGCGCCACGTTTTCAGCCAAATCGCCATTGCCTAACCGGCGCAACAACCGCACCGACCCTTCGGGGCTTTGATAGTTGCCAACATAATCAGCAAACCGGCTATCGCCACACATGGCTTTTTCGCCTAACGCGCAAAACATCGCGCAATCATATCGTCCCCACTTAAAAGGCTTGTCGCGCCATTCTTCGACGTGGGCTGCTAGGCGATCAGGCCAGTCATCTAAGCGCGCCATTCAAATGTCGCCTCTTGTAGCGAATTGATGAAATCCAGCCCTGTATCATCCGCATCTATCAGCTTTTGATCTTCTGGCGTGTATCTGCGAACCCGTGGGCGTTCTAGATCGATTAACCGGCTTTCTGCGGTCAGCGATATCGTGCATGTATCGCCGCTTTCTTGCAGCGTCATGACGTCCATACGCCCATTGAACACTTCATAGCTGGCAACGGTGCCGCTGGTGATTGTGCCGACATATACACTCACGCTACGGTTTTGATAGTTTTCTGTCAGTGCCAGCGATAGAAGTGACGACGGAATACCTGACAAAACCATATTCAGCCCTTTTGCTGATATGTCGCCGCTTTCCTCAATCGCTGAAATCGACATCAGATCGCCGCTACCGGTATATGTGTTGCTATCAACGGTCAGATCGCCATAGCCATTCCATAATCGCGTGGTGCCGCTATCAAACGCCAGTTCGACCGCAACGAAGGCGGTCAGACTGGTATCAGAAAAACCAGATGGGACACCTGATCTACTCATAGCGCTTCAACCGCAGAAAATGTTATTGAGTAAAAACCATCGTTGCCGATCGTCCAGCTTGCATCGTTTGACGCCAAACGGAACAAGCCTTTAGCGCCGCTGACGACCACTGTTGCGTCGTCTGCCGGGCTGGACCGCAGATCGGGCCAGAGATTTAAAGTAGCCTCGCCGCTAGCGTTGCTATCTACGTCTTCCAGCACTTTGTAAAGACGCGACGTTGCCCCAGTGCCAAGTTGGATATAATCGCCTGCTTTGAGATATCCTGTCGCTGATGCTGGCAAACCATCGATAGCAAGATCGCTGCCGGTCTGCGATGCGCCATTGACGACTGGCGTACCCGGTGTGCTGCTGGCTGATCCGCGCGGCGTTGCAGCATTTGGATCACCAACTAGAAACGTGCCAAACTGGCCACGCAACCGCAAAAGAAAGCTGTTCCAGTATTCCGCATCAGAGCGCTTTACAGGCGGGATGTTGATCGTGGCTGACCACCTAGCACCTGCATGCCGTACTACTTGCTGTGCGCGCGTAAATGGGCTTTCTGTGACCGATACAGTGTCGCTGCCGACTAGCTGCACCTGTGCGATGCCGGTCTGGGTCGGAAATGCAAGCGGATAACTCTCAGCCATATCAGCCCCCGAATGCCGTGGCGAAACCGCCACCGCGTCTGCGTGTTTCCAGTACCGCTGCTGTGGTAGCATTTTGGATTTGCGGCAGCATGTTAAGCACTTCTGCGCGCACTGTGTCGCTAACGCCTGTCGACAGATTGATCGTCTGATTCACAGTAACACCGCCGCCAACACCGCCAAGATTATGGTTAGGAACAATGCTGCCGGTTCTGCCCGGCACAAACAACTCTGGCCCCCTTTCACCAACAAGGTATGGCCGACCGGAGGTAACGCCGCCGCCCATAGCTTCAGCGCCTGCAACCTTGAACCCCATAGCCCCCGCCAGCGGCAGCGTAATCTGTTGCTGGATCATAATACGGGCAAGATCGGCAAGGATCGACCGCGCCATATCTTTAAACGCATCGCTGGCACTTTTAGCGCCAGTAACTAGTCCCACCAAGCCATCTTCCAGCGCATTGATGCCGCGCAGTTTTGCATCTTTCATCGTCATTGCCATCTTATCGACGTTCTTTTCGACATCTTCCAGCACCGGGTCCATCGACAATAATATATCTGTCATTTGCGAAAGCGAAAGCACGGCAGGCTGTGTTGCTGGCGGAATGGCAAGCAATACATCTGTTTTCGCGCTGATCGCCTCTTTTGCTTTTACGGCGGCTTTTACCAGATCGGTGAGGTTTGTTTCTGTCGCCTCGGTCGTGCGGTTGAACCCAACGACTGCACCGGTCGCCGCATCAACCGTTACCCTAGCTTCAATCAACCCGTTTTCCAGTTTCTGGACGCCCCTGCCAGCGTTTTCGAGATTGAACGCTAACCTATCAATTTCTTTTTCTAGATTTGTGCCGAATGTGAATTCGGCGATATCGCCGCCAGTGAATTCATTTGTCAGACGCACCAATTCATTTAGAAAACCGCGCAGGCCCTTGGTCGACGCAGACAATGCTTTCAAAAGGCCGATGGTAAACAGTTCTGCAACGCCAGCCAGTGCAGGCATCAACACAGCAGTTATTTGCTGACCAATTGATGTAAATACGCGCCCCAGCTTATCGAAAAGATCATTTGCTTCTTCGACGGCTGCGGCCTGCGGTCCCGTTAGTTGGATCGTGACGGCGTTGAAATCATCGCCCAAAGCCTTTAGACCGGCAGAGCCATCTGCCAGCGTATTGACCAGACCAGCGCCAGAACGACCAAACAAGTCGACCGCAATCCGGACGCGATCTGCTGGGTCTTGTATCTGGGCGAACCTGTCAGCGACTTCTGCCAGTAGTTGATCTGTGCTTTTCAGTGATCCATCAGATTTTGCTAACGTCACGCCAAGCGCTTCAAAGCTGCGTTTACCCACGCCAATGCCGGTCGACGCCTCAGATATCGATCGGCTGAAGCGCTCTAAACCCTTGTTTAATTCTTCGGTACTGACCCCTGTTTGTGATGCCGCGAATTGTAGCTGTTGCAGTTGATTTACCGTCAGGCCCAGCATGCCCGACTGCTTGGCTAATTCATCGATCTGTTGCGCGAATTCACGCAAAGCAAGACCGGCACCAAGTGCTGCAAGCGCACCCTGCACCGACATCACAGATGATTTAACTTTGCCTAAACCCCGGCCAACAGACCGGAACGCCCGTTGCGTCTTGTCGATTGCTCCGATGGTAATCTTAAGATTTTGATCTGCCATCCTCTACAATCCCATAATAAGCAATCCACTCGTTGATCTCAGATATCGTTAAATCCTCGATCTCTGGTTGCGTTTTGTGCAATCGATCCGCCAAGGCTAACAAGTTAAACCGAAACGGATCGTCCTTCAGTTTTTTTCCGCTACCTCAACCGCTTCAATATCGCCAAACATCTGCGCGGCAATATCAGAAATCAGAGGCAACGGCTCATCCATCAGATGCGTTTTATCTGCCAAAGTGAAAAGCCTTTCACCATCGGCATCACCCGCTTTCAAGATGATCAGATCAATCATGCCTTCAATGGTCATGTCATTTAGAAAGTTTTTATGCTTTTTCTGAATTTTGGCCATATCGCCTGCGGTCAGCGGATAGACGTGGATCAGCAACGGCGCACCATCGTCGCCCCATTCAGAGACTTCAATGATGCGCGCTTGCTTCTGCCGCCTGTCAGCAATCTTTTTGCCTAAAGACATCAGGAAACGGTGCCCTCAGTCAGACCGCCTGTGATCTGCATTGTGTAAGTAGCTTCGACCATGCCATCAGCGGCAACGCTAACGTCTTTGCCGGTGATCAGTGCAGTGCCCGACAATTTGTGGTCGCCAGTGGTGTTACCTTCCATCTGGAAATTGACTGTAACAGATGCGCCAACGTCAAAGCTGCCCTGACCGCTTGTGTCAGTGTCATCGAAATAGCATTCGACCGTGGCGGTCGCGTCTTTGAAGCTGGCCACATAGGTTTTTGCGGCATCGCCCATTGTGGTGTCTTCGATCACGTCAGCGGTTTCGTTAACCGTAAAGCTGCGGATTTCGGCAACAGCGCTTGAACCGCTCAACACCGTGCCTTCATTGCCTTTGAAAGTTGCCATTTTTTGATCTCCTACTAAGCGGCAGTTTCAACATCGTTCTCGGCGGTGCGATATTGCACCGTCACGGTGAAGCGACCCACGGCCACCGGCTGTTCACCGTCGCCCGAAAAATCTACTTCAAACGCTGTTACTTGCACGTCTTTCGACTTGCTGTCCAGCGTTGCATTTACCGCCAAAGCTTCTTCCACTTCGACGGCAATAGTGTCCAGCGTGTTATCATAGTTAGCAGTCGCACTGACATAAGCCTCCACACTGACATCCAAAACGCGGTTGATGGACCGCGATGTTGTTAATGTATCAAATTCCACAGCTTCTGACCGTGTAAAAATACACAGCCCCGGCAGCTTGCTCGTTTCCAGCGGATAGATGCGCGACCGAAACACGTTCGAACCGGTCGTCGTCAATCCTGTCAGCGCCGTCACTATTGCGTCACGTATTTGCTGCCGGACGTGCGCCATCAGTCTTTTTCCAATACCAGCATCGTCATCCCGGTCCCGTCATCCTGCACGATGCGGATGGTGTAGTTCACCCCACTGACAACCAAAGCATCGCCTTCAGCGGCGCTGGAAACGTCAGCGGTGCGGCAATGGAAACGGGGCTGCTGAAGCGCAACGCCTACACCGCCGCCTGCGTCCACTTCAATAAAATCATTGTCAAAAATGCCATTGACAGTTGCGGCCGATCCACCGCTTGGCGTGTAGCTTGCAGCAGTGCCGAAATCATCAACATCAAGAAATATCGCCCTGTCTGCCGCGCTCTCTACCGCCATTTATTTTGCTTTCTTCTTCGATCCGCGCTTCAACAATGGTGCAGCGCTTTTTGTGGTCAAACCTACAGCACGGTCTTTTTTGCCGGCCGCGTCATCGTCATGCGGTTGCGCTTTGCCCATGTTGATCAGTTGAAGACCGATCTTTTCAGTCACTTCGACCACTGAACCCGCTTCATGCGGCGCGCCTTGGATCAAAACGTCTCTGGTGCATTTAATAATCATGCTTTCACCTCATAGGATACCGGGGCGACCGAAGCCGCCCCGGCGGGGAAATTAGGCGTTAATGTCAAGACAAGCCGCAAACGACTGTGCATGACGGACCGCAACGTCTACCTCTTGAATGACGCGGATACGAACCGCACCGGACGAACCGCCGGTATAAGGATCGATCAGGACATCCGGTGTAGAGAAGAAGCCGATCATAAGCTGGCTGAAATCGCCATAGATCATAGCCGAAAGACCGGTGCCGCTACCCTTAGTCAGATCAGACGGGACGTTGTTTGTCACAGCCATGTTGTAACCATAAAGGCTATTCCATGGGGCATCCAAAAGCATAACGCTGTCGGTTGATGCGACTTTCGCTGTAGACGCCAGATGCGACTTGACCTTTGGGTTGGTCAGATATGCCAGTGTATTGGCATTGATCGCGGCATTATCAACCTCAACCTCTTTGACCAGATCAGTGACCTTTGCCCACGTCATCGCGCCACCGTTAGTACCGATAGCCACGCTGCCGATGCCGCTAGTACCGGTGATGCCGGTTGGCTCATTCGATGCGCCGCCCTCAATCGCCACGTCTTCGATCTTTTGTGCAATGCTGTTCAAAAGATCATCGCGCACGATCTGCTCGACCGATGGGTCAGACTGGATCATTAGCAATCTCGAGACATCCGTAAATGCGCCAAGCGATTTCGGACTCATGGTGACTTGTGCAAAGGTAGCGTTTACCTCNGATGTTGCACCGTTCTCAGCCACAAACCCAGCCGCAACGCCTGTTGCAAGCTTTGGAATGGCTACGTCACCTTTAAGACCCGACATAAATCGGGTGCCCAGATCGTTCATGACCAAACGAGCGCGCAGTGCGTCCACAAACTCGTTACCCATGTGATCGGTTGGCTTCAGAAAACCACCGGCGCTGTTTGTGCCGACGGTCAGATCACGCTTGCCAGACCAGAAGCTATCTGGTGCATAAAAGCCACGTGCCGCCCGGCCTACGCGGCCAGCAATTTCGTCGTTTACTTCGGCTTCAAGACCATTCAGCCCGGAACCGTTAACGACGCCACGAACAGCTTTCATAAAGCTGTATTCACGCTGCTCTTTAGCGCTCATCTCAACCGCACCCGCTGCCTGCTCAAGCGGCTTACCTTCGCCGATTGCTTCCAGCAGAACGCCACGGAATTGATCAACGCTCAGACCGTCTTTGATAGCCTTATCGGCAAGATCGCGGCGGTTGTGCTTCACTGCCAGCGATGTGATTTCGCCGACTGTCTTTTGAAACTCGCGCTTTGCTGCCTCGGCTGCTTCCGCGCGGATTTCCTCGTGATTTACTTCGGTCATCTTGACCTCCTTTTTAATCACAGGTTCAACAATTTCAGCACTGCGATTGATCCCAACGGAAGAATCCGCCGGTACGCTTACAATGCTGGCTTCATACGGAACCCAGTTCGAAACCGCGACCGTCCCGTCGCGTTCGTTCTTTTGTTCCATTTCGCGGATTTGGTAACCGATGCTGACGTTGCTCCGAATACCGTCCTTGACGTCATCGTAAATCTCTCTGGCCAGTGCGCCTTTTCCAAAGCGAACCACCGCGCGTAACCGTCGCTCGGCTTGATCCAGATAGGTACGTTCGACAACGCCAATCTGCTTTGTCATGTCGTGATCCAGCAACAGCGGCGCGTGTCCACTGTTCATGCGACCCAAGTCGACCGCATCATCGCTATGACGTAAGACTTCCATCCCGAATGCGCGTTCGACCGGTTCCTCAGATGACAGGGACATCCGCACCCGGCGGTCATCTTCGTCCATCATCTCGGCATCTGTCGCCCTAAAACTTAGGGTCGATCGGTCAAACCGCGAATAATCGTCTTCATCTTCATCGTCGCCAGCGGTCATTGCTACCGGCGGCTGCATGTCAGATTTGCCGAAAGTGATGACATATGTATCATCAGTTTCTTCGACTTTTTGTATATGTCTATCCATGGCTACAGCCCTTTCGTCGTCTGATTGTACCTCAGTTTTTAGCGGGTGACCATCGGGCAACAAATCGGTATCAAATTTCTTGCCACTATATCGGCCGGTTCTTACTGCTCTCAAAAAACCATTGACCCTTGCATATGCCCATTGCTCTGGGCTGGTGACGGTCGGTCTGACTGACCCCGGATTTGTCTTGTAAGCACCGATGCCCCTGCGGAACACAGCCGAAAGCATGCGTAGCGTTACCCGCTTGCCTTTCTGGTCGCCGTATTTTTCATTGTGTTCGTCTACCTTGTTCTGCAAACCTTCCTTGACTGCGCCGCTAATTTCTTCGACCCGCAGTGCCCTTTCCTCGTCATCGATACGATCTAGGCTTGCAGCCTTCCCACGCGCCCACGACTGGCCCGGATCACCGCCCCAAGCCGACCAAGCTTACCCGGCCCGGGGACGGATAGCCTTCTTCGCCCGGGCGAAAGCCCTCCGCTTCTTTGTCCACTTCATGTCGGCTAAAAAAGCTGTGCATCCGGCGCACTGTTTCTGGCGATAATTCCTGCCGGTTCACAAGCTGACGGGCACGTGCGACGGCGACATCTGTGCCGCCTTGTTCGCCTTCAGCGCGCCAATCTAAAAACCGCTGGGCTTCTTCTGCCATGGCTTCGGTCGGCTTCAGATCGATTTCTTCGCCCTTATACGTCGCCATCAGCTTCACCCCGATCGATTGTCGGTTCTGCCGGGAATTTCGTGCCGAATGGCTGGAACGCTGTATCAATGCCGTAACGGTCAGCCAGTTCGCGTTCTCGGTCAATCTGCTCAAACACGTCTTCGGTATCACGCCCATAGTGGGCATGTATGTCTTGCAAGCTGACTATGCCGTTGTTCAAAGCCAGCACGTTTGCCGTGATTTCTTTCTGCGGATCGACCCAGTTGAAGCCACGCGGCCGATAGACCACTTGATCAGCAAATAAATCGTATTTGGTCATCGGCAGATTGATGCGCCCGTTGGTGATCGCCATTTCCAGCCACGCCCGATAGACGTGATCGATGAAATGGTCGACCATGAATTTTTGCATCATCTTAAAATGATCGCGATCTTCGATAGTGCCTTGCCTGATTGACGAATAGCTGACGCCTTCTAAGTTGTTTGATAGCGATACATAACTCACGCCCAAGCCTGACGATATTGACCGCAAAATCGCTTTTTCGAATTCCGCAAACGCTGTTGTCGGATGCGCTGGGTCAAATGCTTCGAATGACATTCCCGCCGGTAGCTGGGTAAACGTCCCCGGCTCGGCCTCCATAATCGGTGCCTGCTGATCATAATCGTCGCCGGTAAACCCATCCCCGTCCGGGCTTGTGAAAAACCCCATCTTTGACGCTGCTGTTCTCGCCGCTACTAGTTCTGCCTCTTGGTATCCATCCAACATTTTTAGCTTGGACAGTACATTTGCCATCGGCGGCACTCCGCGCGTCTGGCCGGGGCGTTCTTGAATAAAACAGTGGATAATTTCGTCAGCCGGTACGCGGATATGATTTCGCTTTGTATGTAAACCATAGGCGTGATCATGGTGCGGGTGATCTTCAAACAGATGATAGGCGACCGGGCGTCCCGTGCCTTTTTCAATCTCAACGCCCATGCGGATTTCGCCGCCTTCCACGCGCTGATCGTATTCTTCATCTANGTAATCGGCTTCGATGAATTGCAGCGTAAANCCGAAAGGATTATCGCGCGGGTTCTTGATCTTCTTTATCAGCACTTCGCCGTCACGGGCCATCGTTTCAATGAATAGTCGCTGGGCCTGTACCCATGACAGCCGCTTGTCTGCCGTGCAAAAGCCGGGACGGCCCCACTGTGCGAATGCCCGTTCAACAATCCGATTGCCGACTGTATCAAGCGAACCGTCATCATTGCGCTTTCTGACTTGCATCTGAACGCCAGTATCACCGACAACATTTGTTGCCATGATCTGCAAATAGCGTCGTGCATAGGGATGATTGCGGCTGATCTCGCGGCATCTATCCCGCAAAATGCGTAGTGACGGCCTGATCTCGCTATCGGCAGACCGGCTTGATGAAATAAAATCAGCAAACAGGCGACCCGTGTTTGCCCCGTAGTAACTGCGGCGACCGACTGTCTTTGTGGGCTTGCCTTTGAATAAATCGAGCATTCCCATATTAGAACCTCACCTTAATGGTTGCGCCGGTTTCTTCACCATTCTTGGCATATTCGACCCGCAATTCCTTGGCGTATTCTTTGCGGTAGAAATCACGTGCCTCAATCAAATCTTGGAATGACATTTTTGTCAGGCTTCGCCCGTTGATCGAATAGCTGGCGACGTCTGCGTCTGCCTTGCCTGCCAAAATGCTTTCAATCTTATCAATCATGATCTGTGCGTGGGAACGCGGATCAATCCCGTTTACGTCCAGATCATAATGAATATCCAACGTCCCGCGATCGATGACGATCCTGTTTCCGCTGGATGTTTGCGTAATCTCTAACTGCCAGTGATAGTGCCCCTGCGTAAATGCGGCACTGTCGGCGCTGCTAATCGTAAAAAGATAATATGTCGATGCCTCGGTAGCATTTACCGTGATTTCTGTATTCGCGCCGCTTGCCAGCCGTGCAACCCAAGTCGCGGAATGCGTAGCGACTGGATAATCGCCCACGATATCTTCGCGTTTCCATTGTACGAAATCACCGATGACGAAATCATGCGGCTCGGTTGTCGGCGCATTGGCCGCATCAAAAAGATTGGACATCAGCGCCACCCATTAACAAAACCGCCTGTCGGTCGGCGGCGTCTGCGGAAAACCTCTGGAACGGGTGTCTGTGGCTGTTGATCAGCGGCCGGTGCTGGTGCTTGTTCTCGGCGGTCAGCAATGGCATTTAGATTGAGGTTCAAGATCGCCAGCGCTCCAATCGCATAGACCCGACAGTCTAGTGCTTCGTTCCTTGTCCGGGTCTTTACAAACTCGCGCCGTGGAAACCCCTTGTGGAATTTCGTAACGATTTTCTCCGACGCGGCAAGCTGCTTGAAATACTCATCTGGCCTGTCGTCAGGGAAGTGCATAAACCCCGGTCCAGCCATTGTAATCTTTAGACGGGAAAATATCAATTCCTTGGCGGCATCTACACCAACTGTAAAAAGCCTGATCTTTCCGATGTTATTTCGGGTCGGTCTGCTAACGATTGGCCGGTTTTCACCAGCCATACCCTTTATCGCAAAAATGCGTTTCCCCTCGCGCGGCCGGACAAAATTATAGACCGCTTGTGTATAGTGACCGCCACTATCTATGCAAGCTGCCCGAATGCCCAGATCGCGCCCGTCGTCTGTCTGGAACGTCTGCGATAAGATTGCGTCTAAATCTTGCCAAAGCTGTGGCGTGGATGGGTCACCGTACAATGTGCGGTAATCCAGCGACCAGCTTTCTTCATCCCGGCCCCAGCCCACGATCTCTAATTCTAAGCGGTCGTCCTGTACGTCTACCCCGGCTGTGAGCAAAACCACTTCCTCATCAATCTGGTCGCCAAACGTTTCGGCCCGTTCCGCAACTGCGTAGTCATCGACCCTTTCGCCCTGATCTTCCCACGTCTCCGCCAGATAGACATTTGTCCAGACGCGCAGTGTTTCTGGCATTTTCTTGGCCGATAGAAAATCACGCACCGCATCAGCCAGCGGCGTCCATGGTGAATAGATGCCGTTGATGTGGAACCCAGCGGTTCCGGTGAATTCTGCGGTTGCGATCCAGTAACCTTTCCTGACCGCGCGATTGCGTTTCGCATCGTCCCAGCAAGACCCGCATCCCTCGCAGACATAAACCGCAGTCTCTGGCCGGTCTTTATCCCACTGGACGCCAGACCACTTCAGCGTCTGTTCGTGGCCGCAATCCTCGCACGGAACATGATACCGGCGCTGATCGCTTTCTTCGAATGCGGTTTCGATCCTTGAAGCGCCTTTATTGGTTGGCGTGGAAACCATCAATATCTTTCGGTTCCAAAACGTGGCCGATCGTTTCCGGGCGAGTTGGATCGGGTCACCCTCTGATCCTGCACTGGGTGGGTAGCGGTCTACCTCATCGCACAAAACGATCCTGATCGGTCGGCTGGCCAATCCTGACGGGCTGTTCGATCCGACCAGACTGATATGGCCGCCGGGGAAAACCTTGTGCGTCGTCGTGTTGTTGGCATCGCGCGCGCGTGGGTCTTTTACCTTTCCGCGTAGCTGCGGCGTGTCGCGCAACATCGGTGCCAGACGGTCTTTCGAGAATGCCTGCGCCATATCGAGCGTTGGCATCACCGCCAAGATCGGCGACGGATCATGCGCGATGTGATAGCCGATCACATTAAGGATCATTTCGGTCTTGCCTACCTGCGCGCCTGCCATGACGACCACGTCCCGGTTCCGGGGATCGCTGATAGCGTCCATGATGCCGCGCTGATAGTTGGCCCGTGCCGTATGCCACTTGCCAGCCTCGGCGCTAGCCTCCGACGACAGACGCCTTTCTTGGTCGGCCCACTCGGCCACGCTTTGCCGGGGCGGCGGTTTTAGTACCGCCATCGCTTCTGCTATTACTAGAGACAGTGCGTCCTGCGTGTTCTTGTGGTTTGTAGGCTGATAATTCATCTAATGCCTCGGTTACCTGTCCCTCTAAAATATTCTGAATAACATTGATCTCGGTTTCGACGGCGCACATAGGCGCGCAGATTGTGGGCAACGCCATCATCTTTGCCTTCATTGCCGACAGTACGTCAGCCCATGCGGCTTTGACATCTTCGGCGCTGACTAACTCGCGCTTGGCCTTCAATAGCTCTAGCTCGGCCAGTGCTGCGTCTGCTTCCATTTTCCGCGCTCTAGCGGCGTTATAGTCAGGCTCGTCGATAGGTGGTCGGCCGCGTGGTCGTTTTGTCTCTGTCATATCACGCATTCACCATCATCAGTCTGGCAGTAAAATCCTGTCTCGTCGAAATCGAATTCGCCTTGCCTTTGGACGAAATCCACAAATTCTGCTAGATCGCGACCTTTGCGGAACGTTGAGCCGATATCTTGTTCCATTCGCACCCACCAGCTTGCGAGATGTGGATATTCTTTTGCCATCATCGCGAGCGTGGCCTCGCTTTTCAAAAAACAGAAATCGCAATTACCTTGCGGAGTTTTACCGTTGATGCCCTTCAAATTAAGATCAAATTCTTGTTGTTGCCAGAAAAGCTGGACGTCCCTTTTTGAGATATTCGCTTCGACCAAAGGATACCAAAACGACCATCGATCCTTGCTATCATAATTGATGCGTCTCTGTTCATCCGCTCTAATCCCTAGAGCAGCGGTCCACTTTTTCCATCCTAGTTCTTTGACTAAATATCTTTTCATCGGTCTGATTTTTAAATCAGCAGTGCAAAATCGCGCCACGACGTTCGGAAGATATTTTTTTCGTTTGAGCAATATTTCAAACGGCTCGCCATGTAATGATGCCTTGTCATAATCGGTCACCCGATAGGACGCCTTGCCATCTATGACGGCGAATTCCAGCCAGACGATTGGTACGTCCCATGCTTTAGAACAAGCATCTACGAAATCTAGCGTCTCTTGCATCTCGCGGCCTGTGTTTGCAAACGTGACGACTGTGTCATTCGGCAGGCCATCATTCGCGTCGAGGAATTGATGCAACAGGTAACCGCTCGTCCTGCCGCCGGAGAAGCTGATTTGCAAAGGACCGTCGGGTTTTTGATAGATCGATCTCATGTTAACCGGATTTAGGTTGATATTCTGTCGCTAGAGATTGTTTGCGGTCGCGCGTTACC